>ERZ773194.4632-NODE-4632-length-10644-cov-3.687317_pt1 | contig 10644 bp, 11 predicted proteins | sample MGYA00511240_ERZ773194 | MGnify/ENA primary metagenome ERZ773194 (study PRJEB29015, sample SAMEA2737774) | human gut metagenome | biome: human gut; feature: human-associated habitat; material: faeces | place: China | collected 2012 ... | reverse complement strand
TTGCTCATCTTGCCGTGGCTGGTGTTCAGGTGGTGAACATGCATCCAGAAATTGCACCAATGATGGCCGAGATAGGACTCGGACTGGGCGATTTCGTTAGTGTGGTGGGGGAAAGCGTTATCGATGCCGCCGCAGTGGATATCAAGGTCTTCGCCGAGGTGCTTCATGGAAATGCCGGAGCACTCAATGTGCCAGCCGGGATAGCCGACGCCCCAAGGGGAATCCCATTTCAGTGCCTGATCCTCGAACTTGGACTTGGTGAACCAGAGGACAAAGTCGTTCTTATTGCGCTTGTTGGTGTCCTCATCGACGCCCTCGCGCACACCGACTGCGAGATCGTCCTGATTGAAGTCGTTGAAAACATAGTAGCGCTCAAGCTTGGAGGTATCGAAGTACACATTGCCGCCGGCGAGGTAGGCATAGCCGGTGTCAAGGAGCTTGGTGATGATGCGGATATAGTCATCGATGCAGTTGGTCGCGGGCTCGACAACGTCGGGACGCTTGATGTTGAGCTTCTGGCAGTCAGAGAAGAAAGCGTCGGTATAGAACTTTGCGATCTCCATGACGCTCTTGTGCTCGCGCTTTGCGCCCTTGAGCATCTTGTCCTCACCCTCGTCGGCGTCGGAGGTCAGGTGGCCAACATCGGTTATGTTCATGACGCGCTTGACGTTATAGCCGAGGTAGCGCAGGTACTTTTCGAGGATGTCCTCCATGATGTAGGAACGGAGGTTGCCGATGTGGGCAAAGTGATAGACCGTGGGGCCGCAGGTGTACATCTTGACGATGTCGGGATGGTTGGGGACAAACTCGTCCTTGGTTCTGGTAGCGGAATTATATAATTTCATAATAATTGCTCCTTATAATTGTTGCTTATCAGTCAGCGCTTTTGAATACGTCACGGTTGACGCAGAAGTACTCTATGCCGGAATAAAGTGTGGTGATGACGATGATCGCCGTGCAGACGATGTTGACGGTCGGGTACTGACCAAACACCAGCATTGCTCCGAGGCCGACCATTGTGCAGCCGGTCTTGAGCTTGCCGGAGATGGCCGCGGCGATGACTCGCCCCTGCTCAACGGCGAGCAGACGCAGACCCGACACCGCAAACTCGCGGAACAGCACGATAGCGACGCACCATGCAGGCATCTGGCCGCGCTCGATGAAGATGCACATTGCCGCGAGCACGAGCATTTTATCAGCCAGCGGATCCATGAACTTGCCGAAGTTCGAGACCTGATTATAGTGGCGCGCTATGTAGCCATCGGCAACGTCGGAGAGACAGGCGATGATATACACCGCGAGCGCCCAGCCGAAAAGGTTCTGGTAGGCGAGAACCATGAATACCGGGATAAGGATGATGCGGAAAATGGTGATCTTGTTTGCGGTAGTGTTCATACCGGAACCTCCTGTTTATATCTCTTCACCGTAGAGGATGCCGTCATCGGCTTCGAGGATGCGCACGCTTGTCATATCGCCGTCGCGGCAGCTGCCCTTGAAGAACACCTGACCGTCGATATCGGGCGAATCGGCGTAGCTGCGCCCGTAGAGCATGCCGGCTTCTCCGTCGTAGCCCTCGCAGAGGACACGAATGGTCTTGCCGCAGAAGCCCTGACAGAACTCATCCATTATCGGCGCCTGAAGCTCCATGATAAGGTCTGCGCGGCGCTGAGCTTCCTCCTCGTCCACATGCTCCATCTTTGCCGCGGGCGTACCCTCCTCAGGGGAGAACGGGAAAACGCCGACGCGCTCGATGCGCGCTTCCTTGAGAAACTCGCACAGCTCCTCAAACTCTGCCTCGCCCTCGCCGGGGAGACCTGCGATAAGGCTGGTGCGGATGACAAGGCCGGGGATGCGCTCACGCAGCTTTTTGAAGAGCACACGGATATCCTCACCGGTGCCGCGGCGGTTCATGATCTTGAGTATATGGTCATTTATGTGCTGGATGGGGATATCCAGATATTTTACGATCTTGGGGTTGTTTGCGATCTCGTCGATAAGCTCCTCATCGAACTGGTCGACATAGAGGTAGTGGAGCCTTATCCACTCGATGCCGTCTATCTCGGACAGGCGGCGGCAGAGCTCGGCCAGACAGCGCTTGCCGTACAGGTCGGTGCCGTAGCGGGTGATGTCCTGCGCGATGACTATGAGCTCCTTGACGCCGTGCGCAGCGAGATCGCGCGCCTCCTCGATGATGTTCTCCATATCGCGGGAGCGGTAGCGGCCGCGGATAAAGGGGATGGCACAGAAGGCGCAGAAGTTGTTGCAGCCCTCGGCGATGCGCAGATATGCCCAGCCCGGACCGGTGGAGACAACGCGGGGTATCTCGTCAACGGGGGCGCTGTTATCGCCGAAGGCGCTTGTACATCGCCCCGCCATTACGGCGTCTGCCGCACTGACGATATCGCCGAAGCTGCCGACGCCGAGCACGGCGTCAATTTCCGGCATTTCGGACATGATGCTGTCCTTATATCTCTCGGCAAGACAGCCGGTGACGATAAGCCCGCCGAGCTTGCCCGCCTTCTTGAGCTGCGCCATTTCAAGGATGTTGTCGATAGCCTCACTCTTCGCAGCGTCAATAAAGCCGCAGGTGTTCACGATAGCAAGGTCTGCTCCCTCCGGATCGGGGACGAGAGTATAGCCTGCCTCGCTCATGAGGTAGAGCATCTGTTCGCTGTTGACAAGATTCTTGGCACAGCCAAGAGAGATCATCGCAAAGGTTTTTTCCATGGTTTATCAGTCCTCTATGGTTGCATTAAAACGGTTTAATGCTTCGCGTATATCCTCCCATGAGTAGCCCCGGCGGAAGAGCGCGGCACTGACCTTTCTGACCTGATCGCGGTCCTCGGGATCGGTCAGCCGGGAGGAAATGAATTTATCTATCTTTGAATCGTCACGGGGCGCGGCATCAAGAACCTCATCCCACATATCGCGGTCGATGCCGCGGCGCGAAAGCTCGGAGCGGATGCGCCCCGGCCCGTAGCCCTTGGCACTGTAGTGCCGGGCGACGGCGGCAGCGTAGCCCGCGTCGTCGATGAGCCCGCGCTCTGCGAGCCATGCGGCGCAGTAGGCTGCGTCCTCCTCGTCATAGCCCTTGTCGGTGAGCTTTTTTTCAAGCTCCTTCCGGCTCATGGCGCGGCGGGAGAGATACTCCAGCGCCTTCTCGCGCGTGAGGGCACGGCGCGATTCGCGCTCAAGCTCCTCAAGAGCGCCTTCGTCAAGCTCACGCCCGGAGAACAGGCGCAGATCGGTCACGACGCCGAGGGTGGTTTTTATCTCGCGTTCATCCTCCAGCGTGACGGTGAGCCGCCCGGGGGAGGTCTGCTTTATCGCGGTAATGAGCACCGGCTATCAGTCCTCGGTGAAGTCCGCGGCGGTGATATCCACGGCGGTGGGAGTGCGGCCGGAGACCATGGCGGCGCGCTTTGCCTGCGGGGTGAGGAGCTTGTGCGCGTTCTCGCGTATCTCCTTTTCGATAGCGTCGCAGGCTTCGGGATTGGCGAGAAGGTACTCCTTCACACCGTCGCGACCTTGGATGCGCTGACCGTTGCAGGTGTACCACGCGCCGGCCTTGTCGATGATCTCGAGCTTAACGCCGAGGTCGATTATCTCGCCGACCTTGGAAATGCCTTCACCGTACATGATGTCAAACTCCGCCTCGCGGAACGGGGGAGCGACCTTGTTCTTGACGACCTTGGCGCGAGTGCGGTTGCCGACCATTTCGCCGCCGACCTTGAGGGTCTCGATGCGGCGCACGTCGATACGCACGGAGGCATAATACTTCAGCGCGAGACCGCCGGGGGTAGTCTCGGGGCTGCCGTACATGACGCCGATCTTCTCACGCAGCTGGTTGATGAAAATAACGGTGCAGTTGTTCTTCGAGATAGCACCGGCCAGACGGCGCATCGCCTGGCTCATAAGCCTTGCCAGCGCGCCGACGACGGTATCGCCGACCTCGCCCTCGAGCTCAACGCGCGGGATCAGCGCCGCGACGGAGTCGACAACGAGCACGTCGATAGCACCGGAGCGGACGAGGGATTCTGCAATGTCAAGCGCCTGCTCGCCGGTGTCCGGCTGGGAAATGAGCAGGCTGTCGATATCGACGCCGAGGGCTCTCGCGTAAGCCGGTTCGAGGGCGTGCTCAACGTCTATATACGCTGCGTCCCCGCCGTTTTTCTGCGCGGAGGCGACGACATGCAGCGCGAGCGTAGTCTTACCGGAAGCCTCAGGCCCGTATATCTCGACGATACGGCCGCGAGGAACGCCGCCGATGCCGAGGGCAAGGTCAAGGGACAGGGAGCCCGTGGAGAGCGCCTCGACGTTAACAGAGATATCGTCTCCGAGGCGCATGATGGTGCCCTTGCCGTAGTCCTTTTCTATTTTCGCAATGGCTGTTTCAAGAGCTTTTTTCTTATCGCCGCTTGCGGGCGCGGTCACTGCAACTGCTTTTTTCTTCTCGGCCATTTGTTCTCCCTCTCTTATGATCAGAATGATTTTATATACTTGATTTACATTTTCCCGATGACGACGCGGTCGATCATCTGGGTGTCCTTCCTCGTCTGTGCGGAGGCAAAGCCCGCGGCCATGAGCATTTCACACACGGCGCTTGCCTGACCCTCGCCGACCTCGAACATGAGGCAGCCGCCGGGGCGCAGCAGACTCTTCCAATATTTTATAATGCCCTTGTAGAAGCGAAGCCCGTCCTCACCGCCGTCGAGCGCCCAGATAGGCTCATAGTCGCGCACGGAACGGTCAAGCTTGGCGATCTCGGCGCTCTCTATGTACGGCGGGTTCGAGACGATAACGTCAAAGCTGCCAATGCCGAGCGGGGGCGAGCTTGTCGCGTCCGCCTGCATGCAGATAACACGCGAGCTGAGGCGGTTCTTTGCGACGTTCTGCCGGCAGACCTCAAGCGCGCTTGCGCTTAGGTCGACCGCGACAAGCTTCGTCGCGGGCAGCTCGTGCCCGATCGCGCAGGTGATGCAGCCGCTGCCGCAGCACAGGTCGAGCACGCGCGCATCCATCTTGTACCCGGTGAGAAATTCTTTCACCGCGTCGACAAGCACCTCAGTGTCCATCCGCGGGATGAGCACGTCAGACGTCACGGTCATAGGAAGCCCGTAGAACTCCCATGAGCCGGTTATGTAGGCGACGGGTTCCCCGCGCAGGCGGCGGGCGGTATAGTCGAGCACGGTGTTTTCCACCTGCTCGGTCGTATATAAATTGATGTCCCGCAGAAGCTGCTGCACGGTCTTGCCCGCGGCGCAGGCGACAAGGATCCGCGCCTCGAGCGCGTAGCCCTCAACGCCGTTCTGCCGCAGTATGTTCCTTGTGGACAGATAGATGTCGTTATATGTCTTCAATTTGTCCTCCGTGCGCGTTTACGCGCATGATTGTTATAAGCACCATATATCAGTCCAAATCCGCGTAGCGGTTTTTGGACTGAAAAGGAAGAAGGAGAGAGCAAAGTGCAGTTTTCCGTGAAAACGGGAAACGGAACGATGCGAACTTCTTCTGACGCGGCGTGTACCTCGCGAAAAATACTTCTCGCTCAGAGAGTGTCGAGCGAAGCGAGGCGCGGGTCTGAGCGCAAACTCTCTCAACAAAAAGCTTGCTTTTTGTTGAATTGTTTATATATCGAGGTTCACGACATACTTTGCGTTCTGCTCGATCCACTCGCGGCGCGGCTCGACGTCCTCGCCCATGAGCACGGTAAAGACCTGATCTGCGTGTATCGCATCGTTGAGTGTGATGCGGCGCAGTGAGCGCGTCTGCGGGTCCATCGTCGTCTCCCACAGCTCGTGCGGGTCCATTTCGCCGAGACCCTTGAAGCGGCTGATGTCGACCTTGGCGTTCGGGTTATCCTCGCGCATCTCGGCGCTTATCTTGTCGCGCTGCTCGTCGGAGTATGCCACGCGCTGGGTCTTGCCTCGCGAGAGCTTATAGAGCGGCGGCACTGCGGAATAGACATAGCCGTGCTCGATAAGCGGACGCATATAGCGGAAGAAGAATGTCAGCAGCAGAGTGCGGATATGTGAGCCGTCAACATCGGCATCGGCCATGATGATGATCTTGTGATATCTGAGCTTTTCGATATTGAACTCGTCGCCGATCCCCGCGCCGAGCGCGACGATGAGCGGATAGAGCTTGTCGTTTCCGTATATCTTATCAGCTCTCGCCTTCTCGACGTTGAGCATCTTGCCCCACATGGCGAGTATCGCCTGGAAGCGCGAGTCGCGCCCCTGAATAGCGGAGCCTGCGGCGCTGTCGCCCTCAACGATGTATATCTCGCACAGCGACGGGTCGCGCTCGTTGCAGTCCTGGAGCTTATCTGGCATCTGCCCGCTCTCGAGCCCGGTCTTGCGCCTGACGGACTCTTTGGCCTTTCTTGCGGCCTCGCGCGCGCGGTTTGCCATCATCGCCTTTTCGAGTATGGCCTTGGCCGCCGCGGGGTGCTCTTCAAAATATACCGTCAGCTGGTCGTTCACGACCGAGTCGACAAGCGTCCTTATATAGGCGTTGCCGAGCTTTTGCTTGGTCTGTCCCTCGAATTGCGCCTCTGGCAGCTTCACGGATATGACCGCCGCAATGCCCTCGCGCACATCGTCACCGGAGACCTTGTCGTCTCCCTTGATGATGTTGTTCTTCTGCCCGTAGGCGTTTATAACTCTCGTGAGCGCGGTCTTGAAGCCGGTCTCGTGCATGCCGCCCTCGGGGGTGTGTATGTTGTTTGCGAAGGAGACGAGGTTTTCGCTGTAGCCGTCGTTATACTGCAAAGCTATCTCGGCTATCGCGTCGCCCTTTTTGCCGGTGAGATAGATAACGTCCTGATGTATCGGTGTCTTGTGCTGGTTGAGCCATGCGACAAATTCCTTTATGCCGCCGTCGTAGCACATTATCTCCGCCTGCTCCTTGCCCTCGCGCTTATCCTCCATCGCGATGGTGAGGCCGCCGTTTAGGAATGCCTGCTCGCGCAGCCATGTGTGCAGCGTCTCATAGTCGTAGACCGTGTCGTCGAACATCTCTGGGTCGGGCTTGAAGCGCACGGTGGTACCGGTCCTGTCCGTCGTGCCGACGACGTTTATGCTCTCTGTGATGCCGCCGCGGGAGAACTTCATCTGATATATCTTGCCGTCCCTGTGTACCTGTACCTCGAGCCACTCGGACAGGGCGTTGACGACCGACGCGCCGACGCCGTGCAGACCGCCGGAGACCTTATAGCCCCCGCCGCCGAACTTGCCGCCCGCGTGCAGTACTGTGAACACGACCTCAAGCGCGCTCTTGCCGGTCTGTTCCTGTATATCGACGGGGATACCGCGGCCGTTATCGCACACGCAGATAACGTCGCCCTCTTCTATCGTCACGGTGATGCCTGAGCAGTAGCCCGCCAGAGCTTCGTCGATGGAGTTGTCGACGATCTCATACACAAGGTGGTGCAGACCCGACAGCGATGTCGAGCCTATATACATACCAGGGCGCTTTCTTACGGCCTCAAGTCCCTCAAGGACCTGGATCTGCGAAGCATCATATTCTGACGCTTGATTTTTGATGTTATCAGACATACGTTTCTCCATTCCGTGCGGGGCAGCCCCCGCCGTTTACTATTACAACAGCCCTGACTCTGCGCGCTTCAGCAGCGTCGCAGAAGCCATCTGGCTCAGATAAAGTATTTTCTTATTACCCGACCGGCACACGACAAAGGACTTTGGTATATCCTCGCTGGCGTTCACGACCTCACCGGCCTTTTCCGCCATCGTCAGATACTTTCTTGTCAGGTGCGACTGGCTTGTAATGTCCAGGTCGAATATCCCGACGATATCCTCAGTGCTCACGATCTTACCTTTTCCGAGATGCAGGTACATTAGCTTATCCTACCATCAATTGACAAGGACACACACGGTTTTGACAGGCAGAAAAACACCCATGCCGCTTCAAAGCCCTTGCCAATATACAAAGTATTGCCTGCGGGCTTTTCATTGCCTGAACGCTTTTCTGCTCCGGCAAAACTGCTGCGCACCTGACAGTGATGGATTTTTATGTGATTTTTGGTTTTTGAGTCGCAGGCGTATGTGCTCTTGTCACTTGATGGTTCCCTCGCTTATAAACAGCACTCTGCCGCCTGTGCGCTTGGATATGCCCTCGTCCTCGCAGCAGCTTATAAGCGTCTGCCCGCCGCCTATGCGGTTGAGCACGAACTCCTGCCGCTTTGTGTCAAGCTCGGAGAGCACATCGTCGAGCAGCAGCACCGGGTACTCTCCGGTCTCCGCTAAGAATATTTCGCGCTCGGCAAGCTTTATCGACAGCGCCGCCGTCCTCGTCTGCCCCTGAGAGGCAAAGCTTCTTGCGGCAGTGCCGTTTATGAATATCTCAAGGTCGTCCTTATGCGCGCCGGTGAGGCACTGCGCGCTCTCAAGCTCCGCTTGACGATGCTTCTCCTGATGCTCGCAGATATCGTAATATATCTCCCTCGCGCTCGCGAACGGATCTTTAACCGTACTGACGGTCTTGTATTTTATCTCCAGCTCCTCAAGGGAGTTCGAGAAATCTTTGTGTATCGGTGCTGCGGCCTGATCGAGCCTCGCGGAAAAAGCCGCCCTGTAGCGTATGAGCTGTGCCGACGCGCGGCACATTCCGTCGGAAAACTCGTCCAGTGTCTCCAGCAGCGATGGCTTATCGCGCCAGTCCTTGAGTATGCGTGTCTTGTGCTCATACAGTCGGTTGAACTCAGAAAGATACTCCGCGTACCTTGGGCGTATTTGACTTATCGCGTTGTCGAGGAGCCTGCGCCGCACGGCCGCGCCGTCCTTTATGAGGTTCAGGTCGTCCGGACAGAACAGCACCGTGTTCACGGTGTCGGCAAGCTCGCCCGCTGTCTTCTTCACGCCGTTTACAAGTATCTTTTTTCCCTGACCGGGGCGCAGCTGTATGTTTATCGTCTGCTCCCGCTCATGGCTGTAAACGTCCGCCAATATATCCGCGCTCGAATACCCGAAGCCTACAAGCTCGCGGTCAAAGCGCGTGCGGAAGCTCCTGCCGCAGGAGAGCATATACACCGCTTCCAGCAGATTGGTCTTGCCCTGCGCGTTCTGGCCGGATATCACGTTTGTCCCCGACGCAAACTCAACGGTCTCAAACTCGTAATTGCGAAAGCCGTTGAGCGCGATCTTCCTGATTATCATTCCTTGACCACTTCAAAGCTCATCCCCTGAAAATCTACCTTGTCGCCGGGATGCAGCTTCTTGCCGCGCTGGGTGCAGACCTCACCGTTTACGAACACAAGTCCCTCGTTTATGACGAACTTTGCTTCGCCGCCGGTGCCGACTGCCGCCGCAAATTTGAGCAGCGAATCCAGCTTTATAAATTCCGTATCTATAGCTATTTTTTCCATTTTTTTCTTTTCCCAACCTTATGCATGTAACCTGACCGGAAGCACCATATAGGTGAAGTTCTCCGTCCCGTCGGCTGCCTTGATGACGCAGGGGGAGGAAGCGGTATTCACGCATACAAAAAGCTCGTCCTTGCCCGCTGCCTTGAGCGCATCCTTGAGGTACCTGTCGTTAAAGCCGACCATGAGTCCCTCGCCGTTTCCGTCGCAGGTGCAGACGTCGTCCGCGCGGCCTATCGGAGTTACGCACACGCAGTCGATGCTGCCGTCGTTGAAGGTGATCCTCACGGGGCTTGTGTTCTTCTCGCTGACGATCAGGGACACACGGTCGATGACTGACATAAGCTCCCCCCTGTCGACCTTGAGCTCGTACTTGAAGCTCTCGGGTATCGAGCGGCGGTAATTGAGGAACTCGCCCTCAAGCCTTCTCGATACAACGACCGTGTCGCCTATCGCAAAGGATATGTGCTTTTCGCCGACCGATATCGATACCGGTGTATCCTCGTCCGCGCATATCTTCTCAACGTCCGAGAGCGTCGAGCCGGGGACGACGAAGCTGCAGTTTTCAAGCTTGGAGCTTTCCAGCTTCTCCGTCCGCTTTGCGAGCCTGTAGCCGTCGACCGAGACAAGCGTCAGCTCGTCCCCCTCTATTTCAAACAGCGTGCCGGTGTATATCGGTCTTATATCGTCGGTCGACACTGCGAATATCGTCTGGTTTATCATGCTCTTGAGGATGTTCTGCGGGAGGGATATATTATTCACCGCGTCGAACTTCGGCATCTCGGGGTAATCGTCCGGGCTTATGCCGATGATGTTGTACTCACTTTTGCCGCACTTAATATTGACATTGTCCTTTTCGTCGACCGTGACGGAAACTATTCCATCCGGCATGCGGCGTATCATCTCTCCGAAGAGCCGCGCCCCGACGACTATTGAGCCGCGCTCCGCGATGTCCGCCTCAATACCGGTGTATATACCTTTCTTCAGGTCATAGCCTGTTATTGTTATCTTATCGTCCGCCTTTATCAGCAGTCCCTCCAGAGCCGGTATGGGGCTCTTGCCTGCGGTCGCTCTCGATGCTATCGCGCACGCGGACTGAAGCAGATATTTTTCGCATGTGAATTTCATTTCGGCTCCTCCTTACAGATGAAACAAATTCTTCTTTCTTTTTTGTCATTGAATTGAATATTTTCATATTTATCACCTATTTCTTTAACTTTTGTCTAGTATTATATCATGTAAATTTTAAAAAGTCTACTTGG
>ERZ773194.4631-NODE-4631-length-10645-cov-3.341265_pt1 | contig 10645 bp, 8 predicted proteins | sample MGYA00511240_ERZ773194 | MGnify/ENA primary metagenome ERZ773194 (study PRJEB29015, sample SAMEA2737774) | human gut metagenome | biome: human gut; feature: human-associated habitat; material: faeces | place: China | collected 2012 ... | reverse complement strand
GCTCATTTTTTGCAAAAGGATTGCCATTACGGCAAAATTGGTATATACTAAATAAATAAGATTCTGAACTGCATAAGAATTATGCAGTTTTTTGTTGGATAGGAATGGTGAACCATGAAAAGAGAAGATTTAAGAAATATCGCAATCATTGCGCACGTTGACCATGGGAAAACGACCCTGGTGGATGAAATGTTAAAACAAGGCGGCGTATTCCGGGAAAACCAGGTGGTAAACGATCGCGTGATGGACAATAATGACCTGGAACGTGAACGCGGCATTACAATTCTTGCAAAAAACACATCCGCACATTATAACGGCGTTAAAATCAATATCGTCGATACACCGGGACACGCTGATTTCGGCGGCGAGGTTGAACGCGTGCTGAAAATGGTGGACGGCGTTCTTTTGCTGGTGGACGCATTTGAAGGACCGATGCCGCAGACGAGATTTGTGCTGACAAAAGCACTGTCGCTTGGCTTGAAAATTATCGTGGTTATTAATAAAATCGACCGTCCGGACGCAAGGCTTTCGGATGTTGGTGATGAAGTGCTGGAACTCCTGCTCGCGCTGGATGCAACCAACGAGCAGCTGGACAGCCCTATTGTATATTGTTCTGGGCGGGACGGGACCGCAACCCTTTCTCCCAATGAGGAGGGCAAGGATTTAAGGCCGCTGTTTGAAACGATACTGTCCCATATCGACCCGCCACTGGGCGATGCGGACAAGCCTTTTTCCATGTTAGTTAGCTCTATCGATTATAACGATTATGTCGGCCGGATTGCTATTGGAAAAATTGAGACCGGTTCTGTGACCTTAAACCAGGACGTCCATATTACCAATACGCACGGCGAAAAATACAAAGGGCGTGTAACCGCGTTATATCAGATTGAAGGGCTGGAACGAGTTTCGGCCGAAAAAGCGTCTGCGGGCGACATTGTCTGCCTGTCCGGTATCAACAATATTACGATAGGAGATACCATCAGTGATAATCCCGATACGCCTCCCCTTCCCTTTGTCAAGGTTTCGGAACCAACGGTAGAAATGATCTTTTCGGTCAACGACAGCCCCTTTGCCGGAAAAGAGGGAAAATACGTCACCTCCCGGCACTTGCGTGACCGTTTGTTCAAAGAACTGTTAAAGGATATTTCCTTGCGGGTAGAAGAGACGGAAACAACCGAAAGCTTCCGGGTACTGGGACGCGGCGAAATGCATCTAAGTATCCTGATTGAAAATATGCGGCGTGAGGGCTATGAACTGCAATGCGGCGCACCGCAGGTTTTATTCAAAACAATTGATGGGGTAAAATGCGAGCCGATTGAACGGCTTGTGATTGACGTACCGGAGGACTGCGTTGGGGCGGTCATGGAAAAAATAGGATCGCGCAAGGGTGAGCTTACCCATATGACGCCGCAGGGCGACCGGATGCGGATAGAATTTTTGATCCCCTCCCGCGGACTGTTCGGCTACCGGAACGAATTTTTAACCGATACCAAGGGAAACGGTATCATGAGTTCCGTTTTTGCCAAATATGAACCCTATAAGGGTGAAATTGAACGCCGCAAAACAGGTTCCCTGGTGGCTTTTGAAACCGGCGAATCGGTCACGTACGGCCTGTATAACGCGCAGGAACGCGGCACCCTCTTTATCGGGCCGAATACCAAGGTCTATGAGGGGATGATTGTCGGAGAAAACCCAAAAGCTGAGGACATAGCCGTCAACGTCTGTAAGAAAAAGCACATTACCAATACCCGTGCGTCAGGCAGCGACGAAGCGCTGCGCTTGATTCCTCCGGTTGATATGTCACTGGAACAGGCTATCGAATATATTGGAGAAGATGAATTGATAGAAGTTACGCCGAAGAGTATCCGGCTGCGTAAAAAAATATTGAATAACGCCCAGAGAGGTAAAATGAAAAAATAAAGATATAACAAGTCGTAATCTTTTGCTAAAAAATTCCGCACCGTCCGGTGCGGAATTTTTTAAATCTTTGCTTGTTCATTTCTATGTAAACTGAATCAACTTTTTATACTGAAACGGCGTAGTATTTGTATATTCTTTAAAAACACGGTCAAAATAATTGACACTTGAAAAGCCGCATTTACTGGCAATGTCTGTGATAGAATACTCAGATTTTTCTATCATTTCAACAGCATTATTCAGCCTGATTTTCTTTAAATAATTCATTGGCGTCTGTCCCATAGATTCTTTAAAAAGGTGTAAAAAATAATATTTGCTTAAGTTTACGCTATCGGCAACATCATTAACCGAAATATCCCGATTAAAATTTTCATGCATATAAATTACTGCTCGCCTTAACACAGGATTCTCTTTTCTCTTTACCATTTCCGTTGATTGCAAGGCTCTTCCGGTGATGATATTCAACAAATTTGTATAAGCATAAATGGCTTCATCTTTATAATCATAATCCGGCAACTCATATTCTTCTGTCATCAAGTCAATTATCGTGTGAAGATATCTATCGTTATGGATAACAGGATTATCCTCCGGAGAATGAAAGATATCAGGCAATACAAATGCGTCGCGGCCCAAAACAGGAACAACCACTCCTCTAATGGAGCATTCATCTGTGGCTGTTAAACGATGCAGCATTCCAGAATCAATAAAAACAATATCGCCGCTTTTGACAGAAAAACTCTTTTTCCCCACCATCATATCTGCCGTTCCATCCATAATTTCAACCCATTCATAATAGCTATGCCAATGCGTACAAACAAGCTCACCCGTACCGGATTGTTTTGTTATCCTGATATGTTTTTGAAGAAAATTCTCGGTTTTTTTGAATGAATACCTCATCTGTCTTCACCACACAAAACAGCAATAATATATAATATTATAGCACAATATCTATAGTATTTTCAAGTTGCCCCTGCTAAAATAGATGACAAGAATATTCTTAAATATAATATTCGGAGGAAACAGAAATGGATTTACCAAATATATGGGGCCAGGGCGCACTATTTTGCTTTTCAGGATTAGATGGCGAGTGTCAGTATCATCAAAGCTTTGCCTGTACTTTGCTTGCTGACCATCTGGGTGTACGGATTCATACGCCTGAATTAATCGACTTGTATATCTCTGTAAATAATATAAAAGATGTTCATTATAAAATCGTTGCATCTGATATCATTATCGCCGAATTAACAACGGCAGATAATGAAAAGTACAATACTTCCTTTGTATTCTATAACCAAAATACCATAATCGGATTATGCCGCAAAAACAGTCTCCATTTAAACCCGGTTGACAGCAGCTTCACCTGCAAGACAAGCGGGAATTATAAAGTATATTCCGGAACAAAAAGTACAGTATACTTGTCAGAAACAGAAGCAAAAGAATACACCTGCTTTTCGGTTTCAGCCGCAAAAAACAATATCAATATTCCCAAAGCTGTAGATGAGACAATCGAAACGAAATTACAGTTTTATAAAAACCTGCCGGAACTAAGAATAAAAGACCCCAAAATAAGCAGAACGTTTTACAAATGTATTTCTGTAATGAAATCACAGGTTTATTCCGCTGAGGGACAATTTAAGCAATTCTGGACCACGCCGGATAAATTACCGCATAAAAATCTGTGGCTGTGGGACAGCGTATTTCATAGCTTAGGCAACCGTTTTATTGATAAAAATCTTGCCAGAGATTCTCTGTTGTCTGTTTTAGACACACAAAAACCAGACGGCCTGATCCCGCATATGTCAACGCCATATTACAGCTCCAATATAACACAGCCTCCTGTTCTTGCCTGGGGCTTTTGGGAATACTATAAAAACACCCGTGATGTATCCATATTAAAAAAAGCGTATCCAAAATTGGAATTATATTTAAAATGGAATCTCAAAAACCGGCGCTGTGAAAGCGGACTTTTCCAGTGGCACATAAATACAGAAGATAAAAATTGCCGTTGTGACGAAAGCGGCATGGATAATAGTCCGCGTTTTGATCATGCAGTATCTATGGAGTGTATTGATTTTTCATGCTTTATGGTAACCGAAGCAGAATCAATGGCCAAAATATGCAAAAGTATAAATGAAGAACGCTGCCAATACTGGGAAAGATTTGCAGCAGATCTGAAAAATAGTATCAACAAATACCTCTGGGACGAAACCGATGCATTTTATTTCGATCGAATAACGTCAGACAAATCTTTTCAAAAAACAAAATCCGTGGCATCATTTTTACCGCTGTTTGCCGGCGTGTGTGATGAAACAAAAGCGCAAAAATTAGTAGAGAGTCTAACTAATATAAAAACATTTAAAGACAGCTTCAATATACCGAGCATATCCAAAGAAGACCCTACATTTGGTACCGATATGTGGCGCGGTCCTGTCTGGATTAATTATAATTATTTCATCTCATGCGGACTAAAAAGGTATGGCTACATAAAAGAGGCGAACAGTATCATTCAAAAAACATTAACAGAAATTGCGAAATACTATCACTATGACGGTATAGTCTATGAATTTTATGACTCGGCATGCCAAAAAAGCCCTAGTAAATTAATGCGCAAAGGAGAGGTTATAGAACCTTACAATATTTACACACGAATGCAGACAATCAGGGATTACGGTTGGACAGCAGCCTTATTTGTACATATGCTGCTTGAAAATCCCGGACTGTTTGAATAAAAGGAAGGAGGATAAATATGAAATTAGGTATTTGCTATTCTGTTTCACAGGAAGAGTTTAAGCAAAACGGTACAAAAAAAATGGAGGATGTCCTTGCCTTAGGATATGACTACATCGAGTATTGTCTGTTACTGCTGCCGCAATTTCCTGAAAAAGATTTTTCCGCACTTTTGCAGCAAGTCAGGAAAAAAAAGATACCGATACTTGCTGGAAACTGCCTTTTTCCAGCTGAATTTCAGCTGCTAAACGGCAATCAGAAAGAAATTGAGGATTATCTAAAGCGCACCATCACACGCGCCGCCCAGCTTGGAATACAAAAAATCGTATTCGGCAGCGGAAGGGCAAGAAGCATAACGGACGATATGGATTATAAAGAAGGTGAACAAAAATTCCTGACTCTATTTCAAAATGCAGGAAAAATTGCGGAGGAAAACGGTTCACAAATCATTCTTGAGCCTCTTAACAGGAAGGAAACCAATATTGCATATCATATCAAACAAGCGCATGATTTGATTAAAAAAGCGCAAATCGGAGGCGTGCTGGCCGACTCATACCATATGTTCGTTGAACATGACAGTCTTTATCCCGAACTGGTCAAAGATTTAAAACATGTACATTTCTGCAATTCGGAGAGAAAATGCGTCAATGAGATAACGCCGGAACTCAAGAAATTTGCAGAGGACTTAAACGCATTGCCTTATAACGATACTGTTTCCTTTGAAGGCGGTATAGACAGCTTTCCGGAGGATGCTGTCAAAAATCTTGAAATTATGAAAGAACTTTTTTGTTTCTAAAAATCATAGCTTAAAGATATCAAAAGTATGAATTACTAAAATATAATATGAAAAAAGCGAAGGCAAATGCCTTCGCTTTCATTTACTCTATGATACTCCCGTCCGGACGGAACAGGGGCAGCTTTTCCAAAAACAAGATATCAGAACGAGAGGCCGCATCCCCTTCGGCAAGCGCCGCCATTTTACCGGCAATATTGCCTCCAGCCTTTGAAACAAGCTGTTCCACTGCATGAAGGGATTCTCCGGTACTGATCACATCATCAACAATCAATACCCGCCTTCCTGCAATTTCTTCGGCTTCCTCCTTATCCAGATACAAGGTCTGCTGCCGTTCGGTGGTGATAGAGTTCACCTCTGCCGCAAATACATCCCGCATATAAAGCTTGGGGACCTTTCGGGCAACAATATAGTTATTAATCCCTGCCTGTCGCGCCATTTCATACGCCAGCGGGATCCCCTTAGCCTCAGCGGTAATCAAGACATCAAAGTCCGGTGCTATATTCAGGAGACCCTTTGCACATGCAACTGTCAGCTCGACGTCGCCGAACATAACGAATGCGCCGATATACAACGAATCATTCACCTTACATAGCGGGAGCTGTCGCAGCAGTCCTTCAATATGGAGTTCATACGATTTTGTCATATCAAATTACGTCCTTCCCAGAAAACAAAACTAAATTACCATCGTGATAATACGCAGTACAAATAATGCAGCTGCGACCCACATAACCGGATGGATATCTTTGATTTTACCTGTGCAGATTTTCAGCACTGCCCAAGTCAGGATACCAAACATGATACCATTTGCGATAGAGTAGGTGAACGGCATCATGATAACAGCAGTGAACCCGCCGATAACATCAGCAATGTCGCCGTCAAACGTCATATTTTTAATGGAACTCATCATCAGTAATCCAACAAATACAAGGGCCGGAGTTGTCGCAAAGCCCGGAATTGCTAAAAATATAGGTGAGAAGAATAGTGCAATTACAAAGAGAACCGCAACAACAATGGCTGTTAAGCCTGTACGTCCGCCCTGAGCAACACCAGCGCTGCTTTCTACATAGCTGGTAACTGTTGAAGTACCGAGACATGCGCCCAAAACAGTACCAACAGCGTCAGCCATCAAAGCGCCGCCGGCTTTCGGCAGATTTCCTTCTTTATCTAAAAGGTTACCTTTTTCTGCAACCCCGATAACGGTACCAACCGTATCAAACAAGTCAACAAACAGGAAAGAAAATGCGATTACGATAAATTCCATGATATGATCTGTCACATAGCTGAAATCAAACTGGAACAGATAAGGAGCTTTTGGAATAAAACTGAAATCGGTGAAGTTGGGGAACAGAGAAAAATTGCCTGCAGCGGGGTCAACTACATACCATCCGCAAACCTGAGCAATCATCCCCAGAATCCAGGTAGCGAGGATTCCCCAAAGAATAGAACCAGGTACTTTATAATGGTGCAAAATAGCAATAATCAAAAGGCCAACCATAGCCAGGGCAAACTGAGGTGTTCCTACATTCCCCATAGCTACTAATGTAGAAGCATCACCAATTACAATGCCAGCGCCTTTCAGTCCGACGATGGTGATAAACAGGCCGATACCGGCAGTGATACCGAATTTAAGATTATTGGGAACCTTGTTAACCAGAGTTTCTCTGAATTTGAATAATGAAAGGATAATGAAGATAATACCTTCTACCAATACCGCGGTCAGCGCGATTTGCCAGGGATTGTTAATACCAGCTTCCGCCATCGGCACGCACACCGAATAAGCGAAATAAGCATTCAGACCCATACCCGACGCCAACGCAATTGGATAGTTGGCGAAAAACGCCATACATAACGTTGCCAAAGCCGCGGAAACGGCGGTTGCTGTAAAGACAGCAGCGGAGTCCATACCGGCAGCACTCAAAATACTTGGGTTGACAGCCAATATGTACACCATTGATAAAAATGTTGTTACACCAGCAATGACCTCTGTTTTCACATTGGTACCATGCTCAGACAGTTTAAAAAACTTGTCCATTTTTTACCCTCCTTCAAATTTTTACCCGGCAGACTGTGTGCCGGGCTGTTCAAGGCCGGCCCTTACCGAAACTTTTTTCGGTTACCCCGCTGTTAAAACAACAATGAACCCCAGGCAAAAGCCTGCGGCTAAAATTGAATGAACAGGGGCCACACCCTGAATCATAAACAGGATATATGTAGAATATCATAACAAATAACAAATTTCAACATTTTTTTAGTAAAAAAGCCATATAAATTAAAAGTTTGGTAAATATATAACAATTCAATCATAAAAAATTAGATAGATTGTATATCAAAAACCGTCCGCTTTGTGGAACGAAAAAGTAAAAAAAGCCTATTGTCATTAAAATTCAGTCCTGCTATAATTGACAAAAATCATTCAGAGGGTGATAAAATGTTAATGAATCAAAGAACAATCGAAACAGATGTCTGCATCGTTGGAGGTGGGACAGCCGGGGTTTATGCGGCGATATCCAGTGCAAAAGAAGGTGTCAAAACTCTTTTGACTGAAAAAAGCTGTTCTTTGGGCGGAACAATAATAAATGGCGGAGTTGATTACCCCGGACTGTTTTTTGCATGGGGAAAACGGATTATCGGCGGCCCGTGCTGGGAGGTAATAAAAGAATGTGAATCTCTGGGCGGTGCCGTTATACCTGAAATTTCTTACTGTCAAAAAGACGGAGAGCATTGGAAAGAACAAATTAAACTGAATCAATTTATTTATTCCTATGTAATAGGCAAGCATTTAAAACAGAGCGGAGCATCTGTTCTGCTCAATACAATGATTTGCGGAGCAGAGCAGAACAGCGAATTTGTGAATCTGTACGCTGCCTGCCAGGAAGGGTTAGCTCTCATCAAGGCAAAAAAGGTAGTTGACTGTACTGCCAATGCTGACATTGCCACTTTTCTCGGATATGAACTGCAAAAAAGCGATTTTCTCCAACCCGCAACCCTTATCAATAATATCAGCGGATACGATATTGACAAAATAAGTGAAGAAGAAGTGATTCAAGCAACCAAAAGGGCAAAAGCTGATGGAAAAATTCCGGCATGGGTCAAAGATTACGAATTGTATAACTCTCTAAAAGGCAAACGGATTTCCATGCACATACCCGTGAAAGATGGTACTACTTCCGCCGGACGGACTGAAATCGAAGAAACCGCCGTCAATCTTCTTTTTGCTTTACTTTCCGTTATTCGAACCGTCAAAGGGTGTGAAAATACGAAGGTGGTCTATACCGCCCCTGAAACAGGCATTAGGGAGACACGCCGTATTATGGGCGAAACAACTGTAACAGCTGAGGACTATTTAAGCGGCAAGCAATTTGATGATGCTATTTCATACGCATTTTACCCGGTAGATTTACATGTCATGGATGGTATCAAACAAAAATTCTTAAAACCAGAAATACTGCCGACGATTCCTTATAGCGCACTAATACCCAAAAATTCTGACCATCTTCTGATAGCCGGCAGATGCCTGTCTTCCGATACAGATGCAAACAGTGCGCTGCGCGTTCAAGCTCCCTGCATGGCAATGGGTCAGGCAGCCGGGGCAGCGGCAGCAATCTGTACAAAGCGCCAAATTTCCGTCAGAAAGGTGCCCATTGAAGAATTAAAACAGATAATCAAAAAGCAGGGAGGAATTCTCCCCTGCTAAATGCTTTCCATTTAATTGTTTGGCAGCACATATAATAAAATAGCTAAAAAATGCAGTATGCTTCCGGCCAATACAAAAAAGTGCCAGATACAATGCATAAACCGTACCTTTTTCAGCACATAAAATATAATACCGACCGTGTAGGTAATCCCGCCTGCGACTAGCAACCAGATACCGGCAGGCGCGATTGCCGTGCGGAGCGGATTGATGACAATTATAATCAGCCACCCCATCACAATATAGCTGATAAAAGAAAACACCTTAAATTTTTTCAAATCTATACTATTGAGTACAATGGACAAAATCCCCATCCCCCAGGTAATTCCGAAAAGCGTCCAGGCAAGAACAGGATTGTATTCCATCAGGGAAACCAGACAAAAAGGAGTATATGTACCTGCAATCAGCAAAAAAATGCTGTTATGGTCAAAAATCCGAAAGATTTTTTTAACCTTCTCATTGGTAAATGCATGATACAGGGCCGACATACTATACATCACAATCAGCGAAATACCAAAAATAATACCGCCCGCAAGGGAATATCCGTCACCGTACAACAGTGCGACGACAATACACAGAACGAGAGCGGCAACACCCAGCATAGCGCCGACGCCATGCGATACCGAATTGATAATCTCTTCCGCAACCGTATATCGTTTCTCAGCTTTTTCCATTTCAAGCTCCATTTCCGGTGCTGTCAAAATGAATCAGCCCTTCCTGAAATAAAATTTCACAAAATTTTTGATTGGCTGATAGGAAGCACCCATGAGATTTTTGTTCACTGCGTTCTTAAAACGCAGCTGTGCATCATTTGAAAAACAAAAAGTTTTCTCAAACCAACGCTGCTACAGCAAAAATCCCCCAAATCCATCTCACTAAAATAACGGCGTCTTATTCTTTTTCTAAAATGTAATCCGCTGCTTTATGAATCGTCCCTGCACCAACTGTCAGGACAAGGTCACCTTCTTTTGCATGCTGTATCACATAATCCGCAATGTCATGAAAATCGCTGATATAAACCGCTCCCGGGATTTGTTCCGCAAGCTGCCTTGCACTGACCGACCCATCGTCCTTTTCCCGTGCGGCATAAATATCGGTAATAATAAGCTTATCTGCCATTGCCAGCACTTTGACAAAATCATGAAACAGCGTACGGGTCCTGGTATAGGTATGCGGCTGAAAAATGCACCAGATATCGTTGTGCTTTTTGTTTTGGGCCGCCTGCAAGGTTACCCTGATTTCACTTGGATGATGTGCGTAATCATCAATGATAGTAACCCCGTCCACACATCCTTTGTACTGGATACGGCGGTCTGCACCTCCGAAAGCGGATAATCCGGCAAGAATCGCATCCGTTGAAATGCCAAGATCAAGCGAGAGTGCGATTGCTGCAAGTGCATTTGATACGTTGTGCATGCCCGGAACGTGAAGTTTTACATCCATGACCGGGGTACCGTGATGCATTGCCGTAAAGGAAGCGCATGCTGTTTCGTCAAAGGTAATATCAGAAGGAT
>ERZ773194.4622-NODE-4622-length-10654-cov-18.432022_pt1 | contig 10654 bp, 10 predicted proteins | sample MGYA00511240_ERZ773194 | MGnify/ENA primary metagenome ERZ773194 (study PRJEB29015, sample SAMEA2737774) | human gut metagenome | biome: human gut; feature: human-associated habitat; material: faeces | place: China | collected 2012 ... | reverse complement strand
ACGGGTCGCCCTCGCGGATACGCATGGTGCGGCGGATCTCCTTGGGGATGACCACACGGCCCAGGTCGTCGATGCGGCGCACGATGCCTGTTGCTTTCATATATGAAATTCCTCCAGTCAAAGCAGATTTTACATCCGTAGTCTTTGTCCGGTGTCGGAGGAATATACATCCGCCGCATATAATCGCGGTGAGCTATACTATGAATTTCGACCTTACTGAAGAAATGAAAAAACAGCTGGACTACATGATCGCCCAGCGCCGCTGCCCGCATCGACACCCCTGCGTCTCCTTCCATGATGAGGACACCCGGGACTATCTGGCCGCGGCGATCGCGGCACTTGGCCCGGACGCGCTGCGCACCTGCGGGAAAAACGGCCTGGTAACCGACCTGCGCGGCTATATCGGCAGACGGGCCATCACCTTCCGTGCCTTAACGCCGTCTCCCTGACGCCCAACGCCTTCAACTGCCACTCCACTCAGGAGTACCTGAGCATCCGCGAATGTCGGTACTTCTACGACAAGATGGCAGAGCTGCTGGAAAAAATGAAGGATATGTAATATGCAGAGGACGGCGCCCCGTGGGGCGCCGTCCTCTTTTCTTCTTTGTCCGCGGCAGGCAGCCAACTGCGCCCGTACACCGGCGATCAGCATCGTGGCATCCAGTCCGATGGCCACGCCGTCGAAGCCCTGGGCCAGCCGTGCACCGGCGGCCGCACCGTCCCCGGCAAATATCAGGCAGGGTTTGCCCGCCTGGCGGCAGGCCTGCTGTATCCGCGTCAGGGCCACCTTGAAGCGCTGCTCCTCAAAGGCCCCAGGCAGCCCCATAGAAATAGACAGATCGAAAGGACCGATAAAGATGCCGTCCACACCCTCCATCGCTGCGATATTCTCAATATCCGCCAGCGCCTCTGTCGTCTCACACTGGGGGATCACCAGCGTCTCACCGTTGAAGTGCGCCATTGTCTCCAGTACGCCGGCCGGCGTATCGGTGCCCCAGCCGTCCTTCCGGGACGGGCAGAACCCCCTCTGCCCCACTGGGGCGTACTTGGCGTAATCCACCACGCGCTTCACCTCCGCCGCACTGTGCACATCTGGAATAATGATCCCCTGCACGCCAACGTCCAGCAGCTTCAAGATCGCCGGGCGGCTGATCTCCCGCACCCGGGCCAGGGGCGTGATGTTCCGCCTTTCCGCGGCGCACACCAGCCGGGCGGTTGTCTCCGCCTCGATGGGGCTGTGCTCATTGTCCAGGATAGCAAAATCCAGCCCCGCACAGCCCAGACATTCCACCACGGCAGCACTGCCGGTACCCACGAATGTGCCCAGCGGCTTCTCGCCTCTGGCCAGCTTTTCCTTCAATATGTTCCGCATCTCTTGTTCTCCTGCGTTGTTTTCTATTTGTCAACCGCGGCAGCTCAATAATCCGCGTTCAGCCAGGGCTTCTGGACACAGTACAGCAGCTGCGCCAACTGCCGCGCCTTTTCGGCGTCATCTGCGGACGCCGCACCCAGCCGCAGCAGCGCCGTCAGACCGCAGGACCCCATCAGCAGCGCCGCCAGATCCCCCTGCCGGCAGATCACCGTCACGTCCGCGGTCCCCTCTGCCACGGCCCAGCGGCCATCGGCAAAGCCGATACGCAGCTCCTCCTCCCGGTCCGCCATCTCATCCCGATAGCGGAAGGCCACCGTCAGCGTCCCCGCCGGGAAATTCCGATAGCCGGTCCGCCGCACGAAGTCCGCCCCGTCCGTCAGCTTGAACATGGTCCCCACGGCGGAAACATTGGTCTGCAAAAAGCCGTAGTCGATGTAGTTTCCGGACACGTCCTGCGGATCGTCCAGCAGATGGTGGAAATCCTCCTCCCCTGTCCGCAGTATCACTGTCTGGGCCAGATCCTCCTGCATCCGCAGGCCGCCCAGCAGCGCCCGCAGCACTGTGCCGTTCTCATACACCAGTTCCTCCACGCTGAGCCGGTTTTGGGTATAGTTGCACGCACTGGCGCTTTCAAACCGATAGGCCGCGTAGCCTAACAGGCGTCCGCCGTCGTAATAACCCATACGGCGCACCTGAATATCCCCCCGGGCTCCGCGCAGCTCCTCGTCGAACTTCTCCACCATGCCATGGTTTCGGGCGGCAAAGCGCCGCTGGCAGTCCATCGCCTGGTCAAACTCCTCCGGCTGCAGCAGGCGCAGGTGCGCCCGCACCTCTCCGTCCAACCGCGGCAGTGCCCCGGTTGGCAGATGGTATTCATATAACTTCCCGCCAAAGCCATAGCCCATCCGACGGTAAAAGCCGATGTTGAACGGCAGCAGCATGGTCAGCAGCGCGCCGTTTTCCCGTGCATAGCGCTCGGCATACCGTATCATATACAGCGCCGCGCCCTTCTTCTTGTGCAGGGGGTGTACCTCCAGCGCCATCACACCGCAGGCAGGCTGCATGACCCCAAAGAAGTTCATGGAGAACAGGATCAGCTTCATGGTGGCGATCAGTGTGCCGCCCTCAAACAGGCCCATCGTCCGAGTCTGGGTGTCCTCCCGCAGCTCCGTAAGATGCTTGCTCCGGTAGTGTGCCCGGCATTCCTCGTCCAGCGTCTTGTACGCCGGATAGGAATTGAGATAGATGTCCAAATATGCCTCTATGTCCGCCTCCGTCACCGGATGGACATCCCATGCGCGGTCCGCTGTCACATTACCCATAGGTTTCTCCTTTCTCGCCGTTCCGCAGTATGTTCTCCTTAGATTATACCTTTCCCCGGCCCGTTTCGCAACAGGCAGTTGAAAGCCCTCCGGCAGCTGCCGGAGGGCTCATTTCGTTGTCCGTATACACGTATCCCTCAGATACTCTTTTACAGCAGGGTCAGAAAGTGCCCGGCGTGTACGCCTGGTCCACGGCCGTCGGCCTTATACCAACTTTTCCAGGGCGTCCAGATCGCCGGCCTGCAGCAGCGGGATAGCCCGCCGCACCTGCGCCTCCGGCCAGTCCCACCACCGCAGCTTCTCCAGCCGCGCGGCGGTCTCCTCGTCATACCGCCTGCGGATGGGCTTGGCCGGCAGGCCGCCCACGATGGTATAGGGCGGCACATCCTTTGTCACCACGGCGCGGCTGCCGATGATGGCGCCGTCGCCGATGGTAACGCCCGCCAGGATCACAGCCTCATAGCCGATCCATACGTCATTGCCCACCACGATTTCCCCGTGGTTATCCCAGGCGGCGGCAATGTCCTCACACGCCGTCCCTAGCCCCCATTCCTCAAACATAATGGGGAACGGGTAAGTAGACAGGCTGCTCAGCGTATGGTTAGCCGCATTGAAGATAAACTTCGCCCCGCAGGCGATGGAACTGTACTTTCCGATGATCAGCCGGTCATGGTTGCACTCGGGATAGTGGTACAGCACGTTGTTCCGCTGGAAATCCCGGGGGTCGTTGACAAAATCGTCATAGATGGTGTACGCCCCCACCTGTATGGCAGGATCTGTGACCACGTTCTGCAGGTACACGGTACTGTGTCCCTGAGAACGGGGATATATTTTCCATTCGGGTATCATAGACTCTCCTTTATTTTACAAAAGCTTCTCCCAGCGGGGCGTTCCCCATCCGGCGGTATCGAAGCACTCCCGCACAGCGCGGCACATCCACGTCAGCTTCTGCCGTATGGCGTCTGACTGGATCAGCAGCCCCGCCTCGTCCTCATGAGCCATGAAATACTCCATGATCCGCGCCCGATCCTCCTGTGCCGCCAGCTTGGCGTAGCTGTCCACAAAGTACACGCCCTCGCTGTTGTCGAACATGGTCCAGCGGGCGTCGTACCGGTCATAGTCACCGCTGTCGTTCCAATAGGTAAAGCCCGCCGGGTTCAGCGCATTCCAGTCATCCCAGTTGAAGGCGGTGTAATCTCGTGAGAGTATCTCGTTCTCCGTAGCGTGCCAGATCTCGTGGCAGACAGTGCCCTCCCGCACATAGTCGGCCTGCACGTCCAGTGCGATATACTGCCAGTCCGCCGTGTCATAGGTGCAGCCTACCACGCCATAGTCGCTGTCGATGTGAGCCACCAACAGGAAGCACAGCCCACCCTCACCGGCGCGGTTGCGGAACTGCGCCAGAAAGCCCTCCGGATACAGGGCAAAGCTGCGGTCCATCGCCGCCAGCACGGCGCGGACGCCGTTCAACTCTGCTTCCGTGTCCATGGTGTCCGACAGAGTGATGGGATAGCTGCTCAGTTCTGCCGCCTCCCTGCACTGGGAGGACAGCAGTATCCGCACGCCGTATCGCTGTTCCAACACATCCGCCTGCTGCCGCGCTTCCTGTAAGCTCTCTGCCACCGGCAGGCCGTTCAGTGCACCCCAATAGGCCTGCAGCAGTGTCTCATCCACCGTCAGCGGCGACGGGACGGACACCGCTGACGCTACCGGCTCGAAGGTCAGCTGCGCCGGGTCTATAACGTACAGCCGGAAGGCGCCGTTTTCATACATGCCGCCCACCAGCAGGCCTGCCTCCGGCAGAACGCAGCAGTCGTACATCTCTCCGGCGATACCGTTAGCCGTCAGGTCGCAGGCCGTGATGCTCTCCCCCACGTTATACAGCGTCGTGCGGCCCGTTCCCACACCGATCAGCTCCTCCGCATCGCCGACGGCGTACAGCGCGCCTCCCGCGTCCAGAAACAGCGAAGCATCGGCGAACCAGAACGTATCGCCGCTGCCGCACAGGGCGGAATATCCCATTTTATCGTTGTCAAAGGCCAGCAGGCTCATGCCGCCCGCCGGTGCCAACATCACCTGATACCGCTGCTCCTGCAGCAGGCTGATCGCCCCCGTCTCCGGGTCAAAGACCGCCGTACCGCAGACGCTGCCGTAGGGTGACAGGAGGAACAGGGCCACCATCCGCCCGCTTGCCGCATCATAGGCCGTCAATTCCGCGAACCGCAGCTGTGACAGCGCCGTTACCGGCTGTGCCTCTCCTCCGGCTACGTTCTGACAATGCAGCACCCCGTCCCGCAGGAAGTAATAGCTCTCCCCGTCATATGAGAAAAAGCCATCCACGTTCTCCGCATCAAAGCTGCCTGTCTCCGTCAGCACATCGTCCAGGAGCTTCCAACGATTCGTCTCCCGGTCGCACAGCGCAAATCCATGCGCCAGGGCCTGCCGCTTCGTATCCCAAACCCCATCCAGCGTGACCTCACGCTTCACGGTGTCCGCTTCCGCATCCACCAGCTGCACAGTGGTCCTGCCGCTCTCATAGTCCGCCCAGCTGATCAGCACCACGCTGCCGCCCGCCGGATACAGCCCGGACAGGGATGCCGGGCGGGTACATTCCAGTGTCTGCACCGGCTCGCGATCCACCTTCTCCCCTAGGCTGCACCCGGGCAGCAGCACCAAAAAACACAGCGCTGCCAGCAGAGCCGCCGTATACGACAGCAGACTCACCAGGTCCAGCAGACACAGCTTCTGTGCCAATGTCTTATTTGTTTTCACTTCAACACCTTCTTCCCACCGGAGGAGTATACCGCCATTATCCCATGGCAGCCATTGCTTTTCCTTACATTTCCTGCGATTTTCTTGCAATTTTGCAAGACGGCCTCTTAGCGGAATAATTGATGCACTGCATTCTCCCTCTCTGCAAATTCCGGCAGCTTCTTCGGCGGACCGTAATACGCCGCCAGTGCACGGAACTCCCGTCGAAAGGCTTCCCGAAGCTCCGTCTCTGTCAGCGCCAGATGCCCGGTATTGGCCAGGATGGCCAGTCCGTAGGAATAATACGTCATATCCCGGTGAAAGGCCCGGGCCGTGACCTCGTCATAGCCGAATTCGTCCATGACGGTCCGGATGATCTCCGGCTCCAGCACGTCCTCCTGATGGCGGCCCGGCTGGTTGTCCTCCAGGTACAGCCACCGGAACAGCTGCTTTTCCTGGGCCGCGAACTGCACAAAGCCCATGCCGTAGCTGCTGTACCGACTATCGCACCCCTCATGCGCCCGCAGAGATTCCCGTACCCGCTGGGTATGCTGCTCGATGGCCCGCTGGGTCAGCGCGGACTTCAACTCCTCCATATTACGGAATGACAGATAGATAGGCTGGGTGGAGCACCCCAGCGCCTTTGCCACACTGCGGGCGTTGATGGCCTCAAACCCGCCGGTGCGGAGCACCGCCGCTGCGGCGTCGATGATGGCCTCTTTGGATATTCGTTTTGCTGCCGGCATTACGCTCACCTCAATAATCACTATATGTTATCAATAACAATACGTTATTATATGCCGCTGCGCTTCCCTTGTCAAGCACAAAAACAGCGTCCCCGCACGCAGGCGAGACGCTGTCATCCTTCTAATCCGGTTTGTTCAGCAGTACAGACACGCTGAAGCGCCCGTTTTTCGCCAGTGTCCGCAGGCATAAACACGCATGATCTGACCGCCCTCCGGCATCACCGGAGGGTGGTTTTACGCCGCTTGGGCTGTACAGCTATTTGTGAGAAAACGGTTGAGTTTCCCGTTAAAAACGTGCTATACTGAGCACACTACGCACAAAGGAGACCACACCATGCGAAAGCTTGAATGCCGCCGAGAGGCGCTGTTTCAATACCGGGGCCTGCCACCTGTTGGCATGGCCGTATCCATGGCGCTGCAGCACCTGGTGGCTATGATCGTGGGCTGCGTGACCCCAGCCATCATCATTGCCAACGTGGCCGGACTGGCGCATGACCAGCGGGTCCTGCTGATACAGGCATCGCTGGTCATGTCCGCCGTTACCACGCTGCTGCAGCTGTTTCCCATCGGTGGGCGCTTCGGCGCGGGGCTGCCGGTGGTCTTCGGTGTCAGCTTCGCTTATCTGCCCAGTATGCAGGCCATCGTCTCCGGCAGCGGCGGGTTGGCCGCTGTGTCGGGCGCTATGATCGTGGGCGGCGCGGTGGCAGCACTGGTGGGCATCTTCATCAAGCCTATCCGCAGGCTGTTCCCGCCGGTCATTACCGGTACGGTAGTGTTCACCATCGGTCTGTCTCTGTACCCCACGGCCATCAACTATATGGCCGGCGGCACCGGCAACACATATGAAAGCGTTGTGGTGCAGCGGGGCCTGCCGGAAGCGCTGGTGTACGGATCCTGGCAGAACTGGGCTATTGCGGCATTTACACTAGCGGTGGTGCTGGTGCTGACCAATCGCGGCAGGGGCATTTTTAAGCTGGCGTCCATTTTACTGGGTATTCTGGCGGGCTACGCCGTCGCTTTTGGGGCCGGGATGGTGGATCTGTCCGGCATCGCGGGGGCCGGGTGGTTCTCTCTGCCGGAATTTCTGCCCTTTGGCGTGACATTTGAACCCTCGGCGTGCGTCGCACTGGGGCTGTTGTTCGCCATCAACGCCATTCAGGCTATCGGCGACCTGACGGCCACCACCGTGGGCGGCATGGATCGGGAGCCCACCACGCAGGAGCTGCGGGGCGGCATCGCAGCCTATGGCGTCAGCAACATTCTGACAGCGCTGCTGGGCGGTCTTCCCACGGCGACATACTCCCAGAATGTGGGAATTGTAGCCACAAATAAAGTTGTAAATCGCAACGTTTTTGCGTTGACCGGCGCGTTTTTACTGCTTTCCGGTATCATTCCGAAATTTTCCGCCGTACTCACCACCATCCCGCAATGCGTGCTGGGCGGGGCCACGGCGGCGGTGTTTTCCACCATCGCCATGACCGGCATGAAGCTCATCGCCGCCGAGGGACTGACCGCCCGAAACACCACGATCGTCGGGCTTTCCGCCGCACTGGGTGTGGGCATTTCCCAGGCGGCAGAGGCCCTGGCACAGTTCCCGGAGGCGGTGACGACCATCTTCGGAAAGTCCCCGGTGGTGGTGGCCACACTGATGGCCGTACTGCTCAATCTGGTGCTGCCGCGGGAGGAAAAAAGCGAGAAATAGTGCTTTCTTTTGATACATTTGCTTTACTTTTCCTGTACCTGCCCTGTACTCTTTGGTTCCCTTTTTGTGCTTTTTTTGTAAGCAAAATGCAGTATAAATGAAGTGACGGCCCCCGGCTGACGCCGGGGGCCGCTGAATGTCTTTTTCGTTCGCTCGATCATCCTCCCCGGCTGGTGCCGGGGCCGTCACCTCCACCGTCTGGTCGGCATCGGCCGGCACCGGGGCGGAATTCTGTACGGGGTCATTGGCGGATCAGCTGCACGGCGGAGATGTCCGCCGGCAGGGCGGCGGCAAAGGCCGCGCCGTCCGTCCTCTCCCCCACGATACAGCCGTAGTGGGTGGGGACGGCGATCTGCGGGCGGAGGGCGGCCGCCAGACCGGCGGCCTGGGCGGCGGTCATGGTGTAGGTGCCGCCCACCGGCAGGAAGGCGACGTCACACGACACGGACCGGGCGTCGGGGGTATCGTCGGTATCGCCGGCCACATAGACCCGCCGGCCCTCCAGCGTGACCACATAGCCCACCCAGCGGTTCCCGCGGGGGTGGAAGGTCTTGCCGAGGTTATAGGCGGGCACGGCGGTGAAGGGCAGGTCCTTCACGGTGTACGCCTCTCCGGGCCGCACCGGCAGCAGCTGCGCCGAGGCAAAGCCGGCCCGCAGCGCCGCCGCCACACACGTCTCCGGCAGCACCAGCACCGCGTCGGGCTTCATCACCCGGCGGATATCCTCCGGGGAGAAGTGGTCATAGTGGTCGTGGGTGACGAATACCACGTCCGCATCGCAGGGCGCATCCGCCACGCGGAAGGGGTCGAACCACACCGTCATCGCGCCGGCATAGCGGATGCTGCTGTGGCAGTTGATGGAAAAACGGCTCAAAATGTCATCCATGGAGCACCTCCCTTTTCTGTATCGCTTTCAGTATAGCACAGGCGGCGGAAAAGGGCAAGAAAGCCGGGGCGAGCCCTTGCGTTTCCGGCCAAAATATGGTAAGGTAACAGCCGTTGAGTCGTATCGTGCGGAGGTGCATACATACATGAAAGTTCTCCAGTGGTGCCGCGCCAACGCCATGCCGGTGATCGCGGTGCTGGCGGCGGCCGTCACCGCCGTATTCGTGCCGCCGGACAGCGCCTATCTCGGGTACTACGACGTGAAGACGCTCTCATGCCTGTTCTGCATACTGGCGGTGGTGTGCGCCCTGCGGGGCGCGGGACTGTTCCCCCTGCTGGCGCAGCGGCTGGTGCGGGCGTTTCACACGGCCCGCAGCGCCGTGACGGCGCTGGTGGTCGTTACGCTGATTGGCTCCATGCTGCTGACCAACGACACGGCGCTGCTGACGTTTCTGCCCCTGAGCTGGTTCGTGCTGGAGGGCACAGGGCAGACGAAGCACACGGCGCTGACGTTCATATTGCAGAACTGCGCCGCCAATCTGGGCGGGATGCTGACGCCCTTTGGCAATCCGCAGAACCTATACCTATTTAATCATTATACGATCCCCAATGGGGAGTTCCTGACCATCATGCTGCCGCCGTTCCTGCTGTCCACGGCGCTGATCCTGGCGTGCTGCCTGCTGATTCCCCGGGAGACGCTGACGGTACCGGCGCAGGAGACACCGGTGGACAAGCGCCGGTGCATCGTGTACGGCGTACTGTTCTGCACGGCTGCGGCCATGGTGCTGCGCGGCATACCGTATTGGCTGGGGCTGGCCGCCATCACGGCGGCGCTGCTGGTGCTGGACCGCCGGGCGCTGCTGGGCGTGGACTGGGGGCTGCTGGTGACGTTCGCGGCGTTTTTCACCTTCTCGGGCAATATGGCCCGGATAGAGCCGGTGCGGACACTATTCCGGCAGCTGCTGGCCCACGGGACCATGCCGGTGGCGGCGCTGACCAGTCAGGTCATCAGCAATGTGCCCGCGGCCATACTGCTCAGCCAGTTTACCGACGATTACCCGGCGCTGCTGGTGGGGGTGAACATCGGCGGGGCGGGGACGCTGGTGGCGTCGCTGGCCAGCCTGATCACCTTCCGGGAGTATACGAAGCACGTCAAGGGACAGACCGGACGGTTCCTGGCACTGTTCTCCGCCGTCAGCTTCGGCTTTTTGGCCGTGCTGCTGGCAGCCATGACGTTTTGGATGCAATAGACCGTGCGCCGGGGCTGCACGGGGGAAAGGAGGCCGATGGGTCATGCTCAGCAATCTGCAAGTCTGCTTTAACGCCGTGATGCCCCTGTTTCTTATCATGGGGCTGGGCTACGGGGTCAAGTGTCTGGGCGGTATCCGGGTGGAGGACGTGCCCGGATTGAACAAGATGGCGTTCCGGTTCTTCATGCCGGTGATGCTGTTCTGGAACCTGTACACCTCCTCCATCGACCAGGCGTTACAGCCGAAGCTGCTGCTGTTCGCCGTGGGGGCCACGCTGGGGATGTACGGCCTGTCCCTGGCCATCGTACTGCCCACGGAGAAGGACTACGAGAAGCAGGGCGTGAATGCTCATGTACGGTAGAGAAGCACAAAGCAAAACAAGGATAGCTAGCCCTGCCACTATTCCGAAGCAAGGCAACCACAAGGCATTTCCACCTCTTTTCCGTAGGATTATTCTGTGGTATAATTTGAAATATCGTGCCGTGAGAAAAGCGCTTGTGTGAGTGCGTTTTCCTGTCCGATAAAGATAGGCTGCAACGAATTACCCACGAGGAACCTATTATGATGATACTCCTATTTGGCGTTTTGAATGATGAACAGCGGGCGCTGGTAGAGCGGATATTCCA
>ERZ773194.4618-NODE-4618-length-10665-cov-7.386428_pt1 | contig 10665 bp, 8 predicted proteins | sample MGYA00511240_ERZ773194 | MGnify/ENA primary metagenome ERZ773194 (study PRJEB29015, sample SAMEA2737774) | human gut metagenome | biome: human gut; feature: human-associated habitat; material: faeces | place: China | collected 2012 ... | reverse complement strand
TTCACTTCCTGTGTTATTTTTTAAAGCCACAGAAATATTAGCATAAAACGGCGCTGCTTTCAATATTTAATCGAAAAATTATATTGGGAACACATAATTATTTTCGGGCGCACAGCCGAAAAAATTAAGCCGGTGCGGCAAAAACGCCTGCACCGGCACCGGCTGAACATAAATCAATAATATCTTATGACCGCGACAACCTTACCCAAAATTGAAACATCATTGACGATTATCGGCTCGTAGGTGTCGTTCTCGGGCTGGAGACGGAAGTGACCGTTTTCTTTATAGAACGTCTTGACCGTCGCCTCGTCCTCTATCATTGCGACGACTATTTCGCCGTTTCGCGCAACGGGCGTCTTTTCCGCCACGACCAAGTCCCCGTCAAGTATGCCTGCCTGGAGCATACTCTCGCCCCTGACCTTCAGGGCAAAAAGCGGCTTGTCGCTCGTTGAGTGACCCGAATAGGCGAGGTAGCCCTCTATCTGCTCAACGGCGAGTATCGGCGCACCCGCGGTGACGGTACCGACTATCGGGACATGAGTGACGTTATCGTCCCTGCCGAGAATGCGGATAGTTCGCTTCTTGAGGGGATCGCGCTGAATATAGCCCGCCTTCTCGAGAGCGTCAAGGTTCGCCTGAACGGAGGATGTGGAGCTTAAGCCCACCGCCGCGCCTATCTCACGCACCGAGGGCGGCACCCCGTCCTGCGAGCGCTCGATAAGATATTCGTATATTTTCATCTGAGTTTTGCTTATATTTTTCAAAGCATATCACCCTTTCAATAGGTCGGCATAACTTTCCTGCTTTATTATAACACACGGTTTCAAAAATTGCAAACATTTGTTTGCCGAATTTCAAAAAAATTTTTTGCGGTGTTTTCGTCTTTAAATTTGTTATTTTTACACATTTTTGTTGTATTCGGACCCCGTATTGTAGTATAATTTATTTAGTGAAAGTTCGTACTGTTCGTTTGGCAGAATTTGTAAGTGAATATTATTTTTTTACAGGAGATGTATTTTTATGCCAACCGCGAGAACAAAGAGCAAAGCGCTTCCGAGAGCCGATTTCCCGGAACAGGTCGGCGTGTCCTCAAAGGCGATATCGGAGCTGCTCGACGATTTCGAGCGCAGCCAAATAGAGCTGCACAGCATCATGATTTTGCGCCACGGGAAAGTCGCCTTCGAGACCTGGAGAGACCCCTACGCGCCTGACATTCCGCACACCATGTATTCGGTCAGCAAAAGCTTCACCTCGATAGCCATCGGCTTCGCCATTGACGAGGGACTGCTGACGCTCGACACAAAGGTAATTGATATCTTCCCCGAATACAGACCGCAAAAATATGACGAGAACCTTGAAAAGCTGACCGTATTTCACCTGCTGACCATGACCGCCGGAAAGGATGTCAGCGTCCTCGAAAACAAGGCGAAGGTCTCATGGCTCAAGAGCTTTTTCGGCGCGCGCTGGGCGTTTGCCCCGGGCGAGGACTGGAAGTATATCAGCGAAAACTGCTATGTCATGGCTGCCATAATTCAGAAGCTGACCGGGCTCACCGTGCGCGAATATCTCGCTCCGCGCCTGTTCAAGCCCCTCGGCATCCGCGAGAATCCCGCCTGGGAGACAGACCCCAACGGTCTTGAGGCCGGCGGCTGGGGACTGTTCATAACCACGGAGGAGCTCGCCAAGGTCGCCGACTGCATGAGCCACGGCGGAAAATACCGCGGCAAGCAGGTCATCCCCGAGTTCTGGGCGCGCGAGGCGGGAAAGCCCCAAGCCGACAACTCCGCAAAGAGCGTTGACCAGCCGGACGCCTGCGTCGGCTACGGCTTCAACTTCTGGTGCTGCCGCTTCCCCGGCTCTTACCGCTTTGACGGAATGTTCTCTCAGTTCGGCATAATTCTGCCGGACTATGACGCCAATATCATCGTCACCTGCAGCGAGGTCTTTGAGCAAAAGACGCGCGACTGCCTGTGGAGACATTTCCCCGACGGCTTTATCGAGCCCAAGGATGAGCCGGAGCAGACGACGCTCCCCATGACTCTCACTCCCCTGCCCGTGCTCACCGCCGGCAGGCGCAACCCCGTGCTCGAAAAGAAGCTGTCATATTCGACGATACATATGCTCTATAACCCCGTGCTCGATGTTGCGGGCTTCCCCGTGAGCGTCCTGCCGACGGCTGTGGTATATATGTCCACCGACCGCGCCGGAAACATAGACAAGATAAACCTCGACTTCTCCGAGAACGAGTGCCGCTTCACCTGGAGCGAGGGAAAAGTCAGAAACACGATAGTCAGCGGACTCGACGGCAAATACCGCAAGTCGAAAATGCACTTGGCGGGACTTGATTTCACCGCCGTCTCGTCGGCAAGGTGGGAGGACAGCGAGACGTTCACCATCTGGATTCGCGCCAACGAGTCCATAGCCGAGCGCCGCTTCTCTTTCCGCTTCAACGGAAACAAGGTCACAGTCATCCCGACCTCATGCCCTGATCTCAGCAATGTTGCGGAATCCCTGGCGCAGGGCACGGGCGACATGATAGAGAACGAAAAGATAGCCGATATATGCAGCAGCTTCCTGCGCAAAAGCTACGGGCTGCTCGAGCCCAAGCTGTTCGGCCGCCTGGAGATGAGATAATTGACAACCGTACTGAAAACATGCTTCGCCATAGCGGCGGGACTTGAATTTGTTTTTGTGCCGCAGTTCCTGAAAGCCTCAAAAAACGGGCGCTGCACAAAATCGCAGATACTGAAAACCGTCTGCGCCACTCTTTTTGTCGCGGCGGGAGTTCTCGCAGGCGCAATAGCCCAAAATCAGAGCAGCTATGCGCACTATATTCTGATAGGTCTGCTGCTCGGCTGGTGCGGAGATTTTCTGCTGCATCTGCCGCCCAAACCTCCGTTTGCTCTAAGCGGCGGACTCGCGTTCCTCGCGGGGCACGTGTTTTACATATACGCCTACTGCCTTGCGATGAAGCACTATTTCCCCGACGCGCAGTTTTGGGATAAGCATGAGCTGATAGCCTGCGCGGTGATAATCGTTATAGGTCTCGCGGTTTTGCGCCTGCTCGGGGTCAAGTTCAGCCCGCTCTATTTAATCGGCGTGCCGTATGTCGCAATGCTCGCGTTCATGCTCGTCAAGGCTGGCTCGCTCGGCTTCAAGGCGGTCGCCGCCGGACTCGACAATGCGGTTGTAATGTGCATATTGCTCGTAGGCGGCGCATTCCTGTTTGCGCTGTCCGATATGATGCTCGCCGTCAACTCCCTGCGCAAGCCCCGTCCGCCTTACGGCTATAAGATAACCTGCATAATAACCTATTTCACGGCGCAGTTTCTGCTCGCTTCAACAATTTTCGTAATATCCGCCTAAATAAGGCGCAGACCGAAAGGAGAAAAACTATGCTCGGAACAGGCACATGGCATCTGAAGGTAGGCAATATTTTCTACAACGGAGACATCACACTTCGCGTCTTTGACAACGGCGGCGAATACGGCTTCGAGCTCATTGAGCCGAAGATGGATATTCCTGAGATTGAAATAAAGCAAATTTCAACCGTCGGGAATCACCTGTCCGCTACCGTTACGGCAAAAGAGCTGCGAGGCAGAGACGCACAGCTCGAGCTCGACTTTACCGACACCTCCGTCAGCGGAAGCGCAAAGGTTCCGCTCATCGGCACCGTGGCGATAAAAGAGGGCACGAAGATAGCCGACTGAATTCGCACCGCCGCACAAATACTTCTAAATCGACGACCGACCGCAGGGGAAAGCTCTGCGGTCGGTCTTGTTTTTTTGGGAGATAGCCGTGAGTTATAGCGGCATTTTGCAAGGAAAACAGTCTGCCGCACAGACGTAGTCCGTAAAAGCTCCTGTTATTTTTACGCCGCTTTGAGGTTCTAATCTTCTTTTAATCTTTACACGCTACGATAAAATCCGTATAATTATACCGGAGGTGTTCCAATGCGTGTTTTGCTTGCCGAGGACGAGAAGAGCCTCAACAGGATAATCACAAAGCAGCTCAAGGCGGCCGGCTACAGCGTGGACAGCTGCTTTGACGGCGGCGAGGCATATGACCTCATAACATCGGCCGACTATGACGCGGCTGTGTTTGACGTCACCATGCCCGTCATGAACGGCTTTGAGCTTGTCAAAAAGATAAGGGCGCAGGGCATAGACACGCCCGTACTGTTTCTGACTGCGCGCGACAGCATAGAGGACAGGGTCACGGGACTCGACCTCGGGGCGGACGACTACTTGATAAAGCCGTTTTCGTTCGATGAGCTCTCTGCGCGGCTTCGCGTTATGACGCGCAAAAAATACGGGGGAAAGACCGGCATAATCTCCGTAGGCGACCTGACCGTCGATACCGCATCGAGACGCGTTGAGCGCGCGGGCAGGGAGATATCGCTCTCTGCGAAGGAGTATGAGCTGCTGTGCTACCTCGTGATGAACAAGGGCGTTGTGCTCAGCCGCGAGAAAATAGAGGATCACATCTGGAACTACGACTACGAGGGCGGCACGAACGTCGTCGACGTATATATCAGGTATCTGCGCAAGAAGATAGACGAGGGCGAGGATACGAAACTTATTCACACCGTGAGGGGTGCAGGCTATGTCATCAGATAAAAAAATAAAACCCGCGCTGCGCCGCTCCTCATTCAGGCTTCGCATAACGGTCTGGATAACTCTGCTCATAGCGGCAGTCTGCTCGCTCGGCCTTTTCGGCATACTGATAACCGGCTCGCAGATAACCGATTCGCGCCTGCAAAACGAGCTGATAAGCACCGTTGAGCGCAACGTGGACGAGATAGAATACAAAAACGGGATTTTGGAAATAGAAAACGACTTTGCTTTCTTCTACGACGATGTTTACTGCAACGTGTTTGACTCGAACGGCCGATACCTCGACGGCGAGTCCCCCGCCGCGCTTATAAACGGCGAAAATCTCAAAAACGGCAGCATCGGCTCATTTGAAGCGGACGGGAGCAAATATTGTTATTACGACACCCGCCTTGATTTCAACAAATACGAGTATGAGATAGACGCATTTTCGGGGAAGATAATCAAATATGAGGCCGACACGGTGATGTCCGAGCTCAGTGACCCCGTCTACAAAACCACCGTGTTCAAGGACGGAATAAGCAGCGAAAAGGCTGTCGATATCGCGCTCGAGCACGCGGGACTGACCCGCGACAAGGTGAAGTCCCTGAGCGTCGAGCTCCCCTCGACTTCGGACAGAACCGTTTTCAAAGTCGAGTTTATTTGCAGCGAGTCGACCTATCCCCCCGTGTGGGTGCGCGGATTCATAAACGCGGATGCCGCTAAGAGCGCGTTTGACGCGATAAACAAGACTGTAATATATATTTTCCCGATATTCATTATCATTGCGGCAGTCGGGGCGTATCTGATATCGCGCAAGACGATGAAGCCGGTAGAAAACATCTGCCGCTCGGCGCGCGAGATAACCGACGGCGCGGACCTGTCAAAGCGCATTGAGCCTGAGAAGAGCGCGGACGAAATTTATACTCTCGCCGAGACCTTCAACGATATGCTCGCAAGGCTCCAGACCTCATTTGAAAATGAGAAGCGGTTCACCTCGGATGCTTCGCACGAGCTGCGCACACCGCTCGCCGTAATAAAGGCGGAATGCGAATACGCGCTGTCCGACAAGGCGAGCGAGGAGGATATGCTTGAAGCGCTCTCGTCCGTAGACGAGCAGACAGACAAGATGACAAAGCTTGTCACGGCGCTGCTGACGCTCTCGCGCACGGAGCAGGGTGACAGGCGCTACAAGCTCGAGGACACCGACCTGAGCGCACTTGTCAAAAAGCTTTGCGCCGACTTCCCGCTCGCAAAGAACATTACGCTCACGGCAGATATTGAGGACGGTATAGTAATTCCCGCGCAGGCTCAGCTCATCTCGCTGATGCTCGAAAACCTGCTCTCGAACGCCGTCAAATACGGCAGGGACGGCGGGCACATTGAAGTAACGCTCAAGAGCAAAGACGGCGTCACGCTCTCGGTAAAAGACGACGGCATAGGCATAAAGGACGAGGATCTGCCGAAGATATGGGGCAGATTCTACCGCGCGGACGAATCGCGCAGCCGCGAGAGCGGCTTCGGGTTGGGGCTTTCGCTCGTCAGCCAGATAGCGACACTCCACGGCGGAAAGGCCGACGTCACCTCAGTCTACGGCGATGGCAGCGAATTCACCGTAACATTCAGGGAAAAATAAAGCCGGCGCCTAACAAGCGCAAATGCATAAGAAAACAACCGGCCGCAACGGGTTAGCCTGTCGCGGTCGGTTGTCATTTATGCGGTAATTTGGATTTTGCGGGGTGTTGAAATTATGGCGTTCCGGAAAGGAGAGGCTCAGAGAAACCGAGACTGAGGGGTTGTAGCACAGCGTGTAAGCCTCAAGCGGAGAGCCTATTACAAGACACGGACGAATAAATAGATTTTCGGTGACGCTGACGCGTCAACGGTTCGTCGAGTGCCGCCCCCCTACAAAGTGAATAGCCGCAAATTACCGCAAAAACCGCGGGCGGATGATATTCGCCTACACGGTTACAATATACGTTAGCCGCTGTAATTTTTGCGGGCGAACAAAGTTGCCCCTACGGTGTACCGACGGCGGCATCTCCTCAACTCCCGATTTACCGAAAAAACTCCTGCCCAACGATACGGGCAGGAGCTTGCATTTAGGTTCTGCGACAAGCCGCAGAGCTTTTGTTATTCGAGCTCGAACGCACCGGTGTAGAGGCGGTAATATGTGCCCTTTTCGGCGATGAGCTTTTCGTGGTTTCCGCGCTCGATTATTCTGCCGTGGTCGAGCACCATTATGACGTCCGAGTTCTGGACGGTCGAGAGGCGGTGCGCTATGACAAAGACCGTGCGACCTTTCATCAGCTTATCCATGCCGCCCTGAACAAGAGCCTCGGTGCGCGTATCTATCGAGGAGGTCGCTTCGTCGAGGATCATGACGGGCGGGTCGGAGACCGCCGCTCGGGCTATGGATATAAGCTGACGCTGACCCTGCGAGAGCCCCGAGCCGTCACCCTTGAGCACGGTGTTGTAGCCGTCGGGGAGCATACGGATAAAGCCGTCCGCGTTGGCGAGCTTCGCCGCCTCTATGCACTGCTCATCCGTGGCTGAGGGATTGCCGTAGCGGATATTCTCCATGACCGTGCCCGTAAACAGGTTGACATCCTGGAGCACGACACCGAGACTGCGGCGCAGGTCCGCTTTCTTTATCTTGTTGATGTTTATTCCGTCATAGCGAATCTTGCCGTCCGCTATGTCATAGAAGCGGTTGATAAGATTGGTTATCGTAGTCTTGCCCGCGCCCGTGGCGCCGACAAAGGCGACCTTCTGACCCGGCTCTGCGTAGAGCGTGATGTCGTGGAGGACTTCCTTTTCGGGCGTGTAGCCGAAATCGACATGATCGAGCACGACCTGACCCTCGAGCTTTGTGTAGGTCAGGGTGCCGTCGCCGTGCGGGTGCTTCCACGCCCACATTCCGGTGTGCTCATTGACTTCGACTATCTCGCCGTTCTCCTCTTTTGCATTGACGAGGGTGACATAACCGTCGTCCGTCTCGGGCTTTTCGTCCATGAACGTAAATATACGCTCGGCGCCCGCGAGGGCGTTGACTATGGAGTTGAACTGGTTTGATATCTGAGAAATCGGGTTTATAAAGTTGCGCGAGAGCACGAGGAACGAGGCTATCATGCCCAGCGACACGGTGTTCACGCCCGTGAGCCCGAGGTTCTTCGTTCCGGCTATCGCCATATACGAGCCTATAACGGCTATGAGTATATAGAGGAAGTATCCGAACGCGTTGGTCATGGGCATCATCGAGGTCGCGTGACCGTTTGCGCTCGCCGCGTTGTGCTCCCAAACGGAGTTGCGCTGCTTCATCTCTTTTTTGGACTGCTCCTCGTGGCAGAATACTTTTATAACCTTCTGCCCGTTTATCATCTCTTCAATATAGCCGTCGAGGTCGGCTATGGACTTCTGCTGAGCGACGAAATATGCGCCGCTCTTGCCGATAACCTTCTTGATGAGCTGCATGATAATGACAAGCGACAGGCAGACGACAACAGTCAGTCCGACGCTGATATAGAGCATACAGCAGAACACGGCGGCGACGGTAAACGCGGACGCGATAAGCTGACCCATCGACTGCGCGAGCATCTGGCGCAGGGTGTCGGTGTCGTTCGTATAGAGGCTCATCGTGTCGCCGTGGGTGTGCGAGTCGAAATATCTTATCGGCAGGCGCTGCATCTTTTCAAACATCTCGTCGCGTATGGTTTTCAGCGTGCCCTGGGCAACCGTTACCATGCGGCGGTTATAGATGAGCGTTGAGAGCGTGCCGATGAGATAGACAGCAGCCATGGTTATCAGCGCGCGTATGAAGCCCGAGAAGTCGGGCGAGGCCTGACCTATCATGGGGGTTATATAGTCGTCGATGAGCGATTGGAGGAACATCGACGCCGCCGCGCCCGCAACGGAGCTCAGCAAAATGCAGACGGTGACCAAAACGAGCGTCCCCTTGTAGTTCTTCATATATGAGAGCAGGCGCTTGAGCGTTTTCTTGTCGAGCTTTCTGGGCTGCATTCCGGGTCCGCCGGGCATGCCCTTGGGTCCGCCGTGCATAGGCATAGGCTTACTCATCGTCGTTTCCTCCCTTCTGCTGGGATTCGTAAACCTCGCGGTAGATATCGCAGGTCTTTAAAAGCTCTGCGTGCGTGCCCTGCGCGACTATTCTGCCGTTGTCGAACACGAGAATCTTATCCGCGTTTTGAACCGAGCTTATGCGCTGGGCGATGATTATCTTCGTCGTCTGCGGCATATACTTGGAAAGTCCCTTTTGAATGAGCGCATCGGTATGGGTATCGACCGCGCTCGTCGAGTCGTCCAAAATGAGCACCTTGGGATTCTTGAGCAGGGCGCGGGCTATACAGAGCCTCTGCTTCTGGCCGCCGGAGACGTTTGTGCCTCCCTGCTCGATATAGGTGTTGTAGCCGTCGGGCATCGCGCTGACAAATTCATCGGCCTGCGCGAGCTTGCAGGCGTGCTTCAGCTCCTCGTCTGTGGCGTTTTCGTTGCCCCAGTGCAGGTTTTCCGCTATCGTGCCGGAGAACAGCTCGTTCTTCTGCAGAACCATGGCAACGGCGTTTCTCAGCGTATCAAGATCATATTTTCTCACGTCCGCGCCGCCGAGCGTCACTTCGCCGCCCGTCACATCGTAGAGGCGCGGGATGAGCTGAACGAACGAGGACTTCGAGGAGCCCGTGCCGCCGATTATACCGACCGTTTCGCCCGAGGCAATATGTACATTTATATTTTCAAGCACCTTCGTGTCCGCCTTTGAAGCGTAGGCGAACTCGACGTTTCTGTAATCTATCTCGCCGTCCTTCACTTCGAGAACCGGGTCGTCGGGATTGGAGATATCTGTTTTTTCGTTGAGTATTTCCGCTATACGCTGAGCGGAGGAGCTCGCTATGACCATCATGGCAAAGACCATGGAGAGCATCATAAGGCTCATAAGTATCTGCATGGTATAGGTCATAAGGCTCATAAGCTGACCCGTCGTCATAACGGTGGCGCCGCTGCCCACTATAAGCTTTGCGCCGAAGTAGCATATAAGCAGCATGCAGGCGTATACGGCAAGCTGCATAAGGGGCATATTGAAGGCCAGAATTTTTTCCGCCTTCACAAAATCGGTGTATATCTCGCCGGATACCTTCTTGAATTTTTTATCCTCAAAATCCTCGCGCACATAGGATTTTACCACCCTTATGCCCCGCAGGTTCTCCTGCACCACGCTGTTTAGCTTATCGTACTTTTTGAAGCCGCGGGTGAAAACCGGGTGCACGCGGGTCATTATAAAATAAAGCCCCACGCCCAGTACGGGCAGCGCCGCCACAAATACAAGGGAAAGCTCCACATTTATCCTGAAGGACATTACCATTGCAAATATCAGCATCATCGGGCAGCGCACCGCTATGCGGGTTATCATCTGAAACGAGTTCTGCACATTGGTAACATCGGTGGTCAGCCTTGTTATAAGGCTGGAGGTGGAGTATTTATCAATGTTTGAAAAGGAAAAATCCTGTATTTTATTGAAAATATCGTGCCTGAGGTTGCGCGCAAAGCCCGCCGACGCCTCCGAGGCAAACTTGCCCGCCAAAGCGCCGAAGGTAAGGGACAGTGCGCAGCAGCCCACCAGAATAAGCCCCATTTTAAGTATATAGTTCATGTTCCCGCCCTCGACGCCGTTATCGATAAGCGCCGCCATAAGGGTGGGTATGACCACCTCCATTATAACCTCAAAGGTCACGGTTATGGGGGTGGCTATCGCAACGGACTTGAATTCCCGCACGCTGCGTGCCAGTTTTTTTATCATATTGCCTTCCGATCCGCCTTTTCGGATCTCTCCTTTCCGTTGTCTGCGTCCTTTGCCGAAAGCGTGCTTTTTGTGTTACCGCTTCTGCCCCTGTTTTGGCCTTCGATGCAAGGGCGGGGCGAAGCTTCGTCCTCTGCCGCGCCGACAGAGCGCAGGTTTTCCCGTATTGCCGTTATAACCGAGAAAAAGGTCTGCATATCCTCGGGCGGAATGCCCCGGCACATGCTGCGCTCCATATCCTCAATATCGTTTATAACGCAC
>ERZ773194.4616-NODE-4616-length-10668-cov-3.648544_pt1 | contig 10668 bp, 5 predicted proteins | sample MGYA00511240_ERZ773194 | MGnify/ENA primary metagenome ERZ773194 (study PRJEB29015, sample SAMEA2737774) | human gut metagenome | biome: human gut; feature: human-associated habitat; material: faeces | place: China | collected 2012 ... | reverse complement strand
CTCCGGCGTCACGGAAAGGCGCACGGCGCCGCCGGGGCGGTTATACTTGATGGCGTTCTCCGTCAGGTTGAACAGCAGGCGGTAGATCAGCGTGTCGCTGCCGGTCATGGTGCCGTCTCCCTCCCGCTCTAACATGACGTTATTTTTCTCTGCCAGCGGAGCGAGATCCGCGAAAATTTCATCGATCATAGGGCCGAGCTCGATGTGATCCGTACAGGGCACCGCCTGCAAGCCGCACATTTCCAGAAGGGTCCTTGTCATCTGGGTCATCCGCTCCGTCTGCTCCCGCAGAAGGCGGAGGAAATCTGCGGTTTCCGGCAATACGTCCGGGTGCTCGGCGGAGAAAAGCTCCACCTGCGCCTGCATCAGCGCCAGCGGTGTGCGCAGCTCATGGGCGGCGTTTCCGGTGAATTGCCGTTGGGCTGTGAAGCCCTCGTCCAGCCGCTCCAACATCTGGTTGAAGGAGTCGCTGAACTGCCGGAATTCCGGCAGCACCTCCTCTGTGATCTTCATGTCCGCCAGATTGTTGGGCTGTACCTTTTCCACCTGCGCCACGAAGGTCCGCAGAGGTCTCAGTGCCCGGCCGCTGACGAAATAGGCCAGAATGCCCCCCAACAGCGTCACCGCCGCCGTGATATACCAGTTAGTTGCTGTGAAAGAGGTTTGCGCTCCGTAGATCACGATGGTCAGGTTGGGGTCAAGCCCCTCCCGGCTGGGGTCGAAGTATTCCACCGCCCCCTCCGAGGGATCGATGGCGGTGGAGAGGTTGGCACCAATGGAGTCCATATAGTGCCGGCCGGAGCAGCCAATCAGCCAGTTCATCGCCATGCAGGTGGAGCAGATGAGCAGAGCCGTCATCAGGGTGATCCGCCATTGCAAAGACAGCTTTTTCATGCCTGCTCCTCCTCAATCAAATATCCCTCGCCGATGCGGTTGCGGACGGGGTCATAGCCCAGTGCCGTCCGCAGTTTTTTCCGCAGAGCGGAAATGTGTACCCGGATGGAGTTGCTGAAATTGTCCACGCTGTTGTCCCAGACGTGCTCCAAAAGCTCCTCCTGACTGACGGGCCGCCCCTGGTGGAGCAGCAGGTATTCCAGAATGCCGGTCTCCTTTCGCGTCAGGGCCAACGGCTGACCGGCGGCGGTGGCGGCGCGGGAGCGGGTGTCGAAGGACAGGGGCCCGCAGTGGAGCACCACATCGTTCTGGGTGAACTGCCGGAGGGTCAGGCTGCGGATGCGGGCCTCCAGTTCCTCTAAATGAAAGGGCTTTGCCAGATAGTCGTTGGCCCCGGCGTCCAGACCTTCCACCTTGTCAGCGACCTCGCTGCGGGCGGAGAGGATCAGCACCCGCGTCTCCCGGTCGGTCTGGCGAAGGGTACGGAGCACCGTCATGCCGTCCGCTCCCGGCAGGTTCAGATCCAGCAGCACCAGATCGTAGCGCTCCGAGCCAAGCAGGTCGATGGCGGTGTCACCGTCATAACAGGGATCCACACTGTAAGCAAGACGGCGGAGACTGCGGACGATGGTCTCGCAAAGGGCACGTTCATCTTCAACTACAAGAATACGCATAAAAACCTCCGGCATAGTGATCCATTTGTGTTCATTATAGCACAGGCAGATAAGATTTCTGTTAACTTTCTGTTCTTAACGAAAATCTTACATCTCCTGTGGTACAATAAGGCAGCAATGAAGGGAGTGAGCAAATTGCCGCAATCGAAAAAGACGATGGCACAGGTCGGTTTGCTGTTGGCTGGGGCCGCCATGGTGTGCGTCGGCGTACTGCGGGGCGAAACGGCCACGGTGCTGAGCAAGGCCATTAAAGTATGTCTGGAGTGTGTGGGTATTGGATAAAAAACATCAAACAATTTCCCATCTCCTTGCCCGCTGGCGGGGATGGATCCAGGCGGGGGCGGCGCTGCTGACCAATCTTCACCTGCCGAATTTCTTTAAGGGAAGTCTTTATCAGGGGGCGGGAAAAACCGTCTGCGTGCCGGGGCTGAACTGCTATTCCTGTCCCGCGGCGTCCGGGGCCTGTCCCATCGGCTCCTTTCAGGCGGTGGTGGGCTCATCGAAGTTCCGTTTCTCCTATTATATCACAGGCTTTCTCATCCTGTTAGGGGTTTTGCTGGGACGCTTCATCTGCGGCTTTCTCTGCCCCTTCGGATGGTTTCAGGAGCTGCTGCATAAAATTCCCACGAAGAAGCTCTCCACAAAGAAGCTGAAGCCTCTGACCTATCTCAAATACGCCGTTTTGCTGGTGATGGTCGTTTTGCTGCCGGCGTTTTTAGTGAACGACGTGGGTATGGGGGACCCCTTTTTCTGCAAGTACCTCTGTCCGCAGGGCGTGCTGGAGGGGGCGATCCCGCTGTCCCTTGCCAATTCCGGCATCCGGGCGGCGCTGGGCAGCCTGTTTACATGGAAATTCGGCATCTTGCTGGCGGTGATTGCGCTGAGCGTGGTGTTCTACCGCCCCTTCTGCAAGTGGCTCTGTCCGCTGGGAGCGTTTTACGCACTGTTCAACCGGGTGTCCCTCTTCCAAATGAAGGTGGATCGGAACAAATGCGTCTCCTGCGGGAAATGCGCCAAGGCCTGCAAAATGGATGTGGACGTGACAAAGACGCCCAACCATGCCGAGTGCATTCGTTGCGGCAAATGCGTGGGCGCGTGCCCCGTCGATGCTATTAGCTTTCGCTATGGGCTGGGTGTGACGGGCGACAAACCCGCGCAGTCCACGCAAGCCTGCGAAAACAAATAGGTACCTATATAAGTTTCGATATAAACGGAGGAACCATGAAACTGTCAAAAATTGCGGCTCTGTTGATGCTGCCCGTGCTGGCGCTGACTCTCGCGGCGTGCTCTGCCCCCAAGGGCGACGCGAAGGGTGCTACGAGCGGCGATGCGCAGATTGCCGAGCTTGTGGCACAAAAGCCGTCGAGCGCCGAGGAGGCGGCCGAGCTGTACCAGCAGCTGCTGCAAAAGGAAAACGAGATCTTTGCGAGCGATAACGCCCTATGGGAAAAGGTGTTCCTTGCGGCCAACAAAGACACTCCCATGATTGAGGACGGCAAGAACTACGGTGACTTCTTGCTCGATACCATCGAGGGCGCCAAGGATCAGTTTGCGGCTGACGAGCTTAAGACGCTTAAGGCCGGCGCGCAGCAGGTCAAGGAGATCGAGGACAAGCTCATGGCGCTGGAGAAGGAGTTCCCCGGATGTGGCAGCACGCCCGGCGAGGGAGAGAGCGTCGATGCCTCGACCGCGGGCATGACCAACGGCGAGAGCGGGGAGACGAAGTTCCCCAGCTTTAAGGGCAAGGACTTGGACGGCAACGATGTAAACAGCGACGAGCTGTTCTCCAAGAACAAGGTCACCGTCATGAACTTCTGGTTTACCACCTGCAAGCCGTGCGTGGGAGAGCTGGGCGATCTGGAGAAGCTCAACAAGGAGCTTGCCGAGAAGGGCGGCCAGGTCGTGGGCGTTAATTCCTTTACGCTCGATGGCAACAAAGACGAGGTGGCCGATGCCAAGGACGTGCTTTCCAAGAAGGGCGTAACGTATAAGAACATCTGGTTTAAGTCGGACAGCGAGGCCGGAAAGTTCACCTCCAACCTGTACTCGTTCCCGACCACCTACGTGATCGACCAGAACGGTAACATTGTGGGAGAGCCGATCATGGGCGGCATCAACTCCGCTGAGCAGCGCGAGGCGCTCAACAAACTGATCGATCAGGCACTCGCGAAGAGCGAACAGTAAGTCCGTGGGACAGACAACTGAAGGGGAGTCGCTGGAAACAGCGACTCTTTTTTCTGCTTCGGGGTAGCATCATGGGTATACGTCGAAAGGGCACGCAGCTTTTCGTGCATTGCCTGAGCGGTGCGCGAAGCAACCAAGCTGTGAGTTTTCTTAAGCGTTCTGGGTATGGCAGTGTCAAGAATATCGGCGGCATAAGCGGCTACACGGGAAAGGTGGTGCGTTAGCTATGAAGGTGGTTATCGTTGGAGGCGTCGCGGGCGGCGCATCGGCGGCGGCACGTTTGCGCAGACTCGACGAGCAGGCCCAAATTGTCATCTTTGAGCGCACGGGTTTTGTATCGTATGCCAACTGTGGGCTTCCGTACTACATTGGCGGCGTGATAGAAGAAGAGAGCGCATTGACGCTGCAGTCTCCCAAGGGCTTTTGGGATCGCTTTCGCATTGCGGTCAAGACGAGTCACGAGGTGTTTGCCATCCATCCCGATTCGCATACGGTCGAGGTTCGCAATATGCTGACGGGCGAGGAATTTGTCGAGACGTATGACAAGCTCATCCTGTCGCCGGGTGCAAAGCCGATTCGCCCTGCGTTGCCGGGCATCGACTCGGATAAAATCTTTAGCCTACGCACCGTTGAGGACACGCTGCGTATTCACAGCTATGTTCGAGAGCGGCGACCGAGCAGTGCCGTCGTGATCGGCGGCGGCTTCATTGGCGTCGAGACGGCGGAGAATCTGTGCGAGCTGGGGCTCCAGGTGACCCTTCTGCAGCGTCCCGTCCAGCTTATGAACAACCTGGATTACGACATGGCGACCCTTTTGCATACCGAGGTGCGTGAGCACGGTATCGATCTGCGCCTCAAGGCCGATGTGACAGGTTTTGAGGAAGTTGATGGCCGCGTTGTCACCCATGTTGCGGGCGATGACCCTATCGGAGCCGATATGGTGCTGCTTGCCATTGGCGTGGCACCTGAGAGCCATCTGGCGCAAGAGGCGGGGCTCGAACTGGGCATCAAGGGGGCTATTGTGGTCAACGACCGCATGGAGACCTCTGCTGCCGACGTGTATGCCGTGGGCGATGCCGTGCAGGTCACGCATCAGGTGACCGGCGAGGACGCGGTCATTTCGCTCGCCGGCCCCGCCAACAAGCAGGGGCGTGTCGTCGCCGATGTCATAGCCGGCATGGACAGCTGCTACCTCGGATCGTTGGGCTCATCGGTTATCAAGGTATTCGACTTGACGGCGGCAAGCACGGGACTATCCGAAAAGGCGGCACACGCGGCGGGAGTTGACTGCGACAGCGTGGTCCTGTCGCCCGGTTCGCATGCGGGTTATTATCCGGGTGCAACGCCCATGACCATGAAGGTTGTCTTCGAGAAGCAGGGATTGCGCCTGCTGGGTGCGCAAATCGTGGGCATCGATGGTGTGGACAAGCGTATCGACGTTCTGGCGACTGCCATCCAGGCAGGCATGCGCGGCGATAGGCTTAAGGATTTGGACCTAGCATACGCGCCGCCGTATTCATCGGCGAAGGATCCCGTCAATATGGCGGGCTTTATGATCGAGAACCTCAATCGCGGCATACTGGCGCAGTGGCATTGGGAGGATGAGCCCAACTTGCCACGCGATGGCAGCGTGCAGCTGCTCGATGTTCGTACGGAAGGGGAGTATGAGCGCGGGCATATCGATGGTTTCGTAAACATTCCCGTCGATGATTTGCGCAATCGCCTGGGCGAGCTCGACCGGGCCAAGCCGGTTTACGTGATTTGCCAGAGCGGCATTCGCAGCTACATTGCTTGCCGCATTTTGGCGCAGCATGGCTTTGAGTGCTTTAACTTCTCGGGCGGCTATCGCTTCTTTGCAGCCGTGACTGAGGCTCGCCGCGGCAGCGCTAACGTTATGCCGTGCGGGCTCGAAAAGTAGCGCGCATTGGAATGTGACAAAGGGACATTCCCTTTGTCACATCGTCGATGTTATGTGCGGGATGGTGCGCCATATGGCGTGCCGTCCCGTTCGTTATTTGGGGCGGTTCGTTACATTTCTCACTGGTACCGGCAGAAAACGGGGATAGAGTAGGACAAACGCGTCGAATACGAACGGCGGAGGAGAGCGGGCGGGGTGCCTGCGCAGGAGAGGTTGCCGTCCATGCTGGAGCTCAAAGGAATTTGCAAAAGGTACGTTACGCAGTCGTTTACGCAGGTGGCGCTCGACAACGTAAGCCTGGCTTTTCGCGATAACGAGTTCGTGGCCATTCTGGGTCCCTCAGGTTCGGGCAAGACCACGCTGCTCAACGTTATCGGCGGACTCGACCACTTTGATTCTGGCGACCTGCTGATCGACGGTATTTCGACCAAGGACTTTCACGATCGCGATTGGGATGCCTACCGCAACAACCGCATCGGCTTTGTGTTCCAGAGCTATAACCTCATTCCGCATCAGACCATTTTGGAAAACGTGGAGCTGGCGCTTACGCTCACGGGCGTGGGGCATGTCGAGCGTCGCCAGCGTGCGCGCGAGGCGTTGGAGAAAGTCGGCCTGGACGAGCACATTAACAAGCGTCCGAGCCAGCTTTCGGGCGGACAGATGCAGCGCGTGGCCATCGCCCGCGCCCTGATTAACGATCCCGAGATTGTGCTGGCTGACGAGCCGACCGGCGCCTTGGACTCAACGACATCCGTGCAGGTCATGGATTTGCTCAAGGACGTTGCGCGCGACCGTCTGGTCATCATGGTCACGCACAATCCCGAGCTGGCGTACCAGTACGCCACGCGCATCGTCAACCTGGCGGACGGCAAGATCACCGACGATTCCAATCCCTTTGATGTTGCCAATGCCGCGCGTCGCGAGGCTAAGCCTACGCGCAAAACCTCGATGAGCTTTGTGACAGCGCTGGGGCTTTCGGCGCGAAACCTTTTGACCAAGAAGGGCCGTACGGCCATGACGGCCTTTGCTGGTTCGATCGGCATCATCGGTATCGCGGCGATTCTGGCGCTCTCCAACGGCGTAAACGGCTACATCAAAAAGGTCGAGGAGGATACGCTCTCGAGCTACCCGCTGACGATTTCCAAGCAGGATTACGACCTGTCGTCCATGATGGGCGGACAGGGGACCACGGATGACGATACGTCCAAGAACGAGGGCTCGTCCGACGGCAGCACTGACGGCAAGGCTCGGGGAACCGATAAGATTCCTGTGGTCACGGCCGTAAAGGATATGTTTGCGAGCGTTAAGTCCAACGACATGACGAGCTTTAAGGCATGGCTCGATGCCGGTGGCGACGGCATCGATAAAGAGGTCAATGCCATCCAGTACGGCTATGGCGTGACGCCGGTTGTCTATCGTGCGGGTAAGGGTGACGAGAAGCCCGTTCGACTTGTTCCCAACGCTATGACCGAGGCCATGAGCGGCGGCGCGAGTTCGGCGGCGACGGTGAGCATGGAATCCATGGGAACCTCGGTCTTTAACGAGATGATTGACGACCAGAGCCTGCTCGACAGCCAGTACGATGTCGTCGCCGGCCATTGGCCTACGTCTGCTAACGAAGCCGTAATGGTGCTTTCGAGCCGCGGCACGGTGGGCGACTACACGCTCTACAGCATCGGTGCGCTGGATATCGATGAGCTCAACGATTTGGTAAACAGCGCCATGACGGCCGACGGCAAGGTCGAGACGCCCGAGACCGGCAGCGACTTTACCTACGACGACGCGCTGTCCACGGCGTTTAAAGTGTTGTCGCCGGCCGATGCCTATCGCAAAAACGAAGAGACCGGCATGTGGACCGACATGTCTGGCGATGCCGACTTTATGACGGCCAAGGTTGCCGACGGTATTGACGTGCGTATTGTGGGCGTGGTGCGACCGAACGAGACGGCCAACGCGAGCGCGTTGTCCCCGGGCATTGCCTATACGCATGCGCTGACTCGCCAGCTTATGGAACGCGCTGCCAATTCGCAGATTGTGCAAGAGCAGCTTGCCCACCCCGAGACGGATGTCTTTACGGGCAAGTCTTTCGACGAACTGCAAGGCGAGGCCAAACAAGGAGTGGATCTGGGCAGCATGTTCAGTGTGGACGAGGCGGCGCTCAAGAGCGCGTTCTCGTTTGATACCTCCGCGCTCTCGGGTGTCGCCGGCGGTATGGACCTGTCGGGTCTTGACTTGTCCGGGTTGGATATCGACCTTACGGGCGTTGGGAAGGACATCGACTTTAGTGACATCATGGCCAAAGCGCCAACCCCAGATTTTTCGGGTATCTTTGACGGTCTGGAACTTGCGCCCGAGCAAATGAAGCAGGTGGGAACACTAGCCAACCAGCTGTTTGAGGGCTTTTTGCAGTCTGATCAGTTTAAGGCGCTGTCGCCCGAAGATCTTAAGGACGCGTCAAAGCTTGCCGCCGCGTTCTCAGCGTACCTTGAGAATGATGTCGCAGCCCAGCAATACCTGGCTCAGCTCAGGGCGCTCGGCGGCGATGCCCTGGCCGAGCGTCTGCAGCAGGTGATGGGCGACTATGTGCAAAAGCAGCTGGCTCCGTATTTGCAGCAGTCTATGGATCAGGTGATGAAGGCGGTCAGCGAGCAGATTGCCACGACGGTATCAGCTCAGCTCAAGGCGGGCGCGGCAGGGCTTATGGACCAGATGGCGACGCAGATGTCTTCGAGTTTTGCCAACCTGGCGAGCGCCATGCGCGTGGATGCGAACGCCTTTGCTCGCGCTATCCACTTTAACATGGACGCTGAGGACCTGAGTTCGCTCATGATGAGCTATGCCAAGGCGTCGAAGCTCACCTACGACAACAATCTGACCACGTTGGGCTATGCGGACGAGGCGGACCCCATTTCGGTCAAGATTTTCCCGCGCGACTTTGAGGCCAAGGAGCGCGTGCTCGATTATATCGATGCGTACAACAAGCAGGTCAAAGCCGCTGGTCACGATGAGCAGGCAATCTTGTATACCGACTACATGGGCATCATCATGGGCTCGGTGACCGACATCGTGAATACTATCAGCTTGGTGCTCATCGCATTCGTGAGTATCAGTTTGGTGGTGAGCTCCATCATGATCGGCATCATCACCTACATCAGCGTGCTGGAGCGCAAAAAGGAGATTGGCATCCTGCGCGCGATCGGCGCGTCAAAGCGCAACGTGGCCAACGTATTTAATGCCGAGACCTTTATCGAAGGCCTCATTGCCGGCGTCTTTGCCATTGTCGTCGTGGTGGCCGTGAGCTTTCCGGTTAATGCCTGGGCGCTTGCGGCCAAGCAGGTGCCCAACCTGATGAGCCTGCCCGTTCAAGACGCGCTGATGCTCATTGTAACTTCGGTGCTGCTGACGGTCGTTGCCGGCCTGCTGCCGGCTCGCAGCGCATCCAAGAAAGACCCTGTGGAAGCCCTACGCTCCGAATAATGTGACAAAGGGACAGTCCCTTTGTCACATTGGATGGCTAGCTCGTTTTGCCCATCAATGTGATACGGATGCTTGGATGGGTGTACTCGTCAAATTCATCCTCGGGATCCGTGTCAAACGAATAGTACGTTTTGATGGGGTTGCCACTCGTCCTGATGGAGATTCTCTCGTAGAGCGAACCGTTCAAAAATGCCTGCCTAAACTCTTCGGGGAGTTTCTGCGGTGCCAAGAGCTCGGGGCTCACCGTCTTGACGTCTACGGTTTGGACGGCAGAGAACAGCTCGTCAAGGTCGCGCTCGATGCGGGCGAGGTTGTCCTCAAGGCTCGCGCTGGGGTCGACCTCTGCCGCGTAGCTCACTTCCTTGAGTGTCCCCTTGTTGTCAAAGTCCAGATAGGTATAGGCCTTCTGGGTACCTGAGTCGCCTTCGTGCAGATAGCCGCGGACGTGATAGCCGTAATCTTGATATCGCTCGTAGGGGTCATCGGCGGACACGTACTCGCATGCGGGCTCTAATGCCTTGCGAGCGATGGCGATCTGCTCGGCCGCGGCCGCTGCGTTCTGTTGCATCTCGATGTTTCCCTGCGCCAGCTGCGGGATATAGGCACCGCACACGATCGCGAGGGGCAGCGCCACAAGCGCGACGATCCGCTTTTTTGCACGGGGGACGGGCACGCCACAGGCCTCTGCCATTGCCTTTGCGTTGGCAAAGCTTTCGGCAAGCACGTCTGCCGCGGTGGCGACGGCGCCTACGGCAGCGGCGACTTCTGCCGCACCGCCCAGGTTGCGTGCGGTCTCATTGTCGCTGTTCTTGAGCAGACGCGCGGCGGCCTGCGTGCCAACAACGCCTGCAATTTGTGCCGAGCGGTCTTTTTCGCTCTGCTCGACGGCGAGCCGGTGCTGCATTTCCCTCCACTGCTTGCCGCGCATGCCAAAGCGCGGCGCGAGCGCGCAATAGCAGAAGATGATGAGCTCGACGGCGGTGAGCGCCAAGGCGGTCATCATGCCCGTCTCCTGGAAGCTTTCATGATGGAAGACGATATCGTCAATCATTTCGAAGGGAATGATCAAAAAAGGCAGCACAAACGCCATGGCAAGCGCCGCGCCGGCAACCTCCATGCGCGGAAAACCGAGCCGGCCGAAAATCAGGATCGGGTCCAGAATAATGTTGATTACTGCACCGGTGATCTGTGTGTACATCGCAAGCTTCGTCCGCCCCGTCGACTGCAGCAGCCGCTCGAAGCAGAACTGCGCGAAAATGCCGATGGACGCGCCCAGGCAGATGGAGGTGTAGCTTGTGCCGTATTCCACAATCTGCGAAACGTCCGTCTGCGCCAGGAAGAAGGATCTTGAGAGCGTCAGCCCCAGCACACAGAAGACGGCAAAGTTGCAGAACATCAGGAAGATCGACGTGTTTGCCGCGCGGTCGACCAGATCATGCCGCTTTGCACCCAGCGCGCGCGATAACAGCGCGTTCGTACCAACCGCCGTGCCGCTTCCGAAGGCGATCATCAGGTTCTGCA
>ERZ773194.4607-NODE-4607-length-10684-cov-4.814282_pt1 | contig 10684 bp, 9 predicted proteins | sample MGYA00511240_ERZ773194 | MGnify/ENA primary metagenome ERZ773194 (study PRJEB29015, sample SAMEA2737774) | human gut metagenome | biome: human gut; feature: human-associated habitat; material: faeces | place: China | collected 2012 ... | reverse complement strand
CATACTCCCTTAGTTTTATATGAAAATTCCATTGCATTTATGCCTCTTATCTTTCCTTGAACTTGTTGCTGCGTACCGGGTGGCGCAGCTTTCTTAATGCCTTTGCCTCGATCTGGCGGATTCGCTCCCTTGTTACATTGAATTCCGAGCCGACCTCCTCAAGCGTGTGGCATCTGCCGTCCTGCAGCCCGAAGCGCAGGCGTATAACCGATTCCTCCCTCGGTGTAAGGGTTTTGAGCACCCCGTCAATATCCTCATTGGTTATTGTTTTAAGCGCCGCCTCATCGGGTGCTAAAGCGTCCTCATCGCGTATGAAGTCCATCAGGCGCGAGTCCTCCTCGGGTCCTATTGGGGTTTCCATTGAAACAGGCTCCTGCGCCACGCGCATTATCTCGCGTACGCGCTCTACAGGCAGATCCATTTTTTCCGCAATAAGCTCCTCACTCGGTTCAACGCCGTTTTCGTGGAGCAGCTGGCTCTGTACCTTTTTAAGGCGGTTAATGGTTTCAACCATATGCACAGGTATGCGTATTGTTCTCGCCTGATCGGCTATTGCGCGGGTTATTGCCTGCCTTATCCACCAGGTGGCGTAGGTTGAAAATTTAAAGCCCTTCTGGTAATCAAACTTATCAACAGCCTTAATAAGCCCGACATTTCCCTCCTGTATAAGATCGAGGAAGTACATTCCCCTGCCGACATACTTTTTTGCAATGCTTACGACCAAGCGCAGATTTGCCTCGGTAAGCCTTTGCTTTGCATATTCGTCGCCCTCGGAAATTTTAACCGCCAGCTTTATTTCCTCATCGGATGAAAGCAGCGGCACTCTGCCTATTTCGCGCAGGTAAAGCTTGACCGGGTCGTCAAGGTTCATATTGTCGAAGGAAAGATCGTCGAGCGCGTCAACATCCATTTCCTCAAGCTTTAATTCGTCGTCGGTGGGTTCCTCGTCAAAATCTATATCGAGCGTGGGCGGCTCCGTAAACAGCTCGTCCGGATCGTCGGGAGCGTTTTCAATGTCATCGATCGTAAGATTTCGGTCCTCCTCGGTGTCAAAAATATCGGCATCGGACGGAGTCTTTTCTTTGATTTCCTCTGTTTTTTTGTTCTTTTCCATTGTTTACTTTCCTCTCACTTTTTTATCGATAAGATTCTGAAGACCCGCCGCCCATTCTTCAACCGAATTTTCCGACTTTTCGGAAGACTCCAGCAGCATATCCTCTTCTAATATTACCCCTATGCAATCTTTTAATACAATTTCGGGGTTTTTACCCGCTTTTTCGCTGTTTTGCAGGGAAACAAGATACCCTATTTCAGCCGGCAGCAGCTTTTCGGCAAACGCTGAAATATCAAGCGTGCCGCCGCGCTCCAGCACCGAAAGTATGGTTTCGTATATCCTGCGGTTAAGCGAGGTAAGCATTTTTTCGGGCGGCAGCTTATCAAGGGCAATTTTATAAAAATCGGGATTTTTCAGCAGCACCGCTATAAGCGTTTCCTCCGCCGCCGTGCCCTTTACCGATTTCCGCCTTTCGGGATTTATGTCGTCCTTTGTAAATTTCGGTCGGATAATATCGGATATTTCCTTTTTCTGCTTTTGGCGGCTGTTTCTTTTGCGCAGTTCGTCAATTCTGGCGTTAAGCGCTGTTCTTGAAACTCCGTACTTTTCAGAAAGCCTGCCTATGTAAATATCCCGAGTCATAATATCGTCCGTTGCGGCTATTATTTCCGCCGCGGCGGCTAAATATTTAAGCCTTCCGTCCTCGCTATTAAGGTCAATGTCCTTTGCGGCGGTCAGCAGCTTGTATTCCATATCGCTGACCGCACCCTCAAGCAGCGCCGCAAAGCGCTCTTTACCGTTTTTCTTTATATATTCGTCGGGGTCCTTGCCGTCGGGTACTACTACCACCCTAACGGAAAGCCCCGTGTTTTCAAGCAAACCCGACGCCCTGCGCACCGCCTTTTGTCCGGCTGCGTCGGCGTCGAGCATAAGCACAATCTCCTTCGTGTAGCGCGAAAGCAGATTCGCCTGTTCTGTTGTGAACGCCGTGCCTAACGGCGCCACGGTATTTTCAAAGCCCGCCTGGTGCAGGGATATTACGTCCATATTGCCCTCAACCAATATCACGCGTTCCGAGCAAACGCTTTTCGCAAAATTTATTCCGAAAAGGTTTTCGCTCTTTTTATAAACAGGCGTATCCGCCGTGTTCACATATTTTCCGCCCTGTTTATCCTCCCCCGGCATTGCCCTGCCGCTGAAGGCGACAATGTTGCCGCGTATGTTTATTATGGGGAACATTACGCGCTTTCTGAAACGGTCGTAAATACCTCCGCGTTCGCTTTTGCCTATAACGTTTGCGGCGAGCATATCGCTCTCTGTATAACCCTTTTCCTTTAGGTGGTGTATAAGCGCGTCCCAGCTATCAGGCGCGGCGCCCAGCCCGAAATGCTTTATGGTTTTTACGGTCAGCCCTCTGCCGGTCAAATAATCAAGCGCCCATTTGCCGCCCGGCGACATTAAAAAGGCGTGGAAAAATCTTGCGGTATCGCGGTTAATATCGTATATCCTCTTTTTAAGGCGCTGCATAGAGTCGTCATAGCCGTCCTGCGGCAGGGTTATTCCCGAGCGCTCGGCTAAAAGCTTTACCGATTCTATGTAATCAAGATTTTCAATAAGCCCCGTAAAGGTGAAGACATCTCCCCCAACGCCGCAGCCGAAGCAGTAAAACGAGCCGTTTTCGGGGTAAACGGTAAAGGACGGCGTTTTTTCACTGTGAAACGGGCAAAGCCCCACAAGATTTTTCCCCCGCCGCTTTAAATTGACATACTGCGATACGGCGGTTTCAATGTCGTTACGGTATTTAATTTCGTTTATAATGTCCTCAGGTATCATAAAACCGCCTCCTCGCTTTTATTTTTTATATTGACCACGCCTTCGGGATATAAATATCGGAAAATACCGTCACGGCGTAGTGGTCGGTCATTCCCGCAATATAATCGGTAACGGCGCGCTCCGCACCCTCCTCGGCTGCTATTTTTAAATATTCCTCGGGCATTTTTTCGGGATTTTTAAGGAAGTATTTTATAAGCCCTTCCACTATGCCCGAAACCTTTGTTTCTTCGGATTTTGCAATCGGGTTCTTATAAACGCTTTCAAACAGAAATTCGTGCAGTCTATCGTAATATTTTTCGGTTTCGGAATCCATTTTAATTGTGTCGCCGCTGTTTTTGACAATCGATTCCACAAGGGTGTTTATTCTGCGGCTTTTGGTATCTCCAAGTATCCTTACGATATCGCGCGGTATATCGCTTTCGGCTATTACCCCCGCGCGCACCGCGTCGTCAATATCGTGATTTATGTAGGCTACCCTGTCCGCCGTGCGGACAATCCTGCCCTCAAGCGTGTGTGCCTCCTCACCGCGCGTGTGGTGAAGTATTCCGTCAAGCACCTCGGCGGTGAGGTTAAGCCCCCTGCCGTTCTTTTCCAGTCTCTCGCATACCCTTACGCTCTGCTCATAATGGGTAAAGCCCGTGTTTGTAAGCTCCTGCAGCGCCCGCTCACCTGCGTGACCGAACGGAGTATGCCCCAGATCGTGACCTAACGCTATTGCCTCGGTCAGATCCTCGTTCAGCCTCAAAGCCCGCGCTATCGTCCGCGCAATCTGCGCAACCTCAAGCGTGTGTGTAAGGCGGGTTCTGTAATGATCCGATTCGGGGGATAAAAACACCTGCGTTTTGTGCTTAAGTCTTCTGAACGCCTTGCAGTGGATAATTCTGTCGCGGTCGCGCTGATAGCAGGTTCGCAGGTTGCTTTCCGCTTCGGGAAATCTTCTGCCGGCGGTTTCACTGCTGAACATAGCTTTATCGCACAGTATAAGCCGTTCATTTTGTTCGCTTATTTCTCTTGCGTTCATATGACATTTTCCCCCTTAATTTATTATATTAGACGAAAATGTTTAAAAACCTCTATTTTTTTGAATTTTTCTTAAATTTTAACCGAGCGTAATACTTCCGTCGCCGTCAAGCGGTATTTTATCGCCCATAATTTCAGCCTCGGGTTTTATAATGCACTTAAAAAAGTCCTTGTCCCTTGCTATTATTTCGCGTATATCCCTTTTAAGCTGCCCGCCGTACGGGTTAAGATCGGCAGCTACGCCCAAAGATTCCGCGCCGAGCTTTTTTGCAATGTAAAGCGCACGGTATAAATGATATTTTTGGCTTACCGTTATAATGCTTTCCGCGCCGAAAATATTTTTTGCGCGGTAAACGCTGTCATAGGTGGAAAAGCCCGCGTGGTCAAGAAAAATATCCTCCGCCCTTACGCCATGCTCTATAGCAAAGGAGCGCATAACATTCACTTCGTCATAATCCGCTCTGCCGTGGTCGCCGCTCATAATTATTTTATCTGCCGCACCGCTTTTATAAAGCTCTATGCCCGTAAGCAGCCTGTCGCGAAGCATAGGCTTCGGCTTGCCGTCCTTAACGCCCGCGCCTAAAATCAAAATGCAGTCCGCCTTTTTTTCGCTTTTAAATGTTTCGGCAGTAAAAATGCTTTTTTCGGTTGCCTTAACCATATATACACTTAAAGAAATCGCCGTAATGCCAATTAAAAGAGCTATTCCCGCAATCACAAAAATCAATACTTTATATTTCCTTTTCATTTTAATTTAATCTCCACCGGTCTTGCCTCATTTTTTATCTCCACTGCCGCAATGCGCGCGCAAAATGTCTCTTTAAGTTTGTCGGTAAATTTTTGCTTTTCGGTATCGCTTATAAAAAACTCATACCTCACATTTTCGGTGTAAACCGTGTTTTCCACACTGCCGCCTGCGTCGGAAATTAACTTTTCAAGCCTTTCGGCTGATGAATAATCGCACTCGGCAGAGAAAACCGTGCCGGGCGTCATAACCGCTTTTGTTATTTTCGCCGCCGCGTCTGCCGCAGCCTTTGTGTAGGCGCGCACAAGCCCGCCCGTGCCGAGTAACACCCCGCCGAAATACCTTGTAACCACAATGCAGACGTTTGTAATGCTCGCGCCCTCTATTACCGAAAGTATGGGCTTACCCGCGGTGCCGTGCGGCTCGCCGTCATCCGAAAAGCGCTTTAAAGCGCCGTTTTCCACCGAATACGCGTAGCAGTTGTGGCGCGCGTCCCAATATTTTGATTTAAGCGCGTTTATAAATTCCGCCGCTTCTTCTTCGGTTTCGCAATGCTTTAGCGTTGCTATAAACCGCGAGCGCTTTTCTGTATATTCGGCGGCTGTCTCGCCCACAACCGTAATATAGCTTTCCGTTTTGCCCACCCCAATTTAGATGTTAGATGTTAGATTTTAGATATTAGATATGCAAACCCCTGCCGAATTAAAAAAATCCGCAGTCGCTTAAAGTGACTGCGGAGTAAAAGGTTAATATTATTCCATATTGAAACGCTTTTTAAATCTGTCAACACGACCGCCGGTGTCTACCAGCTTCTGCTTACCGGTGAAAAACGGATGACATTTAGAGCAGATATCCAAACGGATATCCTTTTTCGTTGAGCGTGTCTCGAACTCCGCGCCGCAAGCGCACTTTATAGTAACCTTTTCATACTGCGGATGAATACCTTCCTTCATCTTTGTCACCCCTTTCAAACTCGATAACATATAGATGATATCACATTTCAAAATAAAATGCAAGCATTAATTTTCAAATTTCGATATTTTTTTAAAGATCGAGGAAATCCGTTCTGTATTTAAGCCCGAAAGCGTCGGCAACCGCCTTTAATTCATCGTCATGGATGGTGTTGATATGCGGCAGATGCGCGGTCAGCATATAAAGCTGCGCCGCTTTTTCCACGGTTTCAATAAGACCGAAGGTCTCGTCCATATCCTTGCCCGCGCCGTAAATTCCGTGAAGCCCCCATACCACAAGGCGGTAATCCTTCATCTTTTCGGCTGTGGCAACTCCTATTTCGTTGTTGCCGCAAACCATCCACGGCAGAACGCCTATACCGTCCGGGAACACAACTATGCACTCGGTGCACATCTCCCAAATCGTGTGGGTGAACTTTTTATCGTCAAGCTCGTGCACATGGGTCATGGCAAGCGTATAGGTCGGGTGCGTGTGCATAACTATCCTGTTTTCGGGGTTCTGTTTAAGCCTTGCGATATGGCTCATAAGGTGCGCGGGCAGCTCGCTTGTGAATCTGCCGCCGTCCTTATAGCCCCAAAGCAGCTCGGCGGTGGTGCCGTCTTCCGCTATGCGTATGATTCCGAGGTTTGTTTCGGGGTCGTCCGCAACATTCTTAAAGTATTTGCCCGTACCCGTTACTATAAAAATCTTGCCCTTAAGCTCTGTCGCGTCAAAGCCGGTGGGAATTGTGCGGATGACCTTATTCAGGTCAAGATACTGCCCTACCGTTTCTGCGTCCAGCATATAGCTTATGTTGCCGCCGTTTCTTTCATCCCAGCCAAGGCGGTACATGTTGGCGGTCACCTTTTTCATTTCTTCAACAAACGGTGCAGTTAAAATATCCTTCATTTTTCAGTTACCTCTCTTTGATAAAACATCTTTTTCATACTTTTCAACGGTTTCAAACCATTCGCCGTCCGCAGGTGCGCCGCATTTTTTGCAGTACTCGTTCCAGACATCGCCGAACGGCATTGTCTTAAGCTCTTCTGCGCGGACCATAAGCTCGGTCCAGCGGTTCTCGTTCTGCATTTCGGTCATATTCGGAGTAAGAAGTGCCGAAAGCAGCGCCTTCTGAACATTTCTGAAGCCGACAGTCCAAGCGGAAATTCTGTTAATTGACGCGTCAAAATAATCGAGCGCTATTTTAACTCTGCCGTCAAGCCCGCCGCAGCGAACAATTTCTTTGCATATTTCCTTTGTCTCATCGTCAAGCAGCACCACATGGTCGCTGTCCCAACGAATGGGGCGTGTAATGTGCAGCGCGATTTCCGGGAAGAAAGCGAGCATCGCGGGAATTTTGTCAGATACCACCTCCGTCGGGTGATAGTGACCGTTATCCATCAGCGGTATGCACTTATCCATATTTGCGGCAGCGTAAGAGAGCGAGAACTCCGCGCTGCCTACGGTATAAGCTTCAACCCCTATGCCGAATACCTTTGACTCAACGCAGGGCTTAACCTTGTTGAAATCGTAAGGTTCCGAGAGTATTTCGTCAATAGACTCTCTGTAGCGCACACGCGGGCCCATTCTGTCAGCCGGAATATCCTTAAAGCCGTCGCCCGTCCATATGTTCATAACACAGGGCTGACCCAATTCCTCGGCTAAATACTGCGAAATTCTAATGCACGCCTTGCCGTGGTCTATCCAAAATCTGCGTGTCTTCTCATTCGGGCTTGCAAGGGTGAGCGGATCGCACATGGGGTGCGAGAAGAAGGTGGGGTTAAAGTCGCAGCCGAGACCGCGCTCCTTGCAGAAATCCACCCACTTTTTAAAGTGCTTGGGCTCAATTTTATCCCTGTCTACCCAGCCGCCGTTTTCATCGTCAAAAATAGCGTAGCAGGCATGAAGATTAAGCTTCTTTGTGCCGGGGCAAAGCTTTAAAACGGTATCGATGTCCGCCATAAGCTCCTCGGGTGTGGTGGCTCTGCCGGGGTAGTTGCCGGTGGTCTGAATTCCGCCGGAAAGCGAATCCACCTTTTGGTCAAAGCCTCTTACATCATCACCCTGCCAGCAGTGCAGCGCCACGGGCACCGATTTAAGGGTCTCGATAGCCTTATCGGTATCAACACCGATTTTTGCGTACATTTCTTTTGCGTCAAGATATCTGCTCATTTTTTAAACCTCCGTTATACTGAATGATTTTTTAACAATTTCCCGCGCTTTTTCAAGCGTGAGAGATTTATCCGAATACATCATCTGCGCTATAAGGTTTCCTATCGCAGTAGCCTCGGTGGGACCCGCGAGCACCCTTTTGCCCGTATACTCCTTTGTGAGTCTGTTTAAATATGCGTCCTTGCTGCCGCCGCCTATTATGTTTATAAGCTCAATTTTTTTACCGCATACGTTTTCTACCGTTTCCACCGCCGCTTTGTAGGAAGCGGCAAGCGAGTGGTAAACAGAGCTTAAAACATCACCTATCGGCAAATCGGGTATGCCCAGATATTTTCTTATAGCCTCAACCATATTTTCAGGGGCGGTAAATTCCGCGTCGTTCGGGTCTATAAGCCCGCGAAAATCGCTTTCTTCCGCCATATGCATCATTTCATCATATGTATATTTCTTATCGAGATTTTTCCTTATATTCTGGAAAAGCCACATTCCCATAAAGTTTTTAAGGAAACGGTAGCGGTAGTTAATGCCGCCCTCATTTGTAAAGCCGCCGTTCAGCGCGTCTTCGCTTAAAATAGGTTTTAAGTTTTCCGTTCCTATAAGACTCCAAGTGCCCGAGGATATATACACGCCGTTATCCCCCACGGGGCATGCGGCAACCGCCGAAGCCGTATCGTGCGAGGGGCAGAAAATAACCGTGGAATCAAAGCCCAACTCCGACTTTACCTCATCGCTGAAGCTTCCGACAACATCGCCCGGCACGGAAAGCTCTTCAAAAATATCGGTCTTAATGCCCAAAAGCTCCAAAAGCTCTGTATCGCGCTTTTTGCTTTCTGCGCCCACTATCGCCCCTGTTGTGGCGTTGGTGTACTCATTTTTCATAACGCCCGTAAGCCTGTAGGATATGTACTCGGGAATCATTAAGAAATGCTCGGCGTTTTCAAGCCTTCCCGACTTCTTATCACAGTAAAGCTGATAGATTGTATTGAAATTTATCGGCTGTATTCCGGTGCGGCGGTATAATTCCGCACGCGGAATTATTTTATCAATTTCTTCCTTTATTCCGTCGGTGCCGCGAACCTCGGTGAAGTCGAGGCTCTTGAGCTCCTCGCCGGAGAGCTTCTCAACGGCGGTTCTCAGCGCCGCTTCCATAACGCCGCCGGTTGCGCCGAAGATAACAGCCGCGCCGGTGGAGTCGCCCAGAGGATTGTCGAACTCTTCGTCGGGCAGGTGCTTGAAGTATATTCCCGCGCTCTCGATCATTCTGCCGAGCTCTCTCGTGGTCAGCGAGTAGTCAACATCCGGATAGCCGGACGCCGCCTGATCGTTGCGCTTGGTCTCGAACTTCTTCGCCGTGCAGGGCATGATGCCGACAACGACGATATCCTTCGGGTCGATGCCCATCTTCTCGGCATACCAGGTCTTGATTATCGCGCCGGACATCTGCTGGGGCGATTTGCAGGTCGAGAGGTGATCGAGCATATCGGGATAGTAATGCTCGCAGTATTTTATCCATCCGGGCGAGCAGGAGGTTATCATCGGGAGCACGCCGCCGTTCTGGACTCTGCCGAGGAACTCGTTTGCCTCTTCGACAATCGTGAGGTCTGCGCCGAAATCGGTGTCAAAGACCTTGTCGAAGCCGAGGCGTCTGAGCGCCGCGACCATCTTGCCCTGAACATTGGTGCCGATGTGCATTCCGAAGCACTCGCCGAGGGTGACGCGGATAGAAGGCGCGGTGTGAACAACGACAAACTTCTCGGGATCGTTGATAGCCTCGAGAACCTTTGCGGTGTCGTCCTTTTCATAGATGGCGCCGGTCGGGCAGTTGACGATGCACTGACCGCAGGAGACGCACGCCACGGAATCGAGCGGTCTCTCGAACGCCGAGCCGATGTGGGTGTCAAATCCGCGGGCGTTTGCGCCGATAACGGAGATGTGCTGAGCCTGACATGCTGCGACGCAGCGGCGGCAAAGGATGCACTTGCCGTTGTCTCTTATCATATGAATAGCGGAATCGTCGTATTCGTGAACGGGATTTGCGCCGTCGAAGCGCCCCTCGTCGTCAACGCCAAACTCCTTGCAGAGCTGCTGGAGCTCGCAGGTTCCGCTGCGGACGCACGAGAGACACTTTCTGTCATGCGTCGAAAGAATGAGCTCAAGGGTCATCTTGCGGCTCTTGCGGACGCGCTCGGTGTTTGTGAATATCTCCATACCCTCGTTGACGGGGTACACGCAGGCGGTCACGAGCGAACGCGCGCCCTTGACCTCGACCATGCAGATGCGGCATGCGCCGATTTCGTTTATCTTCTTGAGGTAGCAGAGGGTCGGGATCTCAATGCCGGCCATACGCGCCGCCTCAAGTATGGATATGCCCTTGGGTACGCTCAGGGGCATGTTGTTTATCTTTATGTTTACCATTTCCATGCTGTGTTGACCCTCCTTCCTTAACCTTTGCTGATTGCCTTGGCGCGCTTGCAGTTTTCCATGCAGACACCGCACTTGATGCACTTCGCCGTGTCGATAGTGTACGACGGCAGCTTGTGACCCTCTGCGACATAGTCGGTCTTGCCGATAGCCGAGACGGGGCAGTTTCTGGCGCAGAGACCGCAGCCGATGCACAGATCCTTGTCGATCTTGAAGCTCAGCAGCGCCTTACATACGCCTGCGGGACACTTCTTGTCGACTATATGCGCTATATACTCATCGCGGAAGAACTTGAGGGTCGCAAGGACGGGGTTGGGAGCCGTCTGACCGAGTCCGCAGAGGGAGTTTTCTTTGATGTAATGGGCGAGTTCTTCGAGCTTGTCCAGATCCTCGAGCGTCGCCTTGCCGGCGATGATCTTTTCGAGTATCTCCTGCATTCTTCTCGTGCCGATACGGCAGGGGGAGCACTTTCCGCAGGACTCGTCAAC
>ERZ773194.4601-NODE-4601-length-10696-cov-3.694578_pt1 | contig 10696 bp, 6 predicted proteins | sample MGYA00511240_ERZ773194 | MGnify/ENA primary metagenome ERZ773194 (study PRJEB29015, sample SAMEA2737774) | human gut metagenome | biome: human gut; feature: human-associated habitat; material: faeces | place: China | collected 2012 ... | reverse complement strand
TCTTTATTTTAGCAGATTTTAGCTCGCTTGGCTAGATGTTAAGTTAATGACATTGCAAGCTGTCCCCCTTAACAGACGTATTAATGAGATGACATTGAAATCTAAGAGAAGTAAGCAAATGCTGTTCGCCATTCTAAAAACAAAGAAACTTCTTGTAAACTGTAATCTAAGAAAGATGGGTAATAAATTCGGAAAACGCAATCACCGGCGAACAGCACGAAGGCAAAGAGCGAAGCGATTTTGCCGAATCATACGCAATCGGTTTTCCAAGAAGCATGATTGAAAATCGTTTATTTTCAAAATGACAGTTGCAATTTTCCCCAAACTGTGCTATAATAACATCATTGCCCCCTTAGTTAAGTGGATATAACAAATTCCTCCTAAGAATTGGTCATCGGTTCGATTCCGGTAGGGGGTGCCAGATTCAGATTTTCCCGTGCAGATTCCATTCTGTACGGGATTTCTTTTTTTCAATGGTTTAAACTGCCGGAATGTGGTTCATACTGATGGTAAATCCAATCATACAGGAGGAATTGCAACATGGTAAAAGGGGTTCATAAAAAAGTGATTGAAGTGCATCAGCCGGACAGTGCGTATTTTGAAAAGGCAATTTTTTATCTCCGTCCGGGCATCACGCAGCTGCCGCCGGAGCTTGCACAGGCAGCCGCCAGAGAGTATTTGCAGGAACTGGAACCGAACCCGTTGCCGCCGTTTTGGAAGCGAACATTGCCGCTGTTTTGCAGTGCGGTGCTCTCAGCAGCGGCAGCGTGTGCGGTTTGTTTTGCAGTGCTGTAAAATTTCAGAATCAACGGTTGCAGAAAATTTTCCATTTCCGCAAAAACTTTATGAAAACCAGAAAAAAGACCTTGTACTTTTTTTGGAAACATGCTATAATAAAAGTCATGGTATTCTGCCATGACTTTTATTCATTTTTGAAACTTACCAGTCGGAAAAAAGAGGATGTCCGGCTGGCATTTACACCAGAAGAGGACTGAGGAAATTTAGATGAAGCCGGAAAGACAACCAAGAAACCGTACCGCTGCCCCACAGGAAGAAGGAAACCGCATTGCCGGAAGAAATCCGGTCATGGAGGCTTTGAAGAGCGGTACGCCGTTAGATACGATTTATATGAGCGGAAAACAGGGCATTTTAGGGCAGATTGCACAGCTGGCAGCCGATCAGGGCATTCCAGTGAAGATTGTTTCAGATGCTCGGTTATCCCAGATGACCCGCCAGACCCATCAGGGCGTTGTGGCAGACGGTGCTTGTGCAACCTATGCCAGCATTGCAGAAATCTTGGAATACGCTGCGGAAAAAGACGAAAAACCGCTGCTGCTGATTTGCGATGAAATTCAAGATCCGCACAATTTGGGTGCAATTTTGCGAACCGCAGAGGCGGCAGGCTTTCATGGTATCATCCTTCCGAAACGGCGAAGTGCATCGTTGAATGCAACCGTTGCAAAGACCTCTGCCGGTGCAGTTAGCTGGGTGAAAGTGGCGAGAGTCCCCAATTTGGTGGCAGCTATGGAAGAACTCAAGCAAAATGGTATTTGGATTTACGGAACAGATGCTGCCGGAACGGATTATACACAGACAGATTTTCGGGATGGCACAGCGTTTGTCATCGGCTCAGAGGGAAATGGCATGGGTCGACTGGTGCGGGAACACTGCGACCAGCTGCTCAGTCTGCCGATGTACGGAAAAGTCAATTCCCTGAATGCATCCGTTGCAGCCAGCATTTTTATGTATGAGGCAGTGCGGCAGCGGCGGAATCCATCCGGAAAACCATAAGTTGCAGAATCTGCCGTTCTGCAATCCCCTGCTTTAAAGGAGTGTAACAGCAAAATATGGCAAATCAAAAATTTTCCGTTGAGGAAATTTTAAAAGAATATCAGTCCGACGAAGCAACGAAAGGGAAAAAAGAATCTCCGTCCGGAAAGCTGGAAACACAAAAAATGTTGAATCATGCCGCCGGCAGAAGAAACGTACCACCAAGTACGGAAGCATCTGCGGAGGCGTATTCTTATGCATCCAGCCGCACCAGACAGCGTACCCCGTATTCTCCTTACCGTTCTGAAATGGCGGCAAATATCAATCAAATCAAACAGAATCGCTATCAGCGGCGAACCGATGTAGAAGAGAGCCGAACCGCTGCGTTCCAGACGCTGGAACTCATGCGGCCAAAGGTGTCGTTTGTCCGTTCTCCTGCGATTCGTCCGCAGACCACACCGAATCCAAAGAGCGACCATATTTCAGATTATGACGGTGCAGTTTTGTTAGAACAGCCGGAATCTGAACAGAAGCCGGAGCAGCCGGTATATCAGCCAGCGATTCAGGAAATGCAGGATTCCACCCGTGCCAAAGAGAAAAAGCAGGCGCAGAAAAGTCGGAAACCCAAGAAACGTACTGAGCAATCTTATCAGCGAGAATCACTGACAGAACCAGAGCCAGAATGGCGAAAGGCAAAGACGGAAACATTTCCGGCAATTACGCCAACACAGACCTTGCAGGAAACCTTGCGAGAGGCACAGGAGGCAGTTGCAAAGGCAGAGGCGGAAGCGGCTGCGGCAGTTGCTGCCTTAAAGGCGGAACAACAGCAGCCACAGAAAAAACAGCCGATTTCACATGCATTTGAAACGCTGCTGACCAGTCCCGCAAAACAACAGGAAAAACAGCAAAAGCAACAGCAGGAGAAAAAGCAGCCTGTTGCGAAAAGATGGTTTTCTGGGAAGAAACGAGTTCCGCAGGTCAATCATACAGCACCGCCGAGTTATCCAGAGCCTGCGGAGGCGTATCGGCAACCAGTAGAACCACAGCCGAAGCCGTATACACCGCCTGTGAAAAAGGTAGAAGAGCCGAAGCCCTATACACCATCGGTGCAAAAAGCAGAAGAGCCGAAGCCGTATACATCACCTGTACAAAAGGCAGAAGAGCCAAAGCCGTATACACCACCGGTGCAGAAAGTGGAAGAGCCGAAGCCCTATACACCGCTTGTACAAAAGATGGAAGAGCCAAAGCCCTATACACCGTCTGTACAGAAGGTGGAAGAGCCGAAGCCATACACACCACCTGTGCAAGAACCTGTACAGGAAGAAGTAACGGTTTCGACAACATCAGAACCAGTTGAACCGACTCCGGAACAGAAGCCGAAAAAGAAAAAATGGTGGCAGTGGTGGAAAAAAGAAACGCCATCTGTACCGAAATCCGCACAGTCGGAAGAATCATACATGCCGCCCGTGCAGGAAGAGCCTGTACAGCCGGAAACGTCCCATATGCCGCCTGTGCAAGAACCTGCACAAATAGAAGAACCACCAATTATCACAGAACCAGTTGAACCAGCTCCGGTACAGAAGCCGAAAAAGCAGAAAAAGGCACGGAAGAAAAAAGAAAAGCCGTCCAAGCAGCAATTTGCCCAGCCGGAAGAACTATATGCACCACCAATGCAGGAGTATCCGCAGCCGGAAGCATCGTATGCACCACCCGTGCAGGAATCTGCTCAACCGGAAGCATCGTATGCACCACCCGTGCAGGAATCTGCTCAACCGGAAGCATTGTATGCACCACTCGTGCAGGAATCTGCTCAGCCGGAAGCACCATATACGCCACCAATGCAAGAATTTGCCCAGTCAGAAGAACCACCAGTTGCCACGGAATTAGAACCAGTTGAATCAGCTCCAGTACAGAAACCCAAAAAGCAGAAGAAAGTACGGCAGAAAAAAGAAAAGAAGCCAAAGAAACAAAAATCAATTCCAGTGGAAGGATCCACGTCAGTGCCTGTCACAAATAACGTGCCAAATTCAGAACCGGAATTTGCAGCAGGTTATGCACCAGCGGAACAACCGCTGGAAACCAATTGGACAACAGAAGAATCTTCCCATTCAGGATGGTGGGACGATTCGGAATCGAAAATCCCAGGTTCAAGCGGATTTGATTCAACAGAACAACCGCTGGGAACCGATTGGACAACAGAAGAACCAGCACCACAGCCAGAAGAAAATGAGTCTTATACAGCAAGATTCAAGAAAGTTGTGGTTCAGGAAAGCACTTATACTGAACCAGAACAGCCGAAAAAGCCGAGAAAACCAAAGAAAGAAAAAACGCCACGGGTGAAAGTGCAGAAACCCGTTCCGCCAGAACCAAAATCTATTCCCAATCAGGAAGCGGAAATTCGGGTCAACATCAATTTGTTGCGGAACGCTGTCTTTTTCCGGACAGTATCACTGGCAGTATTGACCATAATCGGTGCATTTCTTGCCATCGGAGAATCGAGTTATACGCTCTTGTATCCGGCATTATCACAGCTGATGACGGTACGGGGATATTGTTTCCTGCATCTGATTTTAGGGCTGTTGATTTTGTTTATTACATTTCCAACGGTCATCAATGGAATGCGAAAGCTGTTCCATCGAGAGGCAGACAGCGACACGATTGCAGCAATGCCATTGATTCCGTGTCTGCTGACCGTTCTGGCAACGATTTTCGTTCCAGAGCCCATGCAGCATAACTTAGTGCATATTTTCTTGCCGGTTTCCAGCTTTATTTTGCTGATGAACTCCATCGGGAAATTATTCATCATTCGCCGTGCAACTCGGAACTTTGCTCTGTTGACGAAAAACTTTGAAAAGTATATTGTCACCTGTGTGCAGAGTGAAACAGCAGCCGAAGAATTGACCCGTGGGGTAGTGCAAGATTATCCGATTCTGGCAACCATCCGGAAAACAAAACAGATGTCGGATTTCCTCCGCCATACGTATGCATCTGATTTAGCAGACCGATTCAGCAAGAAATTAGCACCGATTGTCGCTGGAATTTCCCTGTTGCTGGCAGCTGCTATCACGGGAATCCGCATTGGCGTTCTGGAAACACCAGCAGAAAATATTCCATTTTTCTGTTCTGTTTTGACAATGCTTCTGACTGCCGGATGCAGTGCCGGAATTCCATTGACTGTGAATCTGCCATTAGACCGTGCCTCGAAGCGGCTTTGTCCGCACGGCTGTACATTGCTGGGCTATCAGAGCGTAGACGATTTTTATGACGTAAATTCTATTTTAGTTCCAGCAGCAACGCTCTTCCCGAAGCAGTCCATTACCATCAGCGGTATCAAGAACTTCTCTGGTTTCCAGGTGGAAGAAGCATTGCTGGATGCTGCCAGCATGGTTTATGCTGCTGACAGCATTTTACAGAACGCATTTGCAGCGTTGGTGGAAGAAAAAGATGGCGGGATGCTCTATCAGGTAGAGGATTGTTCCTATGAGGATAACCTCGGAATTTGTGGCTGGATTCGTCACCGTCGGGTGCTGTTGGGCAATCGGGAAATGATGATGGCTCATCATGTTGAAGGTATGCCGACAAAGGTTCGGGAACTGGAAATGACCAGCGGCAGCCAAGATGTTTTGTATTTGTCTGTCAGCGGTGTTGTGGCAGGGATGTTTGTGATTGATATTACCGCTGACCCGATGGTGAAACGTCAAATGCAGCGGTTGAAAGAAGAACAGATTTCTGTTGTTGTCAAGAGTGTGGATAGTTGTATCACATTGCAGCGATTGACAACACTGTTTGGTGTGCCGGATAGTATGCTGAAGATTCTGCCATCCGCCGATAATGATTTATACGAAAAAGAAACCGCTCCGCTGCAAGATGTGAGTGCTTCCACGATTCATGATGGTTCGTTCTTTGGAACGGCTCGTCTGCTGCTGGAAGCAAGAAGCATCAAACGGGCAGCAACGACAGGCCTATTATTACAAGTGATTGCTGTTATTTTGGGACTGTCCATTTGTATTGGTTATATTCTGGTCAATGGGTATGATAATATTACGTCACAAACCTTGTTATTCTTCCAGTTGGTGATGACAGGGTTGACCTTGTTGACCACCCGCTTGAAATAAAGGAGGAAATGGATTTGCGAAAACAACGCAATACCGATGCAGAGGAAACACAATTTGTTTCTGCCTCTGAAATTGCAGCGAAACGCTCTACCGATCAGCTGGATACCCAGCAATTAGATGCGGTACAAACGGAATATCGGGATCGAAACCCATACCGCAGAGAAAAACAGGAATTACACGGAACGCCGATGACTCCGGAACAGGAAGCGGCATCCTATCGAGAACAAACCTATAACAGCAATTATGGGAATGCATCCCAGCAGCCGTATAACAATGGCTATGGAAACGCATCGCAACAGCCGTACAACAATGGCTACGGGAATGCATCGCAGCAGCCATACAACAATGGTTACGGGAACGCACAACAGCAGCCGTATAACAATGGTTATGGCAACGCACCCCAACAACCATACAACAATGGTTACGGGAATGCACCGCAGCAACCATACAACAATGGTTATGGCAATGCACCGCAACAGCCGTATAACAACGGTTATGGCAATGCACCGCAGCAACCGTACAACAACGGTTATGGCAATGCACCGCAACAGCCATACAACAATGGTTACAGCAACGCACCCCAGCAACCGCATTATAACGCTTATAACAATGCCCCTCGGCAGAATTATGCTGGCGGACAGCAGCATTCCGGTTCTTCCTATCGGGGAACTGCAACAACTGCTTCCCCACGTCCGCAGCGGCAGCAAGCTGCACCACCGCCGCAAAAGCCGCCAGTTTCTTCACAGCGAAGTACAAGCCAGCGAACTGCTCCGGCAGAGCCGGTTCGTCAGAAAGCTGCTCGTACCAGAAGCCCGAAAAGTCGAGTCGGTGGCGGTATTTTAGGAAAAGCTATTCGGGCGGTTTTATGGGTGATTATCATTGTGTTTGTGCTGTATTCCGCTGTTTCCCTGATTGGAATCTTACGAATGCATCGGGAAACTGCAGAAAATCGTGCGAATATCTCGGATGTTATGGATGCTGCTTATGTCAGTAATGTGCTGTTGATTGGAACGGATTCCAGAGATCTTTCACAGGAACGAGGGCGTTCCGACTCCATGATTTTAGCGTCCATCAATAAGAAAACCAGAGAATTAACGCTGACTTCTTTTTTGAGAGATAGCTATGTTTATATTGATGATGAATATGGATATGGCAAGCTGAATGCAGCGTATTCCTATGGCGGAGCAGGGTTGCTGATGGATACTATCGAATCGAACTATGGTGTGCGGATTGATGACTACATTTTAATTTCCTTTGCAGCCTGTGCGAATGTCATTGATGCAGTTGGTGGGGTGAAGTTAGACCTCACTGATGAAGAAGCAGATGCCGTCAACGAAATTCTCATCAGTGAAGTGAATGAGCTGATGGGGGATGACCGGAACGATGATTTGTTAGATTGTGGCGGTAAACAGAAGCTAGATGGGAAACAAGCACTCTCTTACAGCCGAATCCGTTATGTTGGCAATGCAGACTTTGAACGGGCAAGCAGACAGCGAACTGTGATGACACAGGTTCTGAAAAAGGCAGCGGTCAATCCGGTTGCCATGGCGAGAATTTTTGTGACAGCATTGCCGGAACTATCCACAAATTTATCCGTTGGAAAATCTTATGGTTATACGTTGCGTGCACCGTTTTTGTTGATCGGTTATCAGTTGAAAACGCAGCAGATTCCAGCAGATGACACCTTTTATGGGGATGATGTTGATGGAGAGTCGGTTTTAAGAGTAGATTGCGATGCAAATCGGCAAGTGCTAAAAGACACGATTTACCGAAAATCGTAAAACGCATAAAAAAATAACAGCTGGAGAAACACCAGCTGTTATTTTTTTGCCCTTGTGTATAAAACGTGCAAAGGTTGCCCATGCTTTTGATGAGGTGAAAAGAAATGAAACGAACCATCAAACTTTGGGAAATCGCATTGCTCATTGGCTGCCTGTTGACCTTGCTGTTTGGCAATCTCTTTCAGGCAGAAAAAACAGTTTCCGATTTACAGCAGCACGTTCTGCGGATGCATATTCTTGCAAATTCCGACAGCGATGCCGACCAGCAATTGAAGTATCAGGTGCGAGATGCCCTGTTAGCATCCTCTGAAACGCTGTTCGGTAGCAGTCAGCCAGAAAGTCGGGAGGCATTGGAAACCACTGCAAAAGCCCACCTGCATGAAATGGAAACGATTGCACAACAGGTCGTGCAGGAGCAGGGATATTCCTATCCAGTCAAAGCCGAGTTGGTGACGATGCCCTTTACAGAACGTATCTATGAAGATTTAACAATGCCAGCTGGTACATACGAAGCTATTCGCATTACCATTGGAGCAGCTGCCGGAAAGAATTGGTGGTGTGTAATGTATCCGCCATTATGTATTCCAGTGGCAGAAGATGTTGCTGTACAGAATGAGCAGGCAAAAGCCTATTTTTCCGATGCCGAACAAGATGTGCTCTATCATCCCGAACGCTATCGGGTCAAATGGAAGCTGGCAGAGTGGTTCAAGAAGTGGACAACCTCCGAGCAAACAGACCATACAACTTCCCACATTCAAGACCTGCGGACATTCTTTTGAGTCCGATTATTTTGGCATCCGGAAAGAAGCAACTGGAATACCATTCTTTCCGTAAACGCCAACATCGCACCAGTTCCGCCAGGCGTACCGCATGGATACCGGAATCCGCACATTTGGCGAGGTCAGGCGGACAAAGTTGTCCCGAAATTCTGCAACTGCTGGATAGTAAACGCCATGCAAACAGACCACGCAACTTCTCACATTTCAGACCTGCGGACATTCTTTTGAAGTTGGTTATTTTGGCATGCGGAAGGAAGCAACTGGAATGCCGTTCTTTCCGTAAACGCCAACATCACACCAGTTCCGCCAAGCGTACCGCATGGATACCGGAATCCGTACATTCGGTGAAGTCAGGCGGACAAAGTTGTCCCGAAATTCTGCAACTGCCGGATAGTAAACGCCATCTGTTCCAGCCAGTTCAAATACGGCTGCTTCGCCATCCTTTGCAACAACGGGCTGAGAGAATTGCAGAATATATGCACCGCCGGATGCATATGCATTTTTACAGTACGGAGCTTCTGCATCCATCGCCGGAATTGCCCGATAAACCCGATACAGGGCTTGCAGTGCCAGACGGTGTGCCACGGTTCGCTTGTCAGCTGGATGCATGTTGTTGTATTCGCCGCAGTCCATTGTCACGGCTAAGCCTGTGTTGCGGAGTGTCCGGAATACCTGCATTTGTGCTTCTCGCAGTTCTGCCCAGTTCGTACGGGATTCTTCCCCTTCGTAGCTGAACATCGGCAGCTGAACAATCAGGAACGGCATGGTTTCGTCGCCCCAGTCTTTCCGCCAGCGGTTGATTAAGACAGTCAGCAGCTGTGCATAGCTGTCCGGACGGTTGTCATCGTTTTCGCCCTGATAATACCAGAATCCCCGTAAGGTGTACGGCATGACTCGGGAGAGCATGGTTTTATATAAGCCGCATGGACGCAGCGGATTGCGGCTGCCCATTGGACCTGGATAGCGGTTTTCACCGCAGCGTTCCAGAACCTGATTCCATTTGATTTTTGGGTTTTCCTGATAGCAGGCAGTCATCCGCTTTTCCCATGCATTCTGATATGCCAGATATGCGGCGTAATCTGCTGCCATTTCTGCATCGGTCTTTCCCCGGCAGGCGGACAGGTAGGCTGCCCAGTACGGATGCAAAGCAGTGTGTCCGGTCAGGTCGGCAGACGGTACCCAGCAGCTGGCAGAAGTGCCGGTATAGTTACAGCCAATGATTCCGACAACCACGCCCAATTTCTGTGAAAGTTCCTTTGCGGCAAGATATGCCACTGCTGACCACTCCGCAACATTGGTCGGATTTGGCATCTGCCAGCGGTTTTTCCGTTCGTTCTGGAAATAAGCAGCATGCATGACACCGCTTCTCTGTACATGATAATAGCGAACCCGGCTGCGTTCGCAGCGGGAAAGTTCCAACTTTCCGTTGACAGCATTCTTCACCGGAAATTCCATATTGGATTGTCCGCCAGCCAGCCAGACTTCCCCGATGGCAACATCCTGAAAATGAATTTCTGTATGGCTATCTTTTGCGAATAGGCTGAGCCCTGTTCCAGCAGGCTGCGGCGGAAATTGCAGCCGCCAGCTGCCGTCTTCTTTTACGGTGGTAGAAGCATATAATTTTCGTTCCGGAATGGAAACGGTGATAATTGCACCGACTTCGCCGATGCCGAATACAACAATATTTTTTTCTCTTTGCAGAACCATATGGTCGCTGAACACGGCTGCAAGTTGTAGCATATGAAAGACTCCCTTTTGGTTTATAGATTTCATAGATAAAAAAGAACTCACGCTGTTACATTCTGGTTTTATTATACCAGAAAGAACGGGATTCGTCAATCCAAAATCAGAAAGAAGCTGAAAACTGGAAGAAAAAGCCAGAGAAAGGCGGCGTAAGATGTGAAATTTCTGTAAAATTTAAAACGGAACACTTGACATCTTTTCGGTACTCTGTTATAATACCCAGAGAAAACAAAGCAGAGCATCATCGTTCTCACCGTTTGGCTGTTGTCGAAACGGTCAATATTCCCTGTTTCGTTCCGGTTTGTGAGAATCGGTGCGGAAACTGGTGGAAACGAGGTCGAATGATGCGTACTTTTTTTGAAAAGTACGCATTTTATTTTTGTTTGAAAATAATATGTTTGGAGGTGCTGGCTATCAGCAAACAAGAGCTGCAAATCAATGAAGAAATCCGTGTTGCCGACCTGAACGCGGTATTCTTCGCCAACAAAAGTGAAATCATGTCCAAACT
>ERZ773194.4600-NODE-4600-length-10701-cov-5.037291_pt1 | contig 10701 bp, 8 predicted proteins | sample MGYA00511240_ERZ773194 | MGnify/ENA primary metagenome ERZ773194 (study PRJEB29015, sample SAMEA2737774) | human gut metagenome | biome: human gut; feature: human-associated habitat; material: faeces | place: China | collected 2012 ... | reverse complement strand
GACCCGGACCGCGAAGGAGAAGCGATTTCGTGGCATTTAGCCTATCTCCTGGGGTTGGATCCAAAACAGCCATGCCGGATCGTATTTAATGAAATCACGAAGGACGCGATCAAAAAGGCTGTCAAAGCACCACGCGCCATCGATCTCGGCCTGGTGGACGCGCAGCAGGCCAGACGTGCACTGGATCGCCTGGTAGGTTATCAGATCAGTCCGCTTCTTTGGCGCAAGATACGCAGAGGACTGAGCGCGGGACGTGTACAGTCCGCGGCACTCAAAATCATCTGTGACCGCGAAAACGAAATACAGAATTTCAAGCCGCAGGAATACTGGAATATCCAGGTCAAATTCAAAAAGGGCAAACTCTTTGCCGCTAAGGTCGCCGAATATCAAAAGAAAAAGATCAGCATTGCGAGCAAAGCCGAGGCAGACAAGGTGCTCACAGATCTCGCGGCCGGCAGTTATCGGGTCGCGGCCATCGTGCGCAGGGAACGGCAGCGTAAACCTTTCGCGCCGTTTACCACCAGCAGTCTGCAGCAGGATGCCGCCAACAAGCTGAATTTTACGACCAAAAGAACGATGATGGTCGCGCAGCAGCTCTATGAAGGCGTGGAGGTCAAGGGAGCGGGAACGGTCGGTCTGGTCACCTATATCAGAACCGACTCGGTGCGTATCTCCGAAGAGGCCAAAGACATGGCGCGCGCCTACATCGAAGAAAACTTCGGGAAGCAGTATACCGCGCAAAATATCTATACAAACAAGAAAAAGGATATTCAAGACGCGCATGAGGCAATTCGTCCCAGCAGACTTCAGTTGGATCCCGAATCCATCAAGGAATCGCTGAGCAAGGATCAATATAATCTGTATAAGTTAATCTGGACGCGTTTTTTGGCCAGTCAGATGGCGCCCGCGATCTTTGACAGTATGCAGGTCAGTATCGAAAACGGTGAGTACGGTCTCAAGGCATCCGGTTCTAAGCTGATCTTTGATGGTTACCAAAAGGTCTATTCCCCGAATCTGGATGAGGATAAGGATAAATTGCTGCCTGAACTGGACGAGGGAGAAACCCTCAAGGCGGAGGAGATTCTGCCTGAGCAGAAATTCACCGAGCCGCCTGCGAGATTTACCGAGGCAAGCCTGGTAAAGGAGCTGGAGGAAAAGAACATCGGCCGTCCAAGTACCTACGCGCCGATCATCGCGACGATCTTGGAGAGAAAGTACATTGCGCGCGAAAAGAAAGTGCTGGTGCCGACCGACCTCGGATTTTTGGTCACCCAGCTGATGGAAGAATACTTTAAGGAAATCGTCGATACCGGCTTTACCGCAGAGATGGAAGACAAGCTGGACGATGTCGAAACCAAGAACTTGAACTGGAAGCAGGTCGTTCGGGATTTTTACGGACCGTTTGAAAAGGAGCTGGAGGTCGCGGACAAAGCTATCGAAAAGGTGGAATTGCCGGAGCAGATCACTGACGAGGTCTGCGAACTGTGCGGCAGGCCGATGGCCATCAAATCCGGCAGATTTGGTGAATTTCTTGCCTGCACCGGCTATCCGGAGTGCAAGAATACCAAGCCGATCGTGAAGGCAACCGGTGTCAAGTGTCCGGATTGCGGCGGTGATATTGTCGCCAGACGCGGACGTTCCGGCAAGATCTTTTACGGCTGCAGCAATTATCCGACCTGCACGCGCGCGTATTGGTACAAACCAACCGACCGTAAGTGTCCGCAGTGCGGAGAACTTTTACTGGAAAAACACACAAAGACCACGAAATATGCATGTTCAAATGATAAATGTGGATATAAGGAATAAAATAGGAGGCTTATAAGGAAATGGTACAATTTCATGCAACCACGATCTGCGCGGTCAGACGCGGACCGGACGATGTTTGCATCGGCGGTGACGGACAGGTAACAATGGGCGAGCACACCATTATGAAAAACGGAGCGAAAAAAGTCAGAAAAATCTATAAGAACACCGTTGTGACCGGATTCGCGGGTTCTGTGGCAGACGCCTTCGCGCTGACAGAAAAATTCGAAAAAAAGCTGGAGGAGCATGGCGGAAATCTCAAAAAAGCGGCGGTCGATCTGGCGCAGATCTGGCGTTCCGATAAGGGTATGCGCAGCCTGGAGGCGCTGATGATCGTTGCGGATAAGGACTCTATGCTGGTCATCTCCGGCAACGGTGAGGTCATCGAACCGGATCAGCAGTTTGTAGCCATCGGCTCGGGCGGCAATTTCGCCTACGCCGCAGCCAACGCGCTGTTCAATAACACCGATCTGGACGCAGAAGCCATCGTGCGCGAATCTCTGCGCATCGCGAGCTCCATCTGTGTTTACACGAACAGCAATATTTCCGTAGAAAGATTATAAGGAGGTTCCCCTATGGCAGTAAAGAGCAAATTGTACAGTATGACGCCGAAGGAAATCGTAGCGGAACTGGATAAATATATCATCGGACAGGAGGACGCAAAAAAATCCGTAGCCATCGCGCTGAGAAACCGCTATCGGAGAAGTCTGCTTTCCGAAGAAATGCGAGAAGAAATCACCCCGAAGAATATCCTCATGATGGGACCTACAGGCTGCGGTAAGACTGAAATCGCCCGCCGTTTGGCGAAGCTGATGGACGCGCCGTTCGTCAAGGTAGAGGCAACCAAGTTCACCGAGGTCGGTTATGTCGGTCGTGATGTGGATTCCATGGTGCGTGATCTCGTGGAGGCGTCCATGCGCGTGACTAAACAGAGCAAGTTAGAAGAAAAATACAGCATCGCCGAGGAAATCGCCGAGGAAAAAATCGTCGAGGCGATTATTCCGGGCAAGAACAAGAAAAAAACCGGGCAGGGCAAGAACCCGTTTGACTTCATCATGAACAGCGGCGGTTATCCCAGCCAGAAGCAGCAATATCTGGACAGCCAGTCCTCGAAGGACGGAACCGCGCCGGAGGAAAACAGCGTGGAGATGGCCAGAGAGCAGGTCAGACAGCAGCTGCGTCAGGGGCTTTTGGAGGAACAGTATATCGAAATCGAAGTGACCGATGTACCGAAGGGCAACCAGCTCGATATGAGCAATGAGGGCATGAGCATCGCGATCGGTAATATCTTTGGAGATCTCATACCGCCAAAGACCAAAAAGAAAAACTGCAAGGTCAAGGATGCGCGCAAAATTCTGCGTGAACAGGAAGCGCAGAAGCTGATCGATATGGATCAGGTTACCGATGAAGCGATCGAGAACGCGGAGCAGAACGGCATTATCTTTATCGACGAGATCGATAAAATCGCGTCCGGTTCCCGTATGACCTCCGGCGCGGATGTTTCCCGTGAGGGCGTGCAGCGTGATATTCTGCCGATCGTCGAGGGCAGCGTGATCAATACCAAATACGGTCCGGTGCGCACCGATCATATTCTGTTCATCGGCGCGGGCGCGTTTCATATCGTCAAGCCGACCGATCTGATTCCGGAGCTGCAGGGTCGTTTTCCGATTCGTGTGACGCTCGACAATCTGAGCAAGGCGGATTTCGTGGAGATTTTGACCAAGCCGGAAAACGCGCTGATCAAACAGCACAAGGCGCTTTTGGAAACCGAGGGCATCGAGGTGGAATTCACAGAGGGCGCCATCGATCAAATCGCGACCATTTCCTTCATGATGAACGAGCAGACGGAGAACATCGGCGCGAGAAGACTGCATACAATTCTCGAAAAACTCCTCGAGGATATTTCTTTCAATATTCCGGAAATGAACGAGGAGAAGCTGACCATCGACGAGGAATATGTCAAAGATCGATTCAAGGAAACCATCCATGCGGAGGATTTGGACCGTTATATCTTGTAAACATCAAAGCACGCGCGGACCGAAAAATCCGGTATCCGCGTGTTGCCGCATCAAAATATGGGCAGAGAATTTTTAGAAAAAATCAGAAAAATGAACTGGGTACTCAGTGAGAGTACGACAGGCAGCCTCTCTTATACGGATTTGAGCCGGATTATGAGCGAGCTGATCCACGCCAATACGTATATCATCAATGCGCAGGGGCGTGTGCTCGGCGTGGGCTATACGAACGCGGAGGACGACACCTCCACCTATATCGACGAACTGGGCTTTGAAAAAATTCCGGAGGCGAACAATCGCAATCTGCTGAAGCTCACCGAAACAAAGGTCAACCTGCTCGGTGAGAAACTCAAGGAAATTCTGGGCGAGGATTATCCGCAGAGCGGCAAATACCACATGTTCATTCCGTCCGTCTGCGGCGGTAAACGAATCGGAACGATTCTGCTCGCGAAGTACGGCGCGGCGTTTACGGACGAGGATGTAGCGCTCGGCGAATACGGCGCAACCGTTGTCGGACTGGAAATCCAACGCAAGGATCAGCAGGCCATGATTCATGAACGCAATCTGCGTATGGCGGTGGACATGGCTGTCTGCAGTCTCTCCTACTCGGAGCATGACGCGCTGCAGCGGATCATCGCGCAGATGGAGGAAGACGAGGACGTGATCATCGCCAGCAAGATCGCCGCCAAATACAAGCTGACCAATTCCGTCATCGTCAGCGCGCTCAAAAAAATGGAGAGCGCGGGCATTTTAGAAACGAAATCGCTGGGGATGAAAGGAACCTACATTAAGGTCCTGAATCCTTATCTGAAAAATTCGCTGACCGTATAATTTACCGCGGTACGCGGAACAAAGGTTTCACGTAATTTACGAAATACAATTGACACCACCCCCTTTGACAGCGCATAAACTGTTTGAGGGGGATTTTTCGTGCGAAAACGCGGGAAAAGAAGTGCTATGCGTAGAATATCGGTCATGCTTTTGGGTCTTGTGATGATGCTGGTCGGAGGACTGTGGCTGTTTCAGGACGCCTATGGTAAAAATATCGCGGGCGCCGCGGAGGATATCGCGGTCAATATGGTTTCCGGCAAGATCAACGCGAGTTTGAGGGAAGGCTTTTATAGCGAAACCTTCACGCAGCCGCTGCTGCGGGTGGAACACGACAAGAACGGACGTGTGCAGTATATCGAGCCTGATACCGGCCTGATTAACCGGCTTGTCATGGATTTTGCGGGCGGCGTGAAGGAATCCTATAACCCGGATGAGATCGCGCGGTGTAAGGTGAATTTGGGCGTCCTGACAGGCAGCCGTTTTTTGTCGCAGCTGCCGATTCGGACAACGATCAAAGTGCAGCCGCTGAGTCTGACAAAAATCACCTGCAGCACCGGTTTTGAGTCACAGGGTATCAATCAGACACGCTATTATGTGCGGTGCGACGTGGAAAGCCGGATTCGCGTACTCGCGCCCTTCACCAACGAAACCGCGCAGATCAGGCGTAGCTATCAGATTGCCGAAGCCGTCATCGTCGGGCAGGTTCCGGACAGCTATGTTGTCGTGCCGGAGGAAAGCATCCTCGACGCGATGGAGTTTTGAGAAAGAGATGCCGCAGCAGAAGCCGGATTTGATGTGTCACAGTTATTGCGAGAGGTTTTGGCAGAAAAACTCCACCTCACATTGGGGCAAAAGTGCGCATAGCGAAATCAGAGATTTCTATGCGCACATGGCGCTCACTCGCGAGCGCCACTTCGCAAGGTGCTTTTGTCGATATTCCGGAAACATCGCACAGCGATATTTCCGACATAATAAGAAAGAAGAGGCTGTCGCTTTTACGATTTTTTTTCGTAAAGGCGACAGCCTCTTGCACAAGGTATAAGATGCATCTGTATGATATTACGATAAAACTTATTTTTTCAAAATGATAACTTTTATTATGCCAAACCCTAGAAGATAAGATGTGCCAACGGGCAAACGATCAGTAAGCTGATGATGGTTCTTTCTAAGAAAATCACGAATAATTCCCAAAGCTTAACCGGAAGGTTAGAGCCAAGAATCAGACCGCCTACCTCGGAGAGGTAAATCAGCTGTGTGACGGAAACGACCGCAACGATGAATCTGGTCATAGCGCTTGTAATCGTCTCTGCGGCGATGATGGACGGCGTAAGCATATCTGTGAAGCCGACAATCATGGTTTTGGACGCAGCTACAGCTTCCGGAACCTGCAGAAGCTCAAGCAGCGGCAGGAACGGTTTTCCGAGAATTTCGAAAATCGGGGTGTAGTTCGCGAGAACCAGCGCGATCGTACCGATGGCCATAACGCTAGGCAGTACGCCGAACCACATGCCAACGGCGTTTTTCAATCCGTTTTGTAAGAATTGACCAATACCCTGGTTTTTGGAAACTCTCTCTAAAGCGAGGGCTTTACCGTATTCCACCGAAGAATGATATTGCGGCGGAATGCTTTCTGACATCGCATTCCCCTCTACCAGATAATCGTCCTTTTTCAAGGAAAGCGGCGGGATTCTCGGGCAAATAATTGCGCAGACGATACCAATCAAGCAGATGATCAGATAGTAAAGACCGAAGTATTCCATCAAGTCTACTTGTTGCAGTACAACGATACTGAACGTAATGGATACGGCTGAGAAGGTTGTCGCGATGACGGACGCTTCTCTTGCGGAATAGTAACCGCCTTCATACTGGTTGCAGGTCAGCATAACGCCGAGCGTACCGTCGCCGATCCAGGAGGTGATGCAGTCGACCGCAGCACGGCCGGGAACCTTGAAGAGGGGACGCATGACCTTGGTGAGCAGCGCGCCGACGAATTCGAGCAGGCCGAAGTCGAGCAGCAGCGGCAGCAGCAGCGCCGCGATGACGAAGATGATAACGAGCGTGGTGAGCAGGTCATAAAGGACAAATCCGCCCTGACCGCCGCCGGTGATCATACCGATGAGACCCACGCCGTCCTCGCCGACACCCAGATAGGTGAGCCACACGAAGATGACCGCGAGCACGCGGAGCACGACCCAGATGGGTTTGCAGGCGAAGCATTCCTTCATGATGTCGCTATTCATAATGAATTTGGGTTTTGCCAGCGCAATGAGGGACATCACCGCGGAAACGGTGAGGATCAGCACGCACAGCAGCGGCAGGAAGCCGCCGATGTAGCCCGAGATGATGTCGGCAAGGATCTTGACCACAACGGTCCAATCGCCGTCAGCATTCTTCACCGGGATCATAAACAGGATGATACCAGTGATCGACGGGATGATGAACAGAGCTTTCAGTTTCGCGTTACTTTTGGTTTCCATTCTCTCTCCTCCTTCATATTGGCAAGTCGGGCCGGAAGGCGGTCTCTCTCATAGCCGCTTCCCCGGCAGACAGCTCTTGCCTTTACTTTATACGAATTCAGCAGTAAAGCAAGTGCCAGCAACGTTCTCAATTTGTATACCAGCAATAAATTTCTCCATTTTGTCATTCACTTTTTTGTCGAACCTGTATGTATCTTTTTTGCTTTTTGGGAAAAAGCCCATTTTCCCTTGCCGTTTCAGGGATTTTGGAGAAGAAAAAGGGAGACGCGATACGCGTCTCCCTCCCGTTTGCTTTATTGCAAGTTTTCAACGTCCTTCTTGCCGACCGCCATGCGCTTCCATTGCTCAGGAAGGCCCGGCGCGATGAGCGGGAACAGATTTTCCGTGTCCGACGTCGGCTGGATGTTATAGGTGCCGTACTTGTTGACAAGATCGGCGCAGTCGTCCGGCTGGCCGAAGCGCGCCTTGAGCATCGGTGCCAGGTCATACGGCATGCCGGGGTCTTTTCGCGGCATAAAAATCACCTCCGGACTTAGTATGTCCGGAGGCGGCAGATTTTTTCGATTTGTCTCGCTCACGCGCGCAGCGTTTTGGGGTACACGCCCGCGTCGTGTAATTTCTGAAGCTCGCGCTGCACCATTTCCTTATCCTCGTGATACGTCATGCCGAACCAGCGCGCGCTCGAGCGCAGAACGGAGACACTGAGCTCGCCGCGGTCGATGAGCTCGCCGATCAGGCTCGGCAGCAGGCACTCTTTTTTGAGCTCGCCGTCGGGCAGCGCGCGGAGGAAATCCTTAAAATACGCGTCCAGCTTTTCAAACAGCCACGGCGTAAAGCCCCAGAAGTTCATCGAGACCGGCGTCTCGGGCGCGTAGACCGGGCCGTCGCCGTTTTCCTGAATGTCGCGGATCTTGCCGTCGGCGCAGGGCTTTAGGTGGAACGTTTCGACCACGCGGTCGAGCATCCCCTGTTCGTTCACATGGCACACGCCGCGCGTGACCGTGCCGTGCTCGCTCACGGTGTTGCAGAGGTCGTAGCCGACCATCGTGCCCTCGCCGCTTTCGGCGAGCTTTGAGAGCTCTGCGTAGATCGTCTTGAACGCGTCCACGCCGTAATAGTCGTCGGCGTTGATGACGACGAACGGCTCGTGCACAAATTCGCGCGCGCATAAAAGCGCGTGCACCGTGCCGAACGGCTTGACGCGATCAGACGGCACCGTGTAAAAATCGGGCACGCTCGAAAAATCCTGATACGCATAGCAGACCTCGACATTGTCCCCGTCCGCCGTTTTGCGCGCGGCAAGGTGATGTCCGACCATGTTCTCCATCAAGTCGCGCATGTCGGGCTTGATGATGAAGACCACCTTCGTAAAGCCCGCGCGCAGCGCGTCGAAAATGGAGTATTCCATCAAAATTTCACCGTTCGGACCGATGCCGTCCACCTGCTTATTGCCGCCGTAGCGCGAGCCCATGCCCGCCGCCATAATCACGAGCGCTGCTTTCATAAAAACAAAACTCCTCTCAAAGTTCTCGATCTCTTTTTCTCCGGGCGCGCACTGCGCGCTCATCTCCGCCCATCATAGCGTATCCGAACCGGCATTGCAACCGTCTTTTTCGTCTCTTGTCTTTTGCCGCAGGCGTGTTATACTGGTGTAACTATTTCTTAACACCGAGGTCACACCATGGAAGGATTTCTGCACGCGGTCTCTTCCGTCACCATCATCCTGCTGCTGACGGCGACGGGCTATTTCTGCGCGGCGCGGGGCTGGATGGGCCCGCAGGCCAAGGCCTTTATCGGCAAGTTCACGCTCTCTGTCGCCATCCCCTGCATGTCGGTCTACGGGCTGACGAATAACCTGACCCGTGATCTTCTGGTTCAGTCGGGCAGCTTTCTGCTCGTGCCGCTGCTCGGCACCGTGGTCATCACGATCCTGTCACTGCTCGTCGGCAGGCTCTTGAAGCTGCCGCGCAAAAAGCTCGGCGTTTTTATGATGATGTGCTCGGTGTCGAACGCCATCTTCGTCGGCCTTGCGATGTGCACCGAGCTCTTTGGCGACACCTGCACGCCCTACGTCATGCTCTACTACCTCGTCAACACCAGCTTTGTCCAGCTTCTGTTTCTCTCGCTTGTGCGCTGGTCGGGCGAGAGCCGCGGCTTTGACCTCAAGATGCTCCAGAAATTCCTGACCACGCCCGCCGTCATCGCCGTTTTCGTCGGCCTCGCGCTCGTGTGGTTTGAAGTGAGGCTCCCCTCGCTCGTGATGAGCTACTGCCGCTATATGAACAACCTCGTCACGCCGCTGGCGCTGCTGCTCACGGGCTATATCATCCACGACATCGGGCTCAAAAATGTCCGGCTCGACCGCGACTTAGGCATCGCGATGCTCTTCCGCTTCCTGCTCGCGCCCGCCCTCTCGGTCGCGCTGTGCAGGGCGTTCGGCGTGACGGGCCTTGCTCACGACGTGCTCATCGTCGAAACGGCGATGCCGGTCGTGACGCAGACGGTCGTCGCCGCCGCGGAATACGGCGCGGACGAGGAATTCGCCGCGCAGGGCGCGGCGCTCTCCACGATCGCGTGCTTCGTCGTGATTCCTGTGCTGATGCTGATTTTGTAATCAAAAAAGTGGCAAAGCCACTTTTTTGAGAAGGTTTCGCTGCGTTCTGTGCCTCGGTTGTCCGCTAAAAGCGGACAATTCGACCTTACACCGTTGCGGCACTACGATTCCCGCGCCCTTGCAGGCGCGCCAATCGTGCCGCTTCCTCGAAACCGACTTGCTGTTTCCGCCGCTGGCGGCACTTCGCCGGTTTCCACTTCGCGCAAAGAGTTTTCTGCCAGAAGGTGAATTGCCCCGCAGCGGGCAAGAGAAGCCCCTCTGGAGGGCGCACATGTCGCGGCAGAAAACGGATTTGAATTGATTGCGTGCCGTGCGCGGCACGCAACTCTGCGAGGCTTTTCGGCTTATAGCCTCCTTATAGATTGGAGTTCCCATGGCGAGACAAAGAAAAAAACATCATTTCTGGCGCAACCTGCTCATTTTGATCGTGCTGTTCGGCATTTACCTCTACTGGGGCAACCGCAGCATCGAGACCGACGAGGCGACATTCACCTCAGGCGCGCTGCCTGCGGGCTTTGACGGCTGCCGCATCGTGCAGCTCAGCGATCTGCATGGCAAATACTTCGGCAAGGGCAACGAGCGCCTGTACAGTGCGGTCAAGGCCGCGCATCCGGAGTATATCTTCGTGACGGGCGACTTAGTCGACCGCAAAACCGAAAACCCGACTGTCTACGCCGGCGAGGTCGGCGCGGCGCTCTCAGCCATCGCGCCGACGTATTACGTCACGGGCAACCACGAGTGGGGCCACGGCACAAAGGTCGTGGAGGAGATCAAGCGCACACTGCGGGAGAGCGGCGTGACGGTGCTCTCCAACGAGTTTACGTATCTTGCGCGCAACGGTGATACCATCGTGCTCGCGGGCATCGACGATCCGAACGGCTACGCCGATCAGGAAACGCCGTACGAGCTCGCGCAGGAGGTCTACGCCGCCTGCGGCGACCCCTTCTGGCTGCTGCTCGCG
>ERZ773194.4596-NODE-4596-length-10706-cov-6.756736_pt1 | contig 10706 bp, 7 predicted proteins | sample MGYA00511240_ERZ773194 | MGnify/ENA primary metagenome ERZ773194 (study PRJEB29015, sample SAMEA2737774) | human gut metagenome | biome: human gut; feature: human-associated habitat; material: faeces | place: China | collected 2012 ... | reverse complement strand
ACAACCTACGGACCAGAAGGCCGGGGGTTCGAATCCCTCACGGCGTGCCAAAAAGACCCGAAACCGTAAGGTTTCGGGTCTTTTTGTTTGCATAAATTGTTGTTTTCTCCCTCTGCTTTTTCTGACCCAACCGTTGACCCCAACGGGAGCGAGGAGCGGAAAGCATCAGACGGCACGGGAGAGGATATTCCCCATCGTTTGCGCCGCCTTGAGCTGTGCGTCGGTGGTGACGTGGGCGTAGGTGTCCAGCGTAAAGCCTGCGGAGTAGTGACCCAGCATCGAGGACACGGTTTTTACATCCACGCCGTTTTGCAGCGCCATGGTGGCGAAGGTGTGACGGAGGTCATGGAAGCGTATCCGTGGCAATCCCGCCCGTTTCAGCACTCTTTGCAGCATATGCAGGACGCTGTCCGGTGACATAGGGCCTTCGGTGGGCGATGGAAATACCCATTCGCTGCTTCCCACCTTGTTTTTCTGTGCCTTTAGAACGTCTATCGCGTCTGCCGACAGCGGCAGGGTGCGATAAGCGTTTTTCGTTTTCAGCGGGGCTTCCACCACTTTGCCATTCTGCCGTGAGATGGCCCGTTGGATTTTCAGCACGCCACGGTCGAGGTCAACGTCCGTCCATTTCAACCCCAGCAGTTCGCCCCGCCGTAGCCCGGTAGCGAGGTCGAGGTAGTAGAGTTCGTACACGCCGCTGTCCCTGGCTTCTTGGAAGAAGGCGCTGAGTTGGTCGGCAGTCAGCGTTTTCATCTCCTTGTGTTCGACTTTTGGCAAGGCACAGCCCTGTGTCGGATTGCGGGTTACCAACTTCTGCTCCATAGCGAGGTTATATGCCGAGCCGATCAGCTGATGGATGTTCCGGACGGTCTTTGGAGCCAGACCTTTCGGCTTCTTTTTCGCTTCGATGCGGTCAACCCGGCCACCGTCCAGCAGGTGCTTGTAGAATCGCTGCAAGTCCAGAGAAGTGAGGTCTGCCAGCGGAACGCTGCCGATCTGCGGCTTGATGTGGTTTTTCAGAAAACCTTGTGATGTTTTGAACGTGGACGGGCGCAGCTTGATTTTTGCGTAGTTCTCCATCCAGACCTCCAGCCAGCTACCTACCGTGTAGGTCTTGGCCCGTCCGTAATCGATGCCGACGTTTTCCTCTATGGCTTTCTTCAACTTATCCTTGACCGCAGCCTGCGTCTTGCCGAGGACATTTTTGATGATGGCTTTGCCTGTCTCTGGATCGTGGCCGACTGTATAGCGGCCCTCCCAGCGTCCGTCCTTTCGCTTTCGGATATTGCCCTCGCCGTTTGCTCGTCGCTTTGGCATAAAATCGACCTCCTTTGTAACGGTACACAATACCGTAAAAAGCAGAGAAAAGCTATGGGGAAGCCACACTATTATCAGAAAGTTATCAATTCTCAACCGCCGCTTATCTTTGTTTATGGCGTAGCAAGATTTGAGCTGCTACGGAGACTTCCGCCGACTACAACGGTATAAAGCGTACCGATTTTCTATCAAAGCGCCGCCGCAAACCGTTGTGACACGGGGCTTTGCGGCGACTTTTCTCAAATTTAGCGTCAAACCGTTCTGGGAACCTCGAAAAAAGAGTCAATTTCCAAAACCCGCAAACCCTTGCGGCAGCTCGCACTGCGGGCTGCTGTGAATAGGCATTGGCGCGAAAAGCGCCAATGCCTTTCTCCTGCTTCTCTCTTCGTCCCGAAAGTCCTCCGCAAAACCGCCCGAAAACCACCTTTAAGGCCGGGATGCCCCCTCCCTGCCCTGTCTCAACTGTTTTCGTAAAAAACACCGGACATCTCCCTTGCAATTCCCGTTTCGATGTGATACACTACATTACGACAACTAAAGATACGGACGGTGCGCCGGGGAACAAACGCGAATGCGAAAACAACACCCGGCGGCGGAATGGGGTGAGAGGCCCCGCGAGAAGGTCACTGTGATGCCTTGGGCGGCGCGGAAACGCGGCGCGAGGGGGCTAAGTCAGATACGCTATGCACCGGGCCGGTTGGTTTTGCCATTCCCGAAGCCAAAATGAGAGGTGCGGCGCACGGTCATTTGGGCCATGCGCTTTTGTTTTTCCACAACGCATAGCCGGGTTTGGCTGTGCGTTATTTTTTGCGGCTGACTACGGTGATAAGCCGCTTTTCTCCGGGCGGGAGAGGGGGCGCTCCCCTCTCCCAGCCTCCTCAAGTCCAGAAGATCTCCTCATAAAGCGATATCGCTTTATGTTTTTGCGCATATGCGCAAAAATTCAGACCTCACGGCCTTTTAAGATAAGAAAAATACAAAAGAGAAAGGAAAATCACGCGATGAAAAAGAGAATCCTCTCGCTTCTGCTGGCGCTGATGATGGTGCTGAGCCTGATCCCCACGCTGGCGTTTGCCGCGGGTGAAGACAACAGCAAGGTCACGGTTTATTTCTCCCTGTCGGATAACGGGAAGTACAAAAACGGCACCAGCGGCAAAACGCTGGCCTATGTCCCGGTAACGGTGGAGTATTTTGATCTGGATGACTACGGTCTGGGCAAATACACCCGTGCGGACGCAGGCGAGCAGCCCACGGTGCTGCACCTGTTCATCAAAATGCTGGAGCAGGAGTACCTGAACAGCGGCAAGCTGACGGTAGGCGGAGACGCGCTTACCGTGTCCGGTGCCGCCGGAAGTATGTACATGACGCAGTTCTGGGGCCACGATCAGAACCTGACCTATTATGTGAACCATGTGTACCCCATCATGTCGGGCAGCACCGGCGCCACGGCGGACCGGATCATCCTGAAAGATGGCGACGTGGTGGACGTGGCGATGTTCGACGACTGGAGCTTCTGGGGTGACGCCTACGCTGGCTTCCAGTATTTCATGGACGGCGATGCGCCCACCCACAGCTATACCGCCACGGCGGGTGAGGCCAAAACCATCACCTGTAAGACAGCGCAGACGAACATGATGAGTCCCAGCGGGACGCAGTATAACGTCTGCGGTACGCAGACCGTTTACTACGGCAAGACGCTGTTTGCCAGCGACGCCCAGAGCGTCACCACCGACTCCAGCGGTGCGGCCAGCATCACCTTCCCCGAAGCAGGCGACTGGTATGTGTGGGCCAACGGCGCCAAGGGTAAGAGTACCAACAATGTCGTCAGCTCCCCCGCATACGCCGCGGTGACGGTGGAGGCAGGCGGCGTGACCACTCCCAAGCTGACGCTGACCACAGACAAGGAAAGCGTCATTTGGAACGAGAAGGTCACCGTGACTGCCACCAACGAAAAGGGCGAGCCGGTGGTCTGTAATTGGACAGTCAACGATCCCTCCGTGATGCCGTACAGAGCAAAGAATCCTTGGGACGGACAATCCAGCATTGCGATCAAGGGCACAGAAGTGAAAAATGCTCTTGTGCTGACAGCCACTTCGGTGGACGATCCGACGCTACAGGGTGAGCTGCAGTTTAACGTATTGCCGTTGGCCGAAGTGTATGCGGTCTTTGGTGACGGAACTAAGCAACCCTTGACCATGAAGGCAGAGACCAGAGCTGTCGGAAATGGCACCTTCAATGTGATTGAGATTCCTGCCGCCGTCGACCACATCTTAGTCCGCCCTGCCAAAGGCTATACGATTATTGATAATAGCGGCCCTGCAACCGGTACACCTCTTTGGACACCAGAATATGACAGTGAAGGTTTTTGCGCTGTGACACGTGCGCAGGGCGATTTAAGCAAAACAACCTTTGCGCCCGAAAGAGTTCTGTTTACCCGTGGAATACTACCGAAATACCCTGAGAGCGACTGGTTCTGTAACAGGATTAAGGTAGAAAAGGAAAATGTATTCTTGGCGTGGGAGCAGGACACAGACAGCCCCATCCAAGAGGTCAAGGTAGAAAATGCGACCCTCTATACTCCAGTGCAGACGGCACAGAACAGTTTTAGCATGATACTTGACCGCAATGCAGAGACCGCTTCTTTCCTTTTTAATACTGAGGCAAAGAAAGTCTATCTCACCGATGAACAATACAAGGCAGAGGGCGCTGCACTGGAGCAGAAGGATGGCTTCTACGTGCTGCCTGTCAATGCTTCCGAGCTTGAGGCCAGCGGACTGCATTCCCGGCGGATGGAAAAGACCTACTATGTGCTGGCAGAGTCTACCACTGGCCGCAAGCTGCGCTTTAATGTTACGGTGTACCAGCGGGATAACGCTATGGATACCCCCACAGCGGTGGAGGAATATCTGTGTCTGGCCAGCCAGTACACCAACAACGCCAATAACGCAACGGGTACTTATGGAACCATGCCGGAGCGGGCGCTGGCAGGCTTCCCGCAGAGTGGTACTGGTATGAATATGCTGGTATCTTTGGGCAACTTCGGCGGCTACATCATCTACCGCTTTGACCAACTGATCACCAACGATCCCAACCACCCTTACGGCGTGGACTTCGTGGTGCGGGGCAACAACTACGGCACCAACCACTTCGGCTTTTATGAGCCTGCCAATGTGTTGGTATCGCAGGATGGCAAGACGTGGTATACGCTGGCTGGTTCCGACCACTACAGCAACCACGCCTATTGGGATTATACCATAACTTACACCAAGTCCACCGGCACCTCCACCGTCTATGGCGGCGCTTCCGGTACGGCGGCAGACTGGACAGACAGCATGGGCTATTCCGGCACCAGCTATCTCTATCCCAACAAAGCCCTCTATCCCCTGTTCCCGTGGACAGCTGAAAATGATACCAGTATTACCGTTACCGGTACGCTGTTGGGCGGCAAAGGAACCACTCGTAATGAGATTTTCGATGTGGCTGTTCCCAAGTGGGGCTATGCCGACACCTGCTATAACGGCTTGAATCCCTACACCGGTGCCGAGGGCGGCGAGGTATTCGACCTTGACTGGGCCGTAGACGAGAACGGCCAGCCCGTGAAGCTGGATTGGGTCAAGTACGTAAAGGTGCAGACCGCCTCCAACGTCGATGGCGGCGGCATCGGCGAAAAGTCCACCGAGGTCAGCGCCATCTATAAGACCGACGCGGCTGCCGCTCCCGTTGGCGTTACCGCCGCTCCCGCCTCCATCTCCATCAACGGCCAGAAGCTGGCGCTGAAGGATGGCGTGGACGTGTATTCCGCCGTGGCCGATACCGCCGTTGAGGTGGCTGTGGACGCGCCGGAGAACACCAACGTCTACATCAACGACGTTTACGGCAAGAGCGCCAAGTTTGACTCCCTGAACCACCGCATGGTGCGCGTTGTGGTGCAGGAGGGCGAAAAGGAGCCTGTGATCTACTACGTGAACCTCAAGACACAGGCTCAGGCCGACGAGGACGCTGTGGCGGATGTGATCGCCAAGATCGACGCCATCGGTGAAGTGACCAAGGACAGCGGCAGCAGCATCAAGGCCGCCCGCAAGGCCTATGACGCGCTGTCCGATGCGCAGAAGGAGCTTGTCACCAACTATCAGACCCTGCTGGATGCCGAGAAGTCCTACAAGAAGCTGACCCGCCCCACTGGCGGCAGTTCCAGTTCCAGCACCACCGATGACAAGAAGAACGACGGTAAGGACGTGAAGTCCGGTAACACCGGCGACGCGGGTATCACCCTGTATCTGGGCATGGGTCTTGTGGCTGTCATGGCTGGCGCGGTGATCGTCACCCGTAAGCGCAAAGAGAACTAACAAGCCGCCTTTCTTTGATTTTTCTCTATATGGCAAAAGCGGAGGTGCGTCAAGCGCCCCCGCTTTTGCCGTTTTGTGTGGGGGGAAGGAACGCCTGTCGTTTCCGGTCTCAGTATTCTTTGATTACAGCGTGGTCATTTTTGCGCTGCCACACGACACGGCTCAAACGCAGAGTCTTTTCCAAATCCGCCCGAAACCGGCTTGAAAGCCTTCTCTTGGGCTGGGATGCTTCCCTTCCCCGAAGGAGGTCACACAGCGGCTCACGAGGGCAAACACGGGGTACTTCTGTGCGAGGGTCTCGTCAGCTGACACAGCAAAGCCGGAGGAAGCGGATGTATGCGTTTACAGCGTGCGTCCGCTTTCTCCGGCATCGCAGCCCCGCAGGGCTGCGGGAAGCCTATTCTTGAATTGTGGAGGTTTTCACATTTTTATTAGGTTCGTTGTTGTATATGCTCTTACACTATGGTACAATGACCTTAAGCGATAGCATATGCTGTATGGAAAAGTATTTTGACCCATTTTTGACCCAGAATAGAACTGGAACAGGCAGTTACGGGCGGAAACAAAGGAATGCCTGTCCAGCAAATATCGGTAAACAGCTTGAAACGGAGCCGAAACGGCTCCGTTTTTTCTTCGGGACAACCTACGGACCAGAAGGCCGGGGGTTCGAATCCCTCACGGCGTGCCAAAAAGCCTCGTACCAAGCGGTACGGGGCTTTTTGTTATCCACAGAAGTCAACAGGAGGTCTGTTATGCGAATCATCCGAGAAAAAACCGCCGCCGTCTGCGTGGACTATCAGGAGCGTATCCTGCCCGCCATGACCGATCCCGAAACGCTGCTCCAAAACACCGTAAAGCTGCTGAAGGGGCTGCGGGTGCTGGGCGTCCCCGTGTACCTGACGCAGCAGTACACCAAGGGTCTGGGCGATACCGTGGCCCCCATCCGGGAGGCCGCCGGCACATCGGAGCATCTGGAAAAGCTCACCTTCAGCGCTTATCCCCAGCTGCGGGAGAAGCTGCTGCCCCCGGAGCAGCAGCCCTATGTGCTGCTCTGCGGCATCGAGAGCCACATCTGTGTGCTCCAGACCGCCATGGATCTGAAGGCCCACGGCTACCAGCCGTATCTGGTTACCGACTGCCTCTCCAGCCGCAAGCCCGCCGACCACCGGATGGCGCTGGAGCGGGCCAAACAGGAGGGTATCCTCCTCACCACCTATGAGGCCATCCTCTTCGAGCTGCTGGCCGCCGCCGGCACCCCCGACAGCAAGGCCATCCAGAAGCTCATCAAGTGACAGAGCATAGATCAACAGAACGCAATACAAGAAAAGCGTGGGATGCCCTCCGGCGTCCCACGCTTTTGCCTATCCCACCGGGATATCCACAATGCCGATGCCCCGCCGCAGGGCGTATTCGATGGTGCGCCGGGTGCCGCCGGGAAGCCCGTCGTGTACGGCGATCAGCAGCGAGGCGTGATCCACCATGTACCGGTTGCGCCGCTGCATACAGCCGGGGCTGTACTGCTGCTGCACCATCGTCTCATAGTCGCAGGCCGCCACCAGCCGCTGCCACCGCAGCCGCTGCTCCGCCGGCCACCCCTCCGCCTGCGAGGGACACGGGATGGCCGCCTCCACCGTCACGTCGCCGTGCAGCTGCCGCAGCGCCAGCGCCAACTCGCAGAAATACAGGTCGCACCCTTGGGCCATGCCGCAGATGAAGTGGCGATAGCCCCGCTCATAGGCCGCCTCCATCGCGTTCCACAGCCGCTCCTTCAGCGCAAGACACCGGCGATCTCCCTCATCGTCGCCCCACGGCAGCTTACCGGGCCGATGGCCGGAAAAACAGCAGCTGATCGGTCTGGCTCGCATAGCGCTCCCTCCTTCCCCCTTTGGTTTCCATTTCATTATAGAACATATTTTCTATTTTGTAAAGCCCAAAAAATCGGAGGACGGCTCCCGCCGCCCTCCGTCATTTCACTTCTGTTCCTCGTACAGGGCCTCCAGCACACGGGCATAGAGATGCTCCGGGTCCTTGCGAAACCGCTCCGCCAGATCCTTGGCCATCTCCTCCGTGGCCACCATCAGCTCCAGCTGCATCAGGCTGTCCACATCGTCGCTGAGCTTTAATTCCACGGTGTAGGTGCCGTTTTCCCGTGGGATGGCCTTCCCCTGCACCTGCGCCTGCCGCAGCAGCTCCTTGTTGTATTCCTCGATGTTCCTGTCCGTCCGCAGCCGCACGGAATAGGGCAGGCTGGACTCGCAGATGGCGCTGTTTTTCAGCCCCTTGGGGGTGATGGCGTACCGCCCCTCCTCCGTCAGGCGCAGATGCTCCGTCTGCACCAGATCGTTCAGACACTCCGAAAAATCGAAATAGTCAATGCCGTCGTCGCACATGGTCAGCTCCTGCATCCCCTCCAGCGGCAGCGGCTCCGACACACGGGCGGCAATGTACAAAATGAGAAACTTGATCTCCAGCTTGTCACGGATAAATCCGACTCCCATTGGATCACGTCCTTTCGGCTTTTCTATACACCCCTATTATAATGAAAAATTTCCGATTTGTACAGAGGTTTTTCCCCTCCTCGCCTGCATTTCCCGCACCCCGCCGGGCCGGACGCATAGACTGGATTGAAAGGGCGATGCCCTTGAGTACTTAAATAGGAGGTTTTTCTATGCCTGAAAACGGTATGCCCGGCCCGGTCTGCGATCTGAGCAGCGTGCGTGAGGCCGTCTGCATCCATACCCATAAGATCTTCGACTCCTGCCGTGACAAGGACTGCGTGGAGGATCTGCGCTTTTACCCCACGGCATCGGCTCAGGAGGTGCTGTCGGCCTGCCAGATGGTGCGGGGCGGCACGGCGGAGCTGCTCTACGTCTATACCGACGTGGAGCCCGTCACCTTCAACCGGGGGTTCTACTCCATCGATATGCGGTTTTTCTACCGGGTCACTCTCCAGGTCGGCACCGGCACTCCCCGCTGTACCGAGGCGGAGGGCCTGTGCGTCTTTGACAAGCGGGTCATTCTCTTCGGCAGCGAGGGCAACGCCAAGATCTTCTCCTCCAAGTTCCGCTCCGGGGAGCCGGATATCCCCATGCTGCGCCGGTCCAATCTGCCCGAGGCGGTGGTGGAAGCCGTGGATCCTATCGTTCTGGATGCCCGGCTCGTGGAGAGCGGCTGCAGCCGCCGGGACTGCGACTGCGATCTGTGCGAGGTGCCCCCGGCCATCAGCCAGTGCTTCGGCGGGGAGCTTTGCGGCGGAGACGAAGGCCGCCGGATCTACATTACTCTGGGGCAGTTCTCCATCGTCCGTCTGGAGCGGGATTCCCAGCTCCTGGTGCCGGTGTACGATTACTGTATGCCGGAGAAGGAGTGCTCCTGCGGCAGCACCGACGATCCTTGCAGCCTGTTCCGCAACATCTCGTTCCCTGTGGGCGAATTTTTCCCGCCCAACACTGTGGCCCTCCCGGAGGATTACGAGGAGGCCAAGAACTTCTGCGCCTGCTGCCATAAATGAGGAAAAGCCCGGAGACACATTCGTGTCTCCGGGCTTGCTTGCGTTCAGATTCAATTTACCAGAAGTACATCTACCTTGCTGGTTTTGGGGTCCATGATGCAGACATAGCTGTTTCCCCGGCCCAGAGCCAGCGGCTGGCCGTCCGCCGTGGTGTATACAAAGGGACTGTTCCGGTCCGCACGGCTCCAATGGATGGGAACACTCTGCCCGTTCCGGCAAAGGAGGCCGTCTCCCTCTCCGGTGGTGCGGACCTTCAGACGGCCCTCCTTATCCCCGGAGATCACGGAGATGTTCGTCTCCAAAAGCAGCAGGTTCACGGCGCTCACTTGCTCGCCGGTGTTGCCATCCACATAGGGGGCCTGATACTGGCTCACCAGATACCTGCCGGTGGCGGCATCGTAGTCAAACAGGCCGGTCTTATAGCTGGTGTAGGCCAGCTTGACGTGCTCCGCCGTCGCGCCGCCGGTCAGCGGCTCGTCAGTAAAGGTCTGGGAATAGGTGTATCCGTCCCCATGGGTCTTGGCGTACTTGCTGCTGTCCCAGAAGCTCTGGATCTTCTCGCCGGAGGTCACCAGCGTGTGCTCGTAGTCCATGGTCTTTCTGCGCTCCTGATCCCGCCAGAACACGGCGCTCTGGCTGGCACTGCCGTTGACGCCGTCGATATTGTTCACCTTCCAGCTTTTCAGATCCTGATACGCCTCCGGGCTGCCCCCGGCGTGGACGTAGATGGCGTCATGGCCCAGCGCCAGTTCGATGTAATAGGGGCGGGAGGAGCGGATGCTGCCAAGGGTACCGATTCCGTCCAAGGTCTGGTAGACTGCCAGCATCCGGGTGATGCCGCCCTCGGCGGGGACCTCATAGATGATGTCAGCCTGAGCGTTGCCAAGCTGCGGCTGGGCCTTTTTCAAATTGTTCAGCATCACAGCCACCGGACGGTTCCGCTCATATTCCGGTTCCATGGGAAGTCCTGTCAACGGATTCATTCCCGCCGGTACGGCAGGCTCCGGTTCCGCTTCCGGCGTCACAATGGGTTCCTCTGCCGCAGGGGGCTCCGGATCAGGGACCGGTTTCTCCTTTTTGCCGCAGCCTGTCAGGACCAGAAGAAACGCCAGTGCCAGCGCCCATGCTCTCTTTTTCAAGGTATCCCGCCCTTTCATGTTATGTTAACTTCATCATACCAAGGCGTGATAGAACCGTCAAGGGAAATTTCGCCGGGCTTCGACAAATTTCCGGCTGTACAATCATGCCCGTCTGGGGTATACTGAAATGAAAGAACGATTCACATACAAAGGAGAGCTTCCATGACCGCACGCGGATTTATTCAGGACAAGCTGGAGATCAAGTTCCTTATTTTATATCTGGCCGCCCGGGTCATTGAACCGGTGCCCTTCGACACGCTGCTGGATCTGACCCTCTGCGACGATGCCGTTGACTACTTCGATTTTTCCGAGTGTCTGGCGGATCTGGTAAAAACAGAACACCTGACTCTGGACGAGGAGAGCGGCCTCTATGCCATTACGGAAAAGGGCCGG
>ERZ773194.4575-NODE-4575-length-10734-cov-5.241034_pt1 | contig 10734 bp, 10 predicted proteins | sample MGYA00511240_ERZ773194 | MGnify/ENA primary metagenome ERZ773194 (study PRJEB29015, sample SAMEA2737774) | human gut metagenome | biome: human gut; feature: human-associated habitat; material: faeces | place: China | collected 2012 ... | reverse complement strand
TGGACAAGTCCTTCGACGAGATCCTGCGGATATTCAATAAGGATAAGTTCTGAGAAACAGGCCCCCCGGCTTCGCCGGAGGGCCTGTCTATATAGAGCAAATAGCCTCCCCCACAGGGGAGGCTATTGTATCACCATTGTGCAAGGTCAACGGGAACGACGACCTCTTTATCCATGCCGGAGAAGATCAGGTAAGTCTCCTCCGTAAGCTCCTCCAGCACCGACAGGTCATAGGTGCATATGAACACATCGTCGTCGGTGTCTGAAACGACAACATCCTCGGGATAGTACCAGTTTTCAAAGCCGTCGCTGTCCACCTGCACCAGGTAAGGGAATGTCTGGTATGTATCGCCCTCTACGACATAGACGGTGAGGACATCCCCCTCCCAGTCCGCTTTGAGACTCGCCACGGCGAAGGCAGAATCCTCCAGATAGAAGCTCGCTCCTATCTCCGCGTACTCCCGCACCGTTGCTTCGATCTCCTCGGCGGGTGCTACCTGCTCACAGCCGTAGTCGGGCATCGGCTCATTGCGGTCAAAGATGTCACCGGACACGCCGCGCAGCGTGTTGATGAGCACGATGACAATGGACACGGCGATCACGGCCCCTATGGCGCCGGAGGCGGTGTTCTTCTTGGGCACGTGCCACTGGATATGGGGTCGGGGGCGGCGGGTCTGGTTTTCATAGCAAACCTTCTCTTCGTGGCACTCCTTCTGCTCGTAGCAGACCTTCTCCTGTTCGGCGTAGTGGACGTCGCCGCCGGCGTCCACCCACTCCCGGCGGGGCGGGCGGTTATAGGCGCCGCACTTGGGGCAGAAGCCCTCACGGGAATCATAGGTCTTGCCGCAGGCCTTGCAGCGGATGGCAGGCATAGGCGGTCCTCCCTTCTGTGTTCTCACCGCCATTATACAGGAGAAGCGGCGGAATGTCTATCACCTTTCGGTTGCGGCGGGAAAAAGACGGGAAACCTGAAGTTGCACCGCGCGGACGCGCCCACCCCGTCGGGGTGGGCGCGTCTGCTCATTCCACTAGGCCGTATTTGATCTTGATGCGGTCCAGCTTCTCCAGCATGGGCTCCGCCAGCAGCAGCAGGAAGATCACCGTGGCGCAGGCGTGAACACAGTCCATGGGGAAGCCGGTGATATAGTACGTCAGCAGCGTCTGCCAGTTCATCTCTGCCCCGTAGATCAGCGCCGACACGGGGTTCATGATGGCCCCGTAGATGACGAAGGTGACGATGCCGCCGAACACCGCCAGAGCGCCCCGGCTGCGGCGCAGCCAGCCTTTGCGGAACAGCACTCCGGCCAAAAAGCCGATGATGCCCATACTGAACATCTGGAAGGGCGTCCACGGCCCCTGCGAAAAGAGGACGTTGCTGGCCAGCATGGTCATGGCCCCCACCAGAAAGCCCGTCTCACCGCCGAAGGCCACTCCGGCGATGATGGTCAGGGCCATGACAGGCTTGAACTGGGGCAGCATGAAGAAGGCCGCCCGGCCCGCCACGCCCAAGGCGCACAGCACGGCGATGATGGTCAGCTCCCGGGCCTGTGGGCGTCGGCCCTCAAAGACCATGAAAAACGGCAGCATACACTCCAGCATCACCAGCAGGGCGGTGATATAGTAGTGGGTGCGGCCAAAGAGGCCCACGCACACCACCAGCGTCACGGGGATCATCAGTAAAATCAGCACGGAGGCCACCACCGTTCGGCGGGAGAGCTTCCGCTTTTCCACCGGAGTCTGTACCTGCACCGGCGGCGGCGCCCGACGGCCGATGGAGGCCACCAGCACGAACATGGCCACCAGAAATACGCCATAGGTGGCCAGCGTCTGCCACCCGGCAGCAGAGACCTTGCCGCCGCCCACCAGCGCCGTCAGATCCGTCTTGCGGGTAGCCATCCATAGGATCACCAGCGCCACGGCGCCGGACACGGCAGCCAACGCCTTGCGCCACCACGGAAGCTTCGGAGGCTTCCAGTTGGCGGACTCCTCCGCCGCCGGCGGCAGCGGCGCATAGGTGTGCTGCACCTCCGGCTCCGGCGGGACGGTGCCGCCAATACCCGCCATGACGTCCTCCGCCGTGACGGCGTGGGGCAGCAGCCCACGGGCCATGCGGTCGGCGGAGGTGGTGTAGAAGCTGTTGCCGCCGAAGAAGGCACGGGGCGTCCCCTCGGCAGAGATGCTGCCGTCGAAAAATAGGGCGCAGCGGTGGGCATAGCGGGCGCAGAATTCCACGTCATGGCTCACCATCAGCACCGTCACGCCGCCAGAGAGCAGAGAGCGCACCATGGCGGCAAAGGACTGCTTGAACTCGGCGTCCAGCCCCTTGGTGGGCTCGTCCATCAGCAGGATATCCGGCTCCAGCAGCATGACCTTGGCCAGCGCCGCACGCTGCTGTTCACCGCCGGAGAGGTCGTAGGGATGGCGGTCCAACAGCTCCGTCAGACGGCAGAGGGTCACCATCTGCTCCACCCGCCGCTGCTGCTCTGCCGGGGGCAAATGCAGTCCGTCGAAGGTCTCGAACAGATCCTCCCGGACGGTCTTTTTCACGAACAGTGCCTGCGGGTTCTGGGGCAGAACCCCCATCCGGCCCGTATGGCGCACTACGCCACGGTAGGGGCGCAGTCCCTCGCTGAGAAGCCGCAGGGTGGTGGATTTGCCGGTGCCGTTGCCGCCCAGCAGGGCCATGAACTCCCCCCGCCGAACAGTCATATGGAGACCTCGGACAATATCCGGGCCTTTTTCCTCGTATTTGAACCACACGTCCTCCGCCGCCAGCACCACCTCGCCGCAGGGAGGGATCTCCTCCGGCGGCAGGGGCCGGGCGGGGTGATCTGTGAGCCACTCCGTCAGGAAAGCCTTGCCCTCCCGCACCGTCACCGGACAGGAGGCATCGCTCTGTACCGAGGCCCAGATCCGCATGGCGGAGGGCATGGCCAGAAACATCCGGTGGCCCTCCTGCCGCAGCAAGCCGCCCACCTCCGCCGGTGCGCCGGTACACAGCAGCCGTCCGCCGTCCATCACCGCCGCATGGGTTGCCAGCGGCAGAGCCTCCTCCAGCCGATGCTCCGTCAGAAGGACGGTGGTCCCCAGCTCCCGGTTGATGCGGCCCAGCGTCTGGAGGAAGTCCGAGGCGGCAATGGGGTCTAACTGGCTGGTGGGCTCATCCAGGATCAGCACACGGGGCTGCATCACCATCACCGAGGCCAGACTCAACAGCTGCTTCTGACCGCCGGACAGCTCCGTGACGTTTTTATAGAACCAGTCCTGTATCCCGAAGAAGGAGGCCATCTCCGCCACACGGCGGCGGATGGTGGGGGTATCGAAGCCCAAGCTCTCCAGTCCGAAGGCCAGCTCGTGCCAGACCTTGTCCGTCACCACCTGATTCTCCGGGGACTGCTGCACAAAGCCGATCTCCGCCGCCTGACGGCGGCCGGGGATCTGGGACAGCGGCGTGCCGCAGAAAGTGATCTCCCCCTCCCGCAGGCCATGAGGCGCCAGTACCGTTTTCAGCTGCCGCAGCAGCGTGGACTTTCCGCAGCCGGATGGGCCGCAGAGCACCATGAACGCCCCCTCCGGCACGGTGAGGGTGACATGGGACAGCGCCGGGCGGCGCTGCTGGGGGTAGGTAAAGCTGTAATTCTCCAGATGCAGAAGCTCCGTCACCGGCGCACCTCCTTCTCGATTTGTCTCCACTGGCGGGTCGCCGCCAGATCCAGTGCCGCCGGGGTCAGGCACAGCAGGAAATAGACCACGAAAAAGCTCACGGTCATGGGCGTCACAGGCGCTCCCGCCAGCGAGGGGTAGTAGCGGAACCGCAGGCCTCCGGCCAGCACACCGCAGAATACATAGGCCCCGCAGAAAATGAGCCATACCAGCAGGCTCCGGTCCCGGTCGTCCATGCGATAGATGGAGAAGGCCGTGCGGCCCTTTTCGCCGTAGCCTCGGCTCTTCATGCTGTCCGCCGTCTCGATGGCACTCTCCAGCGACCATGTGACCATGATGGAAAAGACCTTCATGGCGTTTTTCGTGCGGCGGAGAAGGCTGCCGTTCTCCGTGTCACGGCCCATGTATTTCTGGGCCTGCGCCACGGTGTGCAGCTGGGTGCGGAACCGGGGAACAAAGCGCATGGTCATGGACAGCACCAGTGACAGGGCGGGGATCACCCGGCCAAAGAGATAGATGAACTTATCCGAGGTCATGACGGTGTTGTAGCAGGTGAACCACAGCAGCGTGGCCGACAGCAGCGTGGCCGAGGCAAGGCCGTAGAGCATACTCTCCAGCGTCAGGGGATTGCCGGAGGGGAGATAGGCCAGTATGGTAACGCCCTGATGGGTGAAAGCCGGGTTGATGACCGCCGCCAGCACCGCCATGGGTACCATCCACACGGCGCTTTTCCGCAGGGAGCGGGGCCCCAGCAGCACAGCATGGTAGATCACGGCCCCGCACACCGACAGCAGCAGGCATACCGGGTGAGTCAGGCACATGGAAAAGGCGATGACCAGCACGAAATACAGGAAGTTCACCGCCGGATGGCAGCTGCCGAACACGTCGCTGTATCGCATGGTCATCGCCTCCCTTCGCCGCTTCTTCTCACTCGCCCACGGCGGCCCCGCCGCCTACATCCTGTCCCAGATCGCAGGTATAGACCCAGCAGATCACATCCCCCGGCTGCACCGTGTAGCGGGAGCAGCCGTAGTTGGGATACCAGTCGTTGACACTGTACATCCAGCCGGAGCCGCTGCCCACGTCGAATTCATACAGGTTGTGGATGCCCTGAATGTAGGCACTCTCATACAGAGGCGTCCACTTGGACTCCATTTGGATACGATTTTCCCGGCACACCCGCTGCAGCACGTCAAAGACGTTTTCCCCGGTCTGGAAGCCCACCTCCACCGGGGCCAGAATGACGCCGTCCTGAGGCACCTGCTCCCGCTTGTCGGGGTCGCAGGCGTCCATATTGTCCAGAATGGTGGCGCAGGAGATGGAGATGGTGCAGGTGGCGTCATAGTCCACCTGCTTGGCGCCGCAGCCGGCCAGAGCCAGCAGCATCAGCATCGCTGAAAGCGCCGCAAAGATACGTTTTTTCACGGAAGATCGCTCCTTTCCGACCCGGTGCAGTCAGGAAAAAGGCCGGTTCCCTCCGGAAACCGGCACCGGCCGCCCCGCCGCCCGCTCCGTCTCCGGTGAAGCGGCGTTCTGCGCTATCTCATTGTGTCCCATTATACGGAATCTCCTCCGGGAAGTCAACTGGAAAAGCCCTCCTCCACAGGGGAAGGAGGGCTTTATGTCCAAAGGACCCGCTGTGGGGAATTCACAGGAAGAACTTCCGGTGAAGGGAGCGGCGCAGAGGCGGACAGACGGCGATGATGATCAGCATCACCCCCAGCAGCACCCCGGCGGCCAGCGGATAGAAGGACCAGAAGAAGGTCTGGTGAACGCCGAAGGTCAGGTTCAGCAAAAACTCCAGCAGCATGGCAAGCCCGCCGGCGGCAATGAGGGCGCCGCCGAAGATGTAGAGATACCCCCGGCGGACGTAGCGCAGCAACGCCACCACGGTGGTGATGAGCACCCCGATGGATCCTGCCACGGGGAAGGCGAAGGTCAGGAACCAGTGTCCGCCGGTGGCGAGGTCGATATACAGCAGATACAGAATAATGGCGGCAAAATCCAGCGGCACGAAGATCACCGGGTTAGGCCGCTTGAACCACAGGGGCAGCACCGTCAGCACATACAGCAGCAGGATGCCGCCGGAGGCATAGCCGGACCAGAGGATACCCCCGTTGATGCGCCAGTCGCACAGCACGCAGATCACCGCCGGCAGCAGGGCCAGCGCCGTCAGGATAAAGCACACGCCGGAGCGGTTCACCTCCTCCGGGTGGACCCGCTCATCCGGGGGATAGGGCGGGTCGGCAGGGGTGCGGGGAATATCCGGGTGGAACACACGGGTGCCGCACAGGGGACACACCCGCTGGCTGTCCGCCAGCTCCACGCCGCATTTGACACAATACATGGCTTTGCGCTCCTTTCTTCTCTCAGCGCTGGTTGCTCTCCGCCTTCACCGGCAGGCCCAGCTCGTGCAGCACCTGATAAAAGTGCAGCTCCAGCTCCGGCTCCCGGATGTTGCGGATGCAGTTGATATAGGCGGTTCCGTTCCACGACACCACGGCGCAGCCGTGGGGGGCCGCCGCCTGCACGCCGATGATGAAATCCATCCGGCGCACATAGGGGGCCATGGCCTCCGGCAGACGGACACTGCCCAGATTGGACAGGCACAGACAGGACTTCCGCTCCCCCACTGCGTCGAACACCAGCTTCATGGCCAGATTCTTCACAAACAGCGGCATCACCCGCAGCACGGGGGACCGCTCGCTGGCCACATTGGCGGCAAACTTGGCCTGCATGGTGTGAGGATTGTTCTCCAGCCCCATCCGATGGTGGACGGCGGCGCAGATCTCCCGAAAGGTGAAGTCTCCCATACGGGGATCGATCTCCGGGGTGATGTAGGAGGCGAAATTCCGCAGGGTGCGGGTGGGGAACAGATTCCGCAGGTTCACGGGGATCAGCACCTTCACCGGCTTGCGGTGGCTGCGTCGGGGCTCTTTCTCCGCCTGCAGGCGGTCGATGGCCTGCATCATGGCGGCGGCCAGCAGCTCCGTCACCGTGACGCCGCACTCCTTGGCACAGGAGCGCAGCGCCTCCGTCGGCACCATCAGCGTCACCAGATTCTTGAAGCCGTCCGGCTCCGGCGTGCCGCTGAGGTGATAGGCGGTGGCCTCCTTGCGGCTGGCCTTCACATCTCCGGCATAGCGGAGAAAGCTGTCCTCCAGTTCCTCCTCGTCCGGCTCCTCCAGACGGCCCAGTACGCCGTCCTCCGCCGGGATGGTGATGCCGTACTTCTGACACAGGTACTCCGCCAGCAGGGTCTTGAGAAAGATGGTTCCGCCGGTGCCGTCGGTGATGGCGTGGAAGAACTCCACGGCAATGCGGTCATGGTACACCAGCACCCGCAGGGCGCAGCGCCGTACCTGATCGAAGGGGACGTGGGCCAGCGGGCAGCTCTTCTCCGACTGAATGGCCGGGGCCTTGGGGATCTGCTCCAGATAGTACCAGAACACCCCCCGCCGCAGCCGCACCGCCATGGATGGGAAGCGCCGCACCGTCACATCCAGCGCCGAGCGCAGCGCTGCCACATCCACCGGCTCCGTCAGGGTGGCGGACAGGCGGAAAAAGTTGTTCCAGTTGCGGCGCTTGGCGGCAGGGTAGATCTTGGCGGCGTTATCCAGCCGCATCCACCGCAGGCTCCGGGCCGGGGAGAGTACCTTATCCAGAAAATGGTTGATGGACTGGAAGTCCTCCTCCATGTTCTCGGTGAGGCAGTACAGCACATAGGCGTGCCACCGTTCCGGGGCAATGTGCATCTTGCTGCGGCAGCCGGACTTCAGCAGCTTCTCATGGAGCATCCGGGTGTCGTCCAGCATCACCTCGTCCCCGCCCACGAACAGCAACGACGGCGGCAGGCCGTGGAGATCGCCGAACAGCGGGGAGCACAGGGGGGCCTCCGGCGTCTGGGTATAGCACCCAGCGTAGAAGGTCAGCAGTTCACGGGTCATGGAGGGGTCCACATCCCGGTTGGTCTCGAAGGAGGCTCCGGAGGAGGTAAGGTCCGTCCACGGGGAGATGCCCACCAGCCCGCAGGGCAGGGGCCGTCCCAACTCCTTGAGCTTCAGGCACAGGGCATAGATGAGCCCGCCGCCGGCGGACTCGCCGCACAGCAGGATCTGCCGGGCGGGATAGCCCTTTTTCAGCAGATACTCATAGCTCTCCATCGCATCCTCCAGCGCAGCGGGATAGGGATGCTCCGGGGCCAGCCGGTAGGCGGCGCAAAACACCCGGACACCGCACTCCGTGGCCAGTGTAGAGGCAAAGCCCTTGGCGTACTCCAGACTGCCGCAGGTGTAGCCGCCCCCGTGGAGGTACAGGATCACGCCGGTGCGGCGCTCGTCCTTGGGCATGATCCACGCCCCCTGAAAATTCCGGAAGTCATGCTCACGGGAAAAGGTCTCCCGCCGGTGCATGGCCGTCATCAGCTCCCCCAGCTTGTCCTGCCCCTTCCGGGTCAGCTCCAGAGAGCAGTTTTCCGCCAGAGGCTTGAAGAAATTCAGCTGTGAGCGCACCAGCTTTGCGTGCAGTTCCATGTGGGTCCGTTCCTTTCCTGATCTCGTATTTTATGATTATAGCATTTACAGGGTGCCGTGTAAATACGACGCCCCGGCGGGAAAATGTGAATTTTCTGTGTTATTTCCGTTCCCTATGGCGGAATTTTTCCACAGGCAGCGGGGCGGTCTTGCAATCCCGCCGCAGATTTGCTATGCTGAAAAAAACACGGGAGGTGCGGCGGATGATGCAGGCTTGGACACCGGAGGGCATGGCCTTTTTGCAAGATGCCATGGCCTGCTGCGGCTACTATCCGGCCCTGGCCCGGCGCATCGCCCCCTATCTGCCGAAGCAGGCCCATGTGTGCGACGCCGGGTGCGGGCTGGGCGGGCTGTCCGTGGCGCTGCTGCCCTACTGCCGCCACGTCACCGCCGTGGATCGTGCGGCGGCGCCGCTGGAGAACCTCCGGCAGCGGGCAGGCCATGACCCCCGTCTCACGGTGCGGCAGGGGGATATCCGTTGCCTGCCGCCGGAAACGCCCTACGACGCCATGGTGTTCTGCCTGTTCGGCGACGTGGAGGAGGCGCTGACGGTGGCCCGGCAGCAGTGCCGGGGAACGGTGCTGCTCATCCGCCGTGACTACGCCTATCACCGGTTCAGCACCGGCCGGGTGCCGGTGGGCTTCACGGCGGCGGACTCGGAGGATACCCTGCGCCATCTGGGCCTTTCCTATCGGATGGAGCGGTTTTCCCTGGAGTTCGGTCAGCCCTTCCGATCGCTGGAGGATGCCCAGCGATTCTTCCGGCTCTATGACCGCAGCGGCGCAGTGGAGCCACCCCTGCACCGTCTGGTGCCGGGACCGGGACCGGAATTCCCCTACTACCTGCCCAACCGGAAGGAGCTGTGTCTGCTGGCGGTGGAGATTCCGGCCATGGAGGAGGCGTAGCATGGAAAAGCACATTCTCATCTGCGGGGAGCGTGGTGTGGGGAAAAGCACCCTCATCCGCCGGCTGCTGGCGGAGAGCACCCTCCCCGTAGGCGGCTTCGTCACCCGCCGCCTGACGCAGGCGGACGGGGACGGGATGTTCCCCATCTACCTGCACGCCGCCGCCCTGCCGCCGGAGGAGCGGCCCTATGACCCGGAGCATCTGGTGGGTACCTGCGACAGCCGCCGCAGTGTCCGGTATCCGGAGGTCTTTGACCGGTTGGGGCCGCCGCTGCTGACGTCAGGCGGCCTGCTGGTGATGGACGAGCTGGGCTTTCTGGAAAACGACGCCCACCGGTTTCAGGCGGCGGTGCTGGCGGCGCTGGACGGCTCCACGCCGGTGCTGGCCGCCATCAAGCCCAAGGAAACGGACTTTCTCCGCCGGGTGCGCCAGCACCCCTGCGGGGAGGTATTCTACATCACACCGGAAAGCCGTGAGGCGCTCTATCAGCGTCTGCGGAGTCGGATCCTGCAATGGAACAAGGAGAAGCTATGAATCAGATCTTTGCACAGCTGTTTTATGAGATGGAAAAGCACCGGGACACGGTGCTGGTGACGCTGATCGACACAGCGGGCAGCGCCCCCCGGAAGAGCGGTTCCCAGATGCTGGTGGGTGCCAGCGGCCGGCTCACCGGTACCATCGGCGGCGGCGCTGTGGAACGCCGCAGCGAGGAGATGGCCATGGCCCTGCTGAGGGAGAAGCGCTCTGCCGTCCACGATTTTCTGCTGCACACCGCCGCCTCCGGCGGCGATATCGGCATGGTGTGCGGCGGCGACGTGACGGCCCATTTCCAGTTCATCCCGGCGGAGGATGCGTCGTGGCAGGCGCTGGCCTCGGCCCTGACAGAACGGCTCACCGCCCATCAGCGGGGCTGGCTGGTGCTGCGGGAGGACGGCGGCTGCGGCGCTCTGCTGGGGCCGGAGGGTCTGCTGTGGGGCGATCTGCCGAAGGGCGTGGAGCCCACCTCCCTCCAAGTCGACTGCGTCCGGCGGGGCGGCGTGTTCAGTATGCCCCTGCCCATCGGAGAGCGGGCGCTGCTGTTCGGGGCGGGCCACATCTCGCAGGCCCTGTGCCCCCTGCTGGTGACGGTGGGCTTCCGCCCGGTGGTGTTCGACTGCCGTCCGGAGCTGGCCACTCGCACCCTGTTCCCCACGGCAGAGGAGGTCATCTGTGGGGACTTCACTTCCATCAAAGACTACCTCACGGTGACGGAGGAGGATTTCGTGGTCATCATGACCAATGGCCATGTACACGACTTCCAGGTGGAGGAGCAGATCCTCCGTGGGCCGTTTGCCTATGTGGGGGTCATCGGCTCCCGCACCAAGACCGCCTCCGTAAACCAGCGGCTGCGGGAGGCAGGCATCCCGGAGGAATCCATCGCACAGATCCACACCCCCATCGGCACCGCCATCCGTGCGGTGACACCGGCGGAGATCGCCGTCAGCATCGCCGGGGAGATGATCCTGTGCCGGGCAGAGCGCCGGGGCGATAAGCCCCACGGCTGCCCCATGCACTGAAATAGAAAAGGGAGGGACGCTTTCGCTACTCCTGATAGGGGTACCTTGAAGCGTGTCCTCGGATTAGGCAGGCAGTGC
>ERZ773194.4568-NODE-4568-length-10751-cov-7.500280_pt1 | contig 10751 bp, 9 predicted proteins | sample MGYA00511240_ERZ773194 | MGnify/ENA primary metagenome ERZ773194 (study PRJEB29015, sample SAMEA2737774) | human gut metagenome | biome: human gut; feature: human-associated habitat; material: faeces | place: China | collected 2012 ... | reverse complement strand
AAGATATATATGTTTGGACTGACACAACCACGCAGTATAAGATCAATCTACTGCGGAAGTTCTTTGAGCAGTACAAGCAGGATCCATCCGATCTGGTGTTCTTTCTTGATGATGCAAAAGACACTGGATCTGAAGACGAGGCAGAGCGCCATAAGATCAGAAGAAAGTACTGGGAGAAAGCCCTGCCGTTAATCCAGAAGACAACCGGCAGTTTCCAGAATGCGAATCCTCAAAAGAACAACGCGGTTTATGGCGGCACCAATAAACCGGGCGTTTTGATTTCTTGTGTGGCAAACTTCGACTCTGCGCGTGTGGAAATCTACATTGATCAGGGCGATTATGATAAGAATCGGGCGGTATACAGATTGCTTGAAACCCACCGTTCTGAGATAGAAACGGCCTACGGCAAGGCACTGACTTGGGTTTGCCAAGAAGGCGTCAGAGGTTGCCGGATCTATGACAAGATGACGGAGGTCAGCATTACTAAAGAGGATGACTGGGATGCGATGATTGCTTTCCATACACAACAGGCAAAGAAACTGCTGTCTGCTATGCAACCTTATCTTATCTAGTCTAGGATTTTTTAGGCAGAAACTATATTGACAATGGCACAAATAGTATTAGCAAGTTGGAGGGCGATTGTATGTCTAACAGCGGATTGAATGCCGCAAAAGCAAAGAAATATGACGAGTTTTATACACGGCGACAAGACATTGAGGCCGAACTAAGGTTTTATCGAGATGAATTTGCAGGGAAAACCGTCTACTGCAATTGTGATGACCCTTGGGAGTCTGAGTTCGTTCAGTATTTCTGCCGCAATTTTCGTGAATTGGGGCTGAGAAAGCTCATGGCAACACATTATGAACCCAACAAGGAGAATCACTCTTATTCCATCTCTATCGATGGTGATTCTGATGGCGATGGCGAGGTTACGGTTGCTGATCTAGTGAAGACGGAACTTGTTTGCAACGGTGACTTCCGATCGAGAGAATGCATTGAGCTTTTGGACGAGGCAGACATTGTGGTAACAAATCCACCCTTTTCTCTTTTCAGGGAACGGGGATCACGCAATGGGGGTAGCCCGGTGAGAACCACGGGGAGGTTAGATTCCTATGGAGTCGGTTAGCAGCTGACCGTCTGATGATTTCCCAGACAGTATTCTGTCTCCCAGGGGTGTCGAGGACAAATATGGGAACGACATAGTAAACACGAAGGGGCAGTTTCTGCCCCTCTTACATAAGACGATGAAAGGAGGGCAAACAGGTGATGGATAAAAATTGGGAATACCGCCGTGGCGATATATATTTGGCTGACCTGTCTCCGTTCTGCGGCTCTGAACAAGGTGGTGTTCGCCCGGTTGTTGTTATTCAGAACAACACCGGCAACCGGCACGCCCCTACTCTGGTTGTGGCAACCGTCACAGCCAGAACCAGAAAAAAGACAAAACAGCCAACCCATTTTTTGATTAGAGATAACCCGGCTCTCAGCAGACCTTCTATGGTGTTGTTGGAGCAAATCAGAACCATTGATAAGCAGCGAATTGAAAGATATTTGGGTAGAGTTACCCGACAGGAAATGTTCGGTATCAATAGAGCGTTGCTTGTCAGTCTGGATTTGAATACATCCTCTCGTCAGTGAAAACTATGGGCATACCTACCTTTGTGGGGCTGCCTATACTTTTGCCGATGAGGTTCCATGAATAACTCAGGGAGATTTTGGCAAGAATGATAAACGAAGGTGGTGATTGCAGATGACAAGAAGTGAAGCGACAAAATCTACAGCAGCTGAACAGCTGGTGGATATTCGAGATGTGAAAATTGATCGCTCTTTGCCGAGTGAGGAAAGAATCAAATCCTTTATCGAGCAGATTAAAAATCCTTACCAGTTCAAAGTAGGCAACACGGTTGTGAGAGTGTCGTTTGCAAATACGCAGAATACGATTACTGACAACTTCATCAACATGATTGCTTCTATGTAACGGATAAATCCGTTGGAAGAAATTGGCGAGATACTAATGCGGTGACAAACTGGATTTTCGCAGTCCGCTATGGTAACATAGCCTTGGACAAAATCAAGCGAAAACTCCGGTTTGTTTTTTCAGCTTCGGACGATTAACAAACAGGAGTGGCGCACTATGCAAAAAAGTATTGATAAGATTTACTATGCCGCCATCTACCTGCGTTTATCGAAGGAAGATGGTGACCTTTCTTCTGGCGAGAAGAAAGAAAGCAACAGTATCGCTAACCAGCGAAAGCTGATTGAAGATTATTTGAGCAGAAACCCTGAGATCACTTTGGTTCAGGAGTTCTGCGATGATGGTTATACAGGTGCTAATTTTGACCGTCCTGACTTTCAGCGAATGATGGAACAGGTCAAAACAGGAAAAATCAACTGCATCATTGTCAAAGACCTTTCCCGTTTTGGTCGTGACTACATTGATTCCGGCAGATACATTGAGAAGATTTTCCCGTCCCTGGGCATCCGTTTTATTGCCATTAACGACAACTACGACTCTGCACAGTCTCAGCAGGCAGGCAACGAAATCATTCTTCCGTTCAAAAACCTGATTAACGACTCTTATAGCAGAGATATTTCCATCAAGATTCGTTCCAACTTGGAGACCAAGAGAAGAAATGGCGAATTTGTTGGAAGTCATGTGGTCTACGGCTACCGTAGATCTGACGATGATAAAAACAAACTGGTCATCGACCAGACTGTTGCTCCGGTCATCCAGAGTATTTTCAGCATGAAGATGGATGGCTTCAGTCCTGCACAGATTGCAGACAAGCTGAATAAAGACGGTGTTCCGTCCCCTTATGAATATAAGAGACAGAGTGGTTCCAAATACCAGTCTGGTTTCAAGAAACAGATTCAGACCGATTGGGGTGCAAAAGCGATTTATCGCATTTTGAAAAATGAGATGTACACCGGCACTCTGGTTCAGGGAAAGACAACGACTCCAAACCATAAAATCAAAAGCAGAACCACAAAAGATGAAGCGGATTGGATGAGAACGGAGAACGCACATGATGCGATTATCTCTCCTTCCATTTTCGATATGGTTCAGAAGCTCATGCTTGAGGACACAAGAAGTCCTTCGGGTGATAATTCTGTGCATCTGTTTTCAGGTAAGGTGTTCTGTGCTGATTGCCAGAGTACCATGACCAGAAAGAAAACCAAGTCCGCAGGCAAGGAGTATGTGTACTTCGTTTGCAATGCCAATAAGGTAGATCGCAAGGTATGCGATGCACACACCGTAAAGGAACAGGTTGTTTACGATGCTGCTCTTGCGGTCATTCAGGCACAGGTTTCTCTTGCCTTAAACTTGGAAATTGCCCTTGGGGAATTGAACGGTATCTCTTGGGAGCGCCGTGAAATGGAGCGTATCGCTTCAAAAATTGCCAGACAGGAAGAAGTTATCGAACACAACAAGCAGATGAAAGCTCATGTGTACGAGGACTTCAAGACAGAAATGATTACTCGTGAGGAATACTTTATTTTTAAGGCTGAGTTTGACAAAAACATTCAGGAAGCCAAAGAAGCTATCGCTCGTCTGGTAGGTAATAAAAATCAAATCAGTTCCGGTCTTACGGAACAGCAGAGCTGGCTTGCACAGTTCAGAGAATACGAAAACATTCAGGAACTGAACCGCAGAGTCGTAGTCAATTTCATTGATAGAATTGAGATTACCGAGGATAAGCAGGTTCATGTTGTTCTGAATAACGCAGATCAGTTCCAGGCGATTATGGAGTTCCTGGAGGAAGAAAAAGCGAAAGCCGACGCAAAGAAGGTGATTTCGTTCATAAGGGAGGTGAGCTAAATGGCAAGACCGTCAAAGCGCCGTCAACAGGCATTGGCCAGTCAGACCGCTGCTGCGGAACAGTTTACTGTCGTTCACAAGACTGCTATCTACGCTCGTCTTTCTCGTGAAGATAATCTGAATAGCTCTGATTCCATCGAAAATCAACTGGTATTACTCAATGAGTATGTAAGCAATCGTCCGTATCTGGAACTGGCAGGAACCTTTGTTGACAATGGCTACACTGGAACGGATTTTGACCGTCCTGAATGGCAGAAGCTGATGGAAGCAGTTCAGGCAAAAGAGATTGACTGCATCGTAGTAAAAGACCTGTCCAGACTTGGGCGTAACTATATCGAGACCGGTGAGTTCCTTGAAAAAATCTGTCCGTTCTTCGGTATCCGTTTCATTGCTATCAATGATGGTTTTGATACCGACACCGTAGAAGCAAGCGGTCAGCTTTCTGTGTCCCTTTCCAATATCATCAACGATTACTACGCCAAAGACATCTCTCGCAAGGTATCATCTGCCCTGAGAAGCAAGATGGAAAACGGCGACTTTATTGGTGCATGGGAAAAGTATGGATACCTGAAAGACCCAAACAATAAGAATCAGCTGATTATTAACCCGGAAACCGCACCTGTTGTAAAGCAGATTTTTCTGTGGCGTAGCGAAGGTATGAGCTACATGGGCATCAATAAGAAGCTCAATGACAGCGGTGTTCTCTCTCCGGGGCAGTACAAAGCGAACCGTGGCATTGTTACGAACAACAACCAAAAAGACCGTGTTATCCTCTGGAACAAGCACATGATTACTGAGATTCTGAAGGATATTACTTATCTGGGTCATTTGGCTCAGAGAAAGGCTTCTCAATGTTTATATGCCGGTATCTCCTTCCATCGTACAGAGGAACAGAACTGGATCATCGTTGAGAATACCCATGAGCCTATTATTGAACAGGAACTGTTCGATAAGGTTCAGGCTATCAACAATGCTGCCGCTGAAAAGTCAAAGGCAAACAGCGGTAAGTATGACCACTTACCGAAAGCCGTAAACATCTATGGGAAGAAATTCACCTGTGCTGACTGTGGCTCTGTAATGAAACTTGTCCGTTCTTTCAGCACAAAGAAAGACAAGGTGTACTTTACCTTTAAGTGTCCGACCTATGCCGAGCATGGCACAAGAGCCTGCAATGCGAAAAAGATGCGTAAAGCAGACTTGGATGAAGCTGTGCTTTCTACAATCCAGGCACAACTTGACCTGTTTGTAGATATGCAGGACAGTCTGCATCAGTTGTTGGCTATGAAGAAAGCCATGGCGAAGCAGAATGGACAGAAAGATGAACTCAAATCTCTGAAAAAGAAGCTCGACCAAAAAAAGGGGTTGTTTGGAGGGCTTTATCGAGATTTGCGTGAGGGTCTTATCTCTAATGAGGATTATGCACAGACCCGTGAAGTCATTCTGGGCGAGATCAAACGCTTGGAAAAGCAGTTGGAAGAGCTTGAAGGAACCACGAACAGATTTGAAGAACAGCTCCGTGGTGAAAAGAAATGGGCTGAACTTGTAAAGAAATATCACAATGCCACCGAGGTTACTGCCGAAATGGTGGATGCAATGATTGTTTCTATGAAGATGAACGAAGATAGCTCTCTGAGTATTGAGTTCAACCACATGGACGAGTTCAAGGCTATCTACGATACTATCGACATTCTCAGGAAGGAGGTTGCGTAATATGAAAAAGTGCATTGGCATCTATCTCCGTCTTTCTCTGGAAGATGTAGACAAGAGAACCAACAGGGCGAAGGATGAAAGTAACAGCGTTACTGCACAGCGTCAGCTGATCCAGCGACATATCGAACAGAACCCTTACCTTTCTAATCTGCCGCAGATGGAGTTCTGCGACGATGGCTTTAGTGGCACGAACTTTGAGCGACCGGACTTTCAGAGGATGATTGATCTTATCCGTGCCGGTGAAATCCATATCGTGATTGTCAAAGACCTTTCCCGTTTTGGTCGTGACTATCTGGAAGTAGGCGACTACCTGGAACACATTTTTCCGTTCCTTGGTGTCAGAATGATTTCCATTAACGACCATTACGATAGCGAAAAGTATCTTGGCAATACCGCAGGTATGGACATTGCCTTTCGTAACCTGATTTACGATTACTACAGTAAAGACCTTTCCAAAAAGGTCAAGTCGGCTATGAGAACAAAACAGCGTAATGGTGGCTATATCACCTGCTGTACTTATGGCTACAAGGTTTCTCCGAAAAACAAGCATCAGATGATTATTGACCCCGAAACGGCACCGATTGTACGCAGGATTTTCACCGATGTTATCGCTGGTAAATCCACCAGTCAGGTTGCCAGAGAGTTAAATGCTGAGGGCATCCTCACTCCGCAACAGTACAAAGGTGTTGCCAGAAGAAAAGACAGCCCTTCCAAAGCGTTATGGACACATAACCGAATATTGGATATGTTGAAGAATGTCAAGTACACCGGTTGCATGGTGAATCACACTCGTGAGAGCATGGTGATTCGTGCGAAGTCACAGCGTAGAGTTCCAAAGGAAGATTGGATTTATCACGAGAATGCCCATGAAGCCATTGTGACAACAGAAGAATTTGAAGCAGCACAGGCGGCTCTGCGTAAGGTCAGACCCCACACAAAGAAGAACAAAGAAAACTCATTTCCATTCTATTGCGCTCATTGCGGTCGTAAGCTCCAAAGAACCTTTGGCACGGATGTTCACTTCTACTGCGTAACTCCGTATTGGGACACCGATGAAGAACCGTGCAAATCAGTCAGATGGGACAGGACGGATATTGAAGAAGTTGTTCTGGCTGCGTTAAAGGCTCAAATTGCCGTTATGACGGTCGAAACTGTGGGTAAAATTCAGAATACAACTTCTGAAGGAACTTTGCTCAGACAGCGTCTGAAGGTACTTGCAAGCGAGTTGGAAAGTGGTGATACCCAGAAGGTTCAAAGTTACCTTGACTATCGTGAGGGACGCATAACCAAGGATGAGTTCATCACTCTCCGTTCTGAGCGTGAAAAGCGTATGGAAGAACTGAAAAATCTGATTGCAGAAACAGAAGTTGCGTATGAAGATTTTCTTGAAAAGGAAAATCAGGCAAAGCAGGAACAAGCAATCGTTGAGCGTACAAGTTCCATGAATGATGAAGCTCTGAAAGAACTGATGTATGATGCGGTTGAGCGTATCAATGTCACGGACAATCAGAATATAGAAATCATCTGGAAGTTCGATGATCTGTTTGCAACAGCATAACAAAGAGCCAGTCAGAAACGACTGGCTCACATCTTTGAATAAAATGTCGATTTTTGTCCTAAAATGACTCAATGAGTAGGACGGGTGTGAAAGCTCCGAAAGCTGAAGAATCCTTATATTTCAAGGCTTTTCGGAGCCTCACAAAAATTTTTTGCACCTGATTGACACAATCAGACGACCTCGGCCGTGTTGTCATCCCCAAGGAGATCCGCCGCACCATGCGTATCCGCGAGGGCGACCCGTTGGAGATCTACACCGACACCGACGGGCAGGTCATTTTCAAAAAGTATTCCCCCATGGGCGAGCTGTCCGAGTTCGCCGCGCAGATCTGCGACGCGCTGCACAAGACCACCGGCAGCATCGCCGTCGTGTGCGACCGCGACGCGGTCATCGCCGTGGCCGGCGGCGGCAAGCGCGAGCTGCTCGACCGGCGCATCAGCCGCGAGCTTGAAGAGCTCATGAGCACGCGCGGGCAGTATGCGGCCGACAGCTGCACGCTGCCGGTCGTCGACACCGACGAGCGCTACGCCGTCGCCGTCGCCGCGCCCATCCTCTCCGAGGGCGACGTGCTCGGCTGCGTGCTGTTCGTGGCCGCGCACGGCGACGGCCCCGCCGGCGAGACGGAGCGCAAGCTCGCGCAGGCTGTGTCGGGCTTCCTCGGCAAGCAGATGGAGAGCTGAGCGCGCGGAGCAGAAAAAAGCGTCAGAGCGTATGCGCGCCCTGACGCTTTTTTGATATGGAATGAAAAAGGCCCCCGGGCGCCCCCGGAGGCCTTTCGCTGCACGCGCAGCCGATATGGACACGTGCCCCGTACGCTGCAGGCCCGCGTCGCGATCACTGTGACGGGATGAGATATGCCATGCGGCGGAGAACAAAAAGGGTAGATAATCCGTAAAGAGAGATCAGATAAAAAGAGAAAAGAATGGATAAAAGAGATGGGGTGGGGTGCGAAATGGATAAAAAACCGTGCGTACGCAGACATCCCGACATCACCAATGATACAAACAGTTTAGCCCAGCAGTACCCGAAAGTCAAGCAAAATCACCGAATTTTTGAAAATTCAGGGATTGTCAGGAAATTCACGCGCCCGGTAAATTTCTGGCAAGGGGAAAAACCGTTGAACTCCGTCGGAATGTGATGTACAATAAAAGCAGAACATCAGCAGGCAAAAGGGGGTACGGTGCATGACCGTATTGGTGACCGGCGGCATGGGCTACATCGGCAGCCACACGTGCGTGGAGCTGCTCGAGCAGGGCATGGATGTCGTCGTGGTGGACAATCTCGTCAACAGCAGCGCGGAGGCGGGCAGACGGGTCGAGCAGATCACGGGCAAGCCCCTGAAGTTCTATCAGATGGACGTGCGCGACCGCGCCGGACTCGACCGCATTTTTACCGAGCAGAAGATCGACTGCGTCATTCATTTCGCGGGCCTCAAGGCCGTGGGCGAGTCGGTGCAGATGCCGCTGGAATACTACGACAACAACCTCGGCTCGACGATCACGCTCTGCGAGGCGATGCGTGACCACGGCGTCCGGCAGATCATTTTCTCCTCGTCGGCGACGGTGTACTCCGGCGACAACGAGATGCCGCTCTACGAGACGTCCCGCACCGGCAACTGCACGAATCCCTATGGCTGGACGAAGTACGTCTGCGAGCAGATCCTGCGCGACTATGTTGTGGCCGACCCGAGCTGGTCGGTCGTGCTGCTGCGCTACTTCAACCCCATCGGCGCGCACCCGAGCGGCCTCATCGGCGAGGACCCGCGCGGCGTGCCGAACAATCTCATGCCCTATATCTCGCAGACGGCCATTGGCCGGCTGAAGTGCCTGAGCGTCTTTGGCGACGACTATGACACGCCGGACGGCACGGGCGTGCGCGACTATATCCACGTCATGGATCTCGCGCGCGGTCACGTCGCGGCGATCGCCTACATGGCGGAGCACACGGGCGAGAGTATCTTCAACCTCGGCACCGGCAAGGGCTACAGCGTGCTCGAGATGGTGCACGCCTTCGAGACGGCCAACCACGTGCATGTGCCGTACCGGATCGCGCCGCGCCGCGCGGGCGACCTGCCGACCGTGTACGCCTGCCCGGACAAGAGTGCGCGCATCCTCGGCTGGCACGCCGAGTATTCGCTCGAGGACATGTGCCGCGACAGCTGGCATTGGCAGACGCAAAACCCCAACGGCTACGAAACTGCCTGACGGACCACCGTTCCCGGGCCGGAGCTTCCGGCCCGGGCAGCGCTGCGCCGCCTGCGGGCGGTGCTTTTTTGCGGCCTGAAGAGGCCGCGCTGTTCACATAATGTGCAACAAAAATCGAATTGCTTATTGACAGCCTGTACTAGATGTTGTACGATATACCCGCTCTCAATACAAAATAAAGCGGTTTTCCGCACAAGATATTGTGTTTTCGATTACGAGGGGGAGAAATAGAAAATGAAGATCATCAAGCGAAACGGTGCAGAGGCGACCTTTGATATCTCGAAGATCATCATGGCCGTCACGAAGGCCAACGCCGCCGTCGAGGAGGGCGCGCGCATGACGCCGCGCCAGATCCAGCGCATTGCCGAGAGCGTGGAGCTCGCCTGTCAGGAGCTCGGCCGCAGCGCCGCCGTGGAAGAAATTCAGGACATGGTCGAAAAGCAGATCATGGCGCACGGCGCGTTCGAGGTCGCCAAGGCCTACATCACCTACCGCTATACCCGCAGTCTGGTGCGCCGCGCCAACACGACCGACGACCGCATCCTGAGCCTGATCGAGTGCAACAACGAGGAGGCCAAGCAGGAAAACTCCAACAAGAACCCGATCGTCAACAGCACGCAGCGTGACTACATGGCGGGCGAGGTCAGCCGCGACATCACCAACCGCATCCTGCTGCCGAAGGACATCGTCGAGGCGCACGAGGAGGGCATCATCCACTTCCACGACGCGGACTATTACGCGCAGCACATGCACAACTGCGACCTCGTGAACCTGGAAGATATGCTCGAAAACGGCACGGTCATCACCGGCACGCTCATCGAGCGGCCGCACAGCTTCTCGACCGCGTGCAACATTGCGACCCAGATCATTGCGCAGGTCGCCTCCAACCAGTACGGCGGGCAGTCGATCTCGCTGACGCATCTGGCCCCGTTCGTGCAGGTCAGCCGCGAGCGCATCCGCCGCGAGGTCAAGGCTGAAATGCAGGCCATCGACGCGCATCCGGGTGAGGAAAAGCTGGCCGAGCTCGTCGAAAACCGCGTGCGCGAGGAGATCCGCCGCGGCGTGCAGACGATCCAGTATCAGGTCGTCACGCTGCTGACCACGAACGGCCAGGCCCCGTTCGTGACGGTGTTCATGTATCTCGGAGAGGCGAAAAACGAGCAGGAGCGCCATGACCTTGCCATGATCATCGAGGAGACGCTGCGCCAGCGCTATCAGGGCGTGAAAAACGAGAAGGGCGTGTGGGTCACGCCGGCGTTCCCGAAGCTCATTTACGTGCTCGAGGAGGACAACATCCACGAGGATTCCCCCTACTGGTACCTCACGGAGCTGGCCGCCCGCTGCACCGCCAAGCGCATGGTGCCGGACTACATCTCCGAGAAGAAGATGCTCGAGCTCAAGGTCGACAAAAACGGCGAGGGCCACTGCTACACCTGCATGGGCTGCCGCAGCTTCCTGA
>ERZ773194.4566-NODE-4566-length-10752-cov-4.292138_pt1 | contig 10752 bp, 6 predicted proteins | sample MGYA00511240_ERZ773194 | MGnify/ENA primary metagenome ERZ773194 (study PRJEB29015, sample SAMEA2737774) | human gut metagenome | biome: human gut; feature: human-associated habitat; material: faeces | place: China | collected 2012 ... | reverse complement strand
CTGCACCCGCGACCAACTTTGTGCCTCGGCTGCCGCAGCAGCGCAGTGCAAAGTTGATAAGCGGGAAGTCGATCGTCGTGCGCATCGCATATTTATAAAAGCCTGTGCGCTCACCCGCTTCGCTACAGGGTACAATAAAGCGTGTGACTAGGATCGGCAGATGTTCGTGGCAGGAAAGGCCATTCGTTACCGTGTGGCGTGCAATCAGCGTCTCCACGCCCTCCCGATGTATCTCGCCGTTTTCGATGTACTCAACCTCTGCATCGCAGGCAATCAGCGCTGTAGCAACATCGGAATAATAAATTGCGCGACACACCGGTGAATTGGGGATTTGGTGGCAGATGGTACCGCCGGTCTTGAAGCAATAAGCAAGGCCGCTGCGCCAGAGGTGTGTTTGATTAAAATAAATGCAGCGGCGGTCCTGCATGATGTTGCCGCCGACGGTGGCGATGTTGCGGATCTGCGGGGACGCCGTCAGCGACGCCGCCTGCGCGATGGCCGCGTAGCGGCTGTTCAAAAGCTCGCTCTCGGCAAGCTCGGTGAGCGTCATCGTCGCGCCGATGATGAGCTCGCCGTCCTTTTCCTCTAAAACGTGCAGCTCCGGAATTTTCTTCAGGAAGACGAAATCCTTGTCGTCGCGCACCTCGTTTTTCAGCAGCGGCATGATGTCCGTGCCGCCGCCGATGTAGGTCGGGTGCTCGGCGGAGACGACGTCGTGTAAGCTCTCTAAAACCTGTCCGCTCATTTCACATTCCCCCTCTCGGTCGGCAGGATGGCAAATTTGTCGCACAGCGGCAGGCTGTTGATCTCAATGCCGCTTGCACGGCGCACCGCGTTCACGATGGCCGGCGCCACGGGCACCGTGGCAAGCTCGCCGACGCTCTTCGCGCCGTGCGGGCCGTAGGGGTCGTGGCTCGAGACCATGTCGACATACGTGCGCGGCATGTCGCCCATCTGCGGGATGCGGTAGTGCAGAAAATCGGTCGACAGCGTGCGGCGCGAGCGCGGGTTGATCTCCATGCGCTCATAGAGCGCGTAGCCCACGCCCTGCGCGATGCCGCCCTCAAGCTGGCCGGCAACGGTCAGGCGGTTGATGGGCGTGCCGACGTCCACGACCTCGATGATGTCCATGAGGCGGATGGCGTTGAGCTTCTTGTGGTATTCCGCCTTGACAAAGCAGACGGAGAACGGATTCGGGCAGGCCAAAGCCTTGTAGGTACCCGCGCCGATGGGCACGCTGCCCTTGGGGTCGAACAGGATCTTGCGCGCGGCGTCTTCAAAGCTCAGCTCAAGCTCCTCGCCGCCGCTGATATAGTAGCGGTGGTCCTTTTCCTTGACCGTGCAGCCGTCGTAGATGACCTTGAGCTGCTCGACCATCTTCTTTTTCAGATCGTCGCAAGCGAGCTTGACGGCGTTGCCGCAGATAAACGTCTGGCTCGAGCCGAACGTGCCGGTGTTGTAGGGCGTCAGACCCGTGTCCGCCGCGGTGATCTGCACGCTGGAGAGTGGGATGCCGAGACACTCCGCCGCGATCTGGCTCTCCATCGTCTCGCTGCCCTGACCGATATCGGCAGAGCCGACGAGAAGATGCACGGACGCGTCGGCGTTGAGCATGACGACCGCGCCGCTCAGACCCTCTTTCGAGGACGGACCGGAGCCGTGGCAGCTGAACGAGATGCCCCATGCCTGACGGATGTTTTCGTCGTCGATCAGGGGCTCTTTCTCGTCGATCTCCTTCTGGATCTGCTGGCAGCGGCGCGCGCAGTCCTCAATGCCGTTGCTGCTGACTGGGATGCTCGCGCAGGGGAAGCACTCGCCCACCTGCACGTGGTTCATCAGGCGGAATTCGACAGGGTCCATATCGAGCTTCTGCGCCAGGCGGTCCATCAGAATTTCGCGGCCGAACGTGAGCTGCGTGTTGCCGTAGCCGCGGAACGCGCCGCCCGTCACGTGGTTTGTGAAAACGCTCAGGCCGATGAACGAGTAGTTCGGCACGTTGTACTGCAATTTACGCGCGGCGGCGGCCACGACCGTCGGCGTGTGCGTGGTGTAGGGGCCGGCGTTCAGGCGGAACGTCGTATCAAAGAGCTGCAGCTTGCCGTTTTTGTCCGCGCCGATGCGAAGATCAACGTCGGAGGCGTGGCGCACGACGGAGTAGAAGTCCTCCTCGCGCGAATAGAGCAGCTTCACGGGGCGCTTGATCTTGCGGGAGATGAGCGCCGCGGCGTGCTGGGCGTGCAGCTGCTGGCGCGCGCCGAAGCCTGCGCCGACAAGCGGCTTGATGATGTGCACGTCCACTTCCTTGAGGCCGAAAAGCTCGGCCAGAATGCGGCGCTCCTGGAACACCGTCTGCGAGCAGCTGCAGATCGTCATGTGCTCGCCGTCGCTGAAGTCGCAGATGCAGCAGGTCAGCTCGATCATCGTGTGCTGCATCGGCGGCGTGACGAAGTGGTCTTCGAGAATGATGTCGGACTTTTCCTCGCCCACAGCGATGTCGCCCTGCGACACCTCGCGCCGCTGGACGACGTTCGTGTCGGAAAGATGCGGCTGCATCGCGGGCGCGTTGTCGGCGAGCGCGGCCTTGACGTCAAGGATCGGCGCAAGGTTCTCGTACTCGACCTTCACTGCCTCGGCAGCGGCGCGGGCGGCCTCCTCCGTCTCCGCGGCGACGACGGCCACGCGGTCGCCGATGGTCAGCGGCTCGGTCGTCAGCACCTTTTCATCCGCCATCAGAAGCGGAGAGGGCGGGTTGCCCGAGCAGTTGAAGTAGGCCTGCGGGGCCTCCTCCGGCAGGGCGCAGCCGAGAAAACCGGGAACCTTTTCCGCCTCGCTCACATCGATGCTCAGCACCTTGGCGTGGGAATACGGGCAGCGCACGAGCGCGGCGTAGGCCATGTTGGGGAGCTCTAAGTCGTCGGTGTACTTGCCGCGGCCCAGCGCCTTATCCATGGACTCAAGGCGCGGCGTGGCGTGGTTGACAATGTCGAAATGATGCTGCTCCATCACTGCTGCGCCCCCTTTCCGTTCGCGTACTGTTCAATGACCCTGGAGGCCGCGACGATGGCCTCCTCGATCTTCGTGTAGCCCGTGCAGCGGCAGAGGTTGCCGGACATGGCGGCGTGGATCTCCTCGCGCGTGGGATGGGAGTTGCGGTCGAGCAGCGCCTTGGCCGCCATGATCATTCCGGGCGTGCAGTAGCCGCACTGGATGGCACCGGCGTCGATAAACGCCTGCTGCAGCGGGTGCGGCTCGTCGGCGGTGCCGATGCCCTCGATGGTCTCGACCGTGCTGCCGTCCGCCTCGATGGCGAACACACAGCACGAGTTGACCGCGCGCCCGTCCATGATGACCGTGCAGGCGCCGCATTCGCCAAGGTCACAGCCCTTCTTCGCGCCCGTCAGGTGCGCGCGCTCGCGCAGCACGTGCAGAAGCGTCTCCTGCGGCTCCACCGTGAACGCGCGGCTCTCGCCGTTGAGCGTCAGGTGAATCGTGTGGTTGTTTTCAAGCATGATGTTCTATCTCCTGTGCAGAATTTGCTGTTTGTTCCGTATTGGCCTTATTCTCCCGTTTCAGCCGCTTCGTGAGCTGCGACAGATACTGCTCGTCGACCGGAGAATAGGCGTCGCGCAGCAGCATTTTCGACTGCTGTAAGTAAACAGACACGTCTTTATTCAAATATCGTCCAAAAACAGCCTGAATGTCCGGTGAATCCTGCATTTGCAGGCTGATTTGTGCAAATATGCGGTTCAGCACGCCCACTTCGTAGCAGCTGCCGAGCCGCTGGGCATAATCGTCCGCCTTGATGAAAAGGCTCAGCGCCTTGCGATACTCTCCCTGCTCAAAGCAGAGGTAGCCGTAGTAGGCGAACGCGATACCGCGTCCCCACATCAGCTCCACCTTGTTGAACTGGTCGACTGCCTGCGAGAGGTATTCGTCCGCGCTTTCAAGGTCGCCCGCATCCAGCGCAGCCTGACCGGCGTAGGTGTAAAACGTCGCGATACCGCCGGTGAGAAAGTTTTCCGTGCAGATGGAGATGGCGCGCGTGTAGTACTGCATCGCCTCGCCATAGTGCATGCGGTTGCGTTCCACCTCGCCAAGCCATGCGTAAGATGCCGCGAGGTTGAAGAGGTATTTGTCCTTTTCCCCCGAGCGCTCGAAAATCTCGATCGCCTGCGTGAGCGAGGCGTAGCCCTCCTCGATGCGGCCCGACATGATGGAGCACAGACCCGACAGGCGCATCCAGATGGCGCGCTCTTCGGCTTTGCCGTCCTCGCCAAGCACGGCGAACGCCTTTTCGACAACCTCGTGCATCTGTTTGGTCTCGTAGCGGTCGATGTAGATGCAGATGAGCTGGCGGTAGGCCTTGATCATGTTGTTGCGGCACTGCTCGCTGTCCGAGTCGCGGTTGAGCTCGATGAGCGTGCGAATGTATGGCTCGCCCTGCGAATACTCCACCTTGCGGATGTGGAAGCGGCCCATCATGTGGTAGTAATCCGACAGGAATCCGTGCTTGTCGCTCTCGTCGAACTTGCCCTGATTGGCCTGCACCTGCGTCTGAATATCCTTGAGGATGCGCAGGATGCCGGCTCTGTCAGACGAGTCGAGCTGGAGGTCGTTTTCCGCATCCGTCGGCAGCGTTTCCCCGCCGAGCACCGGATAGTACTCGTGGGACAGGTTTAAATAGTTGTAAACGTACTCGACGTAGTACTTGAGGTATTTGCGCTCATTGCCCGCGCGCCTGCTGTGGTACATGAGCTTGGTATAAAGCGCATTGTCCGCGCTCGTGCCGCTGAGCCTGCGCTCGAGGCAGCAGGATATCTTTTCGTGCAGGATGCGCCGCTTGGTGAGCGAAAGCTCGCCGTAAACATACTCGAGAATTTTCTGGTGGCTGAACTGGAAGGCGACGCTCTCGGCGCGGATGACCTCGCGGATGAGCTTTTTGTCGATGAGCTTTTCCAAAATCGTGATGAGCTCGTACTCCTCTTTTCCCGAGAGCGATCGCATCATGTCGAACGATGCGCCGTCGAAGAAGAACGAGAGCAGATCAAGAATGCTGCGCTCTTCCGACGGCAGCGACATGATGCGGATGCGGATCGTGTCGCGCATGTTCGGCGTGATGTCGGCCACCGAGCCGTTGAACTTGAGGTTGTTGACCGTTTCGATGATGAAAAAGGGGTTGCCCTCAGTCTCGCGGAAGAGCTGCTGGCGCAGCGCAGGCGTGGAAAAGCGGTCCGGCAGCAGAAGGTCTGCAAGCTGCCCCGTCTCGTCCACAGAAAAGCGCGGCAGCTGGAGCTCCGACAGAAAGCGCGCAGCCTTCATCTCCTCCAAAAAGCTGCCCACATACTGGTGCCGCTCGTCGCGGACGCCGAAAAGGAACAGGATGCGGTGGTTTTTGTCCGAGGTCAGGATATCGCGGATCAGCGAGATCGACACACTGTCTGCCCACTGGAGATCGTCAAAGTAGAAGATCATCCGCTGCGCGTGTGACAGGCGCATCAGCGCGTAGGTGATCGCGCGCAGGTTGCTGCTGCCGCTCTCGGTCGTGATGTCGTCCTGGTCGATGGCTTTTTCCAGGTCGACCTGCCAGAGATACGGGAACGCGCGCGACACCGCCGCACGAAAGAGCGTCGCGTCCGCGCCGCTCGATTTTTAAGGTCGCGCCCCAGCTGCTCGAAGATGTTCTGCCAGGGCTTTAAGACGTAGTTCTCCTCGGCGCGGTAGCAACAGGTCTGATAGATCGCCGCCTGCGTTTTCCCCAGTGAGGAGAGCACCGTTTGAAAGAGCTGCGTCTTGCCGATGCCGGCCTCGCCGGTCACGGCAAGGCTGATCGCGCCGCGGCCCCCGGAAAATTGCAGGATGTCGTCTACGAGCTTCCCGCGCTCCTCCTCGCGGCCCATGAACGGGCCGCTGTCCTTTTCGCTCTCCGGCGAGGTGATGCTCTCCTTCTGCGAGAGCACGTGCAGCACGCTCTTGTTGCGCTCCTGCCGGATGTTCTGCACGAGAGCTGTGATCTCTTCGCTCGGCGACTGGAACAGCTCTTCGGAAAGCAGCTTTTCGAGCCTGTCGTACAGCGCCACTGCCGAGGAATACTCGCCCCGTGCGCGGTAAATTTCAATTAAATAGACATAGCCGAACTCATCAAACTCGTCGAGCGCCATGAGCTTCTGGCATTCCAGCTCGCAGTCCTTGTAGCGCTCGTCCTGAAACGCCGCGACGATGGACTCCTTGAGCCGCTCCTGCAGCAGCCCTCGATAGTGCTGGCGGTTGTTGAGCAGCCATTCGTTGTAGTATTCGTTGTCCTTGAGATAAAAGTTTCCGAGAAAGTCGCCCGCGTAAAAGCTGAAATCCGTCAGATTTTTGTCGTTAAAGCGATCGATGTCCAGATCGATTCTGATCTCAGGGTTGATCTGAATGACATTTTTCGACGCGCCGACAAGAAAATCGCGGCCGAACTCGCGCCGGATCACATAGATGGCGTTGCGCATGTTGGACTGCACCTTATGCTCGTCCGCACTGTCGCCCCAGATGATGTCGGCGAGCTTGGGGCGAAAGGTCTCCTTTTCGACAAGAAGATAGTACACCAGTGCCTCGGCCTGCTTGAACGGCAGGTTGACCTGTTTCCCGTCGAGCAGGATCCGTCCTGAGCCAAGAAGTTCGGCTGTAATCTTTTGCATCAGACTTTCTCCTTTCTTTTCCAAAAGTTGGATGCTTGCCTCTGCCCTCTCCAAAAAAGAGCGACGTATTGATTACAGTATAATGGCCGTTTTCGGCAGAAGCAAGCGTTTAATTCGCGTCGAATCCATTCAACTTTTGTGCATCATGCCCCAAAGCGACCGGTACGCGGGAACGCACCGGTCGCTTTGGGTTGTGTGGAGAAGAGGGATGCTTACAGCTCGCCGACCGCTGCTTCCACAGCGCTCAGCAGCTCGTCAGACTCGATGAGGCTGATCGTAGCCTTGGACTGGTTGCCCATGTAGATATCTTCTTTCTGGAACTTGATGAGTTCGTTGACCTTCTCATAGGCGATAGAAGTGCCCTTGCCCAGCTTGAACTCGCCGAGCTGGTCCTGCGTGATCCAGATGCCGCGGGAGGCCAGCAGCAGCTCGATGCCGAGGATCTTCTCGAGGTTCTTGATGACGAGCTTGGCCTTGCGGGCGGCCCAGGGCGCCATGGAGACGTGGTCTTCCTGGTTGGCCTTGGTCGGGATGTTGTCGCATACGGACGGGAACGCCAGGGTCTTGTTCTCGGAGGCCAGAGCGGAGGTGGAGCAGCAGATGATGTTGTATCCGTAGTTCAGGCCGATGGGCTCACCGGCGAGAGCCAGAGGCAAACCGTAGCTGATGGTCGGGTCGCACATGGTGAAGCAGCGGCGATCGGCAACGTTGCCGATCTCGACGAGGGACATCGTCAGAATGTCCATGGCAAAACCGGTGGGCTCACCGTGGAAGTTACCGCCGGAGAGGAACTCGTAGTGACCGTCGCCCTTAGGGAAGATTAGCGGGTTATCGGTGGCGGCGTTGATCTCGACCTCGACGAGGTGCTTGACATAGTCAAGGTTCTCGCGGCAGACGCCCTGCACCTGCGGCATGCAGCGGAAGCAGTAGTTATCCTGCACGCGCTCCTGATAGTGCGGATGCATGATGTCGTGCTCGAGGTGGACCTTGCGGGCGTCCTCGGTGACGCGGGTGGAACCCTCGACGAGCTTCATCACGTTGGCAGCGGCCTTGATCTGGCCAGCGTAGGGGCGGGCCTCCTGGATGCGCTTGTCAAACGCGCGGGTCTCGCCGCGGATGGCTTCAAGAGACAGCGCGGTCGTGATCTCGGAGAGCTTGTACAGGCGCTCGGCATCGTGCACGTTCAGGCACGCCATACCGGCGAACATTGTGGTGCCGTTGAGCAGCGCCAGGCAGTCCTTGGCCTTGAGCTGGAACTCGACGGGGGTAATGCCGGCCTTTTTCAGCGCTTCCTGTGCGGGCATGCGCTCGCCCTGATAGAAGGCCTCGGCCTGGGGCACGCCGATGAGAACGGAGACGATGTGAGCCATGGGGGCAAGGTCGCCGCAGGCGCCCACGCTGCCCTGCCAGGGCACGACGGGATGCACACCCTTGTTGAGCAGCTCGACAAGGCGCTCAACGACGACCGGACGCAGGCCGGAAACGCCGCGGCAGAAGGCGTTCAGACGGACGCACATGGCCGCGCGAACCACTTCCTCGGGAGCCGGATCACCGACGCCGCCGCAGTGGGACAGAACGGTGCGATACTGATGCAGATCGCTCTCTTCGATCGTGACCTTGTGATCCTTGTGCTTGCCAAGGCCGGTGTTGAAGCCGTAAACGGCGGGCGCGTCATCGCGCATCCATTCACTCTCCATGTAGTTGCGGACTTCGGCGATATGTGCCATGCAGTCCTTGTCGATCTCGACCTGATAACCGTTGCGGGCAACGTTGACGACGTCTTCAATGGAAAGATCCACGCCGTTGAGAATAACCTTGTTCATTTGCTTTCTCCTTTTTCTCGATTCTTTGTTGGAGTCAGGGGGAACTCGCGCTCCCCCTGCTCAAATTAACAGCTTATGGGATGATGTCTTCCTTGGCCTGCTCGGGGGTGATGCGAGTGATGGTCCAGCCGGTCCAGATGCAGATCAGCGAGACAATGGGGCAGAGCATGGAGAAGAACATGTAGGGCGCATAGGCCGCGGTGGCGCAGCCGAGCGTTGCGAGGATATAAACACCGTCAGTACTCCAGGGGCAGAACGGCGCGCAGATCGTGCCGACGTCCTCAAGGATACGGGACAGGTTCTTGGGGTGCAGACCGCGCTCACGGAAAGCCTCGCGGAACATACGGCCGGGAAGCACGATCGCGACATACTGCGCGGCGGTGGCGAAGTTGGTGAAGAGCGTGGCAAAGATAGCGGTGGTCATCATGGCCTTGTCGCTCTTGGCCTTGCTGAGGATCTTTTCGATGATGGCGTGGACAGCACCGGTGGTCTCGACCACACCGGCAAACGCCAGGGCGATCAGGATCAGGGCAACGGTATCGAGCATGCTGGAGAGGCCGCCGCGGTTAACGAGACGGTTGATCTCGGCAACGCCGGTATCCATGCTCACACCGGTGTACATGGAGGCGAGGATCGTCGCGAGGTTTGCCTTCTGGAAAATGGCCGCGAAGATGCCGCCGAGAGCGGAGACGCCGATCAGGCCGGGGATGGCGGGCACCTTGAAGATAACCATGAGCAGAACGCACAGCGGGGGAATGAGCATCACAGGGCTGATGGTGAAGAACTCCTTGAGCGTGCCCATGTAGAGGTCAATCGTCTCCATGCTGGCCGTACCCTTGACGACTGTGAAGCCCATGATGGCGTAGATGATCAGGGAAATAATGATGGACGGGCCTGCGGTAACGACCATGTGCTTGACGTGGGTGAACACCGTGGTACCGGCCATGGCGGGAGCGAGGTTCGTGGTATCGGACAGGGGGCTCATCTTATCGCCGAAGTAAGCGCCGGAGATGATCGCGCCGACTGTCATGCCGAGGGGAACCTGAAGCGCGGTGCCGACGCCGACCAGCGCCACACCGACGGTGCCCATCGTCGTCCAGGAAGAACCCGTGAAGGTCGAAACCATAACGCACAGGGCACAGGCGGCGAAGAGAAAGATTTTCGGGGACAGCCAGGTTAGGCCGTAGTAGATCATTGTGGGGATGATGCCGCCGAGCATCCAGGTGCCGACGACCATACCGATGATGAGCATGATGAGGATGGCGGGGGCGGAGGCCTTAATGGTCTCGCTCATGCCCTTTTCCATTTCATCCCAGGTAAAGCCGCTCGAAACGCCCGCAATGGCGGCGACGATCGTGGCGATGACCAGAGGGATGTGTGCCGAGGTGCCGAGCACGTTGATGCCGCAGAGGATCAGCGCAAACACACAGATAAAAACGACAAGCGCTTTTCCGAAGCCAACGGTCTTTTTTGTTTCTGTTGCAGAGTTCATTTTCTATTCCTCCCAAAAAATGTAATGGTATTCGTTATGGGGACTTTGCTTTCTTGCGGTAATGTTGTGAGGGTTCCATGGCTTATGACTCGCACCTCCCAGCGCTCGGCCGCCTTTTATCCCTTTCGCGGAACTTTAACGCGGCAGCAGTATCATTGACACAACGCAACTGTAAGCATCAAAAATCAAAAAATCGTCAAATTTTTTGTAAAATCGATTTGACGCTTAAAATTTTTTTGACACAGCCTGTCGAAATGCGTTTTTCTTGACGCTCCTTTGACGGTTGTGGTTCATTATAGGGTATCAATAAAGGGTTTTGCCGCCGCATTTTGCGGCTGCATTCGTTCCGATAAACATTCTGGGAGAATCCATTATGAACTATCAATACATCGGCAAGAGCACGCCTGTCAACAATTCCCGCGCCAAGGCCAGCGGTCTTCTGCGCTACGCGGGTGACATGCAGCTGCCGAACATGCTGCACATGAAGCTCGTGCTCAGTCCCGTTGCCCACGGGATCGTCAAAGCGATCGACGCCTCCGCCGCGCTTGCGACGCCCGGCGTCGCAGCGGTGCTGTCGTTTGAAAACACGCCCGACACCAAATACAACCGCGGCCGCGTCCGCATCAGCGAGGATGTCATGGACCAGGAAACGCTCTTCAGCCGTCACGTCCGTTTTGTCGGCGACCGCGTGGCTGCCGTGCTGGCCGATTCGCCGGAGATCGCCGCTGCCGCGGCGGAGAAGATCAAGCTCGAGATTGAAGAG
>ERZ773194.4564-NODE-4564-length-10757-cov-6.484956_pt1 | contig 10757 bp, 11 predicted proteins | sample MGYA00511240_ERZ773194 | MGnify/ENA primary metagenome ERZ773194 (study PRJEB29015, sample SAMEA2737774) | human gut metagenome | biome: human gut; feature: human-associated habitat; material: faeces | place: China | collected 2012 ... | reverse complement strand
CACAAACCATTTGTGAAGGTGTTTGAAGAAGAGCGTGAGTTGACTGTTATGTTGCTGGTAGATGTTTCCGGTAGTTTGGAGTTCGGTACAGTGAAGCAGATGAAAAAGGATATGGTGACAGAAATAGCTGCCACATTAGCTTTTTCTGCCATTCAGAACAACGATAAGATCGGTGTCATCTTCTTTTCAGACCGGATAGAAAAGTTTATTCCGCCTAAGAAAGGGCGTAAACACATTTTATATATCATTCGAGAGTTGCTTGATTTTCATCCGGAAAGCCGGCGGACAAACATTCGCCTTGGGCTGGAGTATCTTACGAATGTGATGAAGCGCCGCTGCACTGCTTTTGTTTTATCAGACTTTATTGACCGGGAGAACTTTAAGAATGCCATGACTATTGCCAATCGCAAGCATGATGTTGTGGCTATTCAGGTCTATGACCGTCGTGTAGAGGAATTGCCTGCCGTAGGACTGATGAAAATAAAAGATGCGGAAACAGGGCATGAACAGTGGATTGATACTTCTTCACGTGCTGTACGCCGCGCTCACCATGATTGGTGGGTGAACAAACAGGCGGAACTGAATGAAACATTTACCAAAAGCAATGTCGATAATGTGTCGGTACGTACAGACCAGGACTATGTTAAGGCATTGATGAATTTGTTTGCGAAACGAAATTAATCGGAAAATGAAAAGACATATATTTCTGATAACACTGTTGGCAGTCTTGACGGGTAGGATAGCAGCCCAGTCGGTGACGGTGGATGCAACGATTGACTCTTTGCAGATCCTCATTGGAGAGCAAGCCAAAATCAAGCTCCAAGTGGCATTGGATGCTGATAAGCGTGCTATTTTTCCCGCCTATGCCGATACTTTGGTGCGTGGAGTGGAAATAATCGATATAGCCAAGCCGGATACGCAAATGCTGAATGATGGCAGACGTTCGTTGATAACGCAGGAGTATACCGTAACTTCATTTGATTCGGCATTATACTATCTGCCACCGATGGAGGTGCTTGTCGATAATAAGGCATACCGTTCCAAGGCTTTGGCATTGAAAGTATATTCAATGCCGGTAGACACGTTGCATCCCGACCAGTTCTTTGGCCCGAAGCCCGTAATGAAAGCTCCCTTTGCATGGGAGGATTGGTATATGGCCATCGCTTGTGCTGTGCTGTTTGCGCCCTTCTTGTTGCTGCTTATCTACCTTGTGAAACGTATTCGTGATAATAAGCCGATTATTCGCAAGGTGAAAGTGGAGCCCAAATTGCCGCCGCATCAATTGGCTATGCAGGAAATAGAGCGCATTAAGAGTGAGAAGGTTTGGCAGAAAGGGCAGTCGAAGGAATATTATACGGAGCTGACAGACGCTATTCGTACTTATATAAAGAATCGTTTCGGCTTCAATGCATTGGAGATGACGTCTTCTGAAATTATTGATAAGTTGCTGCAAATGAATGATAAAGATGCTATCTCTGATTTGCGTTCCTTGTTTCAGACGGCGGATTTAGTGAAGTTTGCCAAGCATAGTCCGCTGATGAATGAGAACGACGCTAATTTGATTAGCGCAATCGATTTTATCAATGAAACGAAAGAAAAGGAGGACGAGAATGTCAAACCGCAGCCCACTGAGATCACTATTATTGAGAAGCGGCCTTTGCGTACCAAGATATTGCTTGGCATAGGGATTGCGGCCTTAGCAGCGGCCCTTATCGGTTCGTTGATATATATCGGTTCGGAGTTATACAACTATTTTGCTTGATGAGCGGGTAGGAGAGAACTTCAGTCATAAATTGTAAATTGTAAAATTGTAAATATCATGGTTTTTGCCAATATTGAATATTTATTCTTACTGCTGTTGCTTATACCTTATATAATATGGTATATCATGAAACGGAAGAATAGTGAAGCTACGCTTCAGATTTCGGACGCTCGTGTATATGCGCATACCCCGAAAAGTTATAAGAACTATTTGCTGCATGTACCGTTTGCATTGCGAATAATTGCTTTGGCATTGGTTATTCTTATTTTGGCCCGGCCTCAAACAACCAATAGTTGGCAGAATAGCGAAATAGAAGGTATTGATATAATGCTTGCCATAGACGTTTCTACCAGTATGTTGGCCGAAGATTTGAAGCCTAACCGGCTGGAAGCGGCAAAGGATGTGGCGGCGGAGTTTATCAATGGACGGCCGAATGATAATATCGGTATCACGCTGTTTGCCGGAGAGAGTTTTACGCAATGCCCGCTGACAGTAGATCATGCCGTTCTTCTGAATTTGATAAAGGACGTAAAGTGCGGACTTATTGAGGACGGTACAGCGGTGGGAATGGGCATCGCCAACGCGGTTACCCGGTTGAAAGACAGCAAGGCCAAATCAAAAGTTATCATTCTGCTGACGGATGGTACGAACAACAAAGGAGATATTTCTCCATTGACGGCTGCCGAGATTGCAAAAAGTTTTGGTATTCGTGTCTATACCATCGGTGTGGGTACTAACGGTATGGCGCCATATCCGTATCCGGTAGGCGGGACAGTGCAATACGTCAATATGCCGGTTGAGATAGACGAGAAGACTTTGACACAAATTGCCGGGACAACAGACGGCAATTATTTTCGTGCTACGAGTAATTCGAAGCTAAAAGAGGTATATGAAGAAATTGACAAACTGGAGAAAACGAAACTGAGTGTGAAAGAATACAGTAAGCGTCAGGAGGAATACCGCTGGTTTGCACTGGCTGCTTTCTTCTGCGTACTGCTGGAAGTCCTGTTGCGCAATTCGATATTGAAGAAAATACCGTAAGGAAGTTTGTGATTTTTTTATGGATGTGCTTTATGTCGTGCACAGATTAATATGAATAGTAAATCGTAAAATAGTAAATAAGAAGATGTTTCGATTTGAAGAACCTGCATATTTGTCCTTGTTGCTGTTGCTGCCTTTATTGGCAGCCTTTTACTTGTATTCCAATTATCGGAGACGAAGGAATATTCGTAAGTTCGGTGATCCGGTGCTGATGGCGCAATTAATGCCGGATGTGTCCAAGTACCGTCCGGATGTGAAGTTTTGGATGGTATTTGCCGCTATCGGATTGTTTGCAGTGCTGCTGGCTCGTCCCCAATTCGGCTCTAAACTGGAGACTGTGAAACGTCAGGGAGTGGAAGTGATGATTGCGCTGGATATCTCAAACTCAATGTTGGCGCAAGATGTACAGCCCAGCCGCTTGCAGAAAGCAAAAAGATTGGTGGCACAGCTGGTGGACAAAATGGAAAATGACAAGGTAGGTATGATTGTTTTTGCGGGTGACGCTTTTACACAGCTTCCTATTACCAGTGATTATATATCGGCCAAGATGTTTTTGGAGTCTATCGACCCTTCATTGATTTCTAAACAAGGTACAGCTATTGGAGCAGCCATTAATTTAGCTTCCCGCAGCTTTACTCCGCAAGAAGGCGTAGGACGTGCGATCATTGTCATAACAGATGGTGAAAATCACGAAGGTGGCGCGGTAGAAGCCGCTAAGGCTGCTGCCGAGAAGGGCATTCAGGTGAATGTACTCGGTGTGGGTATGCCCGAAGGAGCACCTATTCCGGCAGAAGGAACCAATGATTATCGTCGCGATCGTGACGGAAATGTTATTGTGACCCGTTTGAACGAGCAAATGTGTCAGGAGATCGCCAAATCCGGTAACGGCATATATGTGCGTGTAGATAATACGAATGGTGCCCAGAAGGCAATCAGTCAGGAAATCAATAAGATGGCGAAAGCCGACGTAGAAACGCAAGTATATACAGAATTCAATGAGCAATTCCAGGCTGTGGCATGGATCATCTTATTGTTGCTGTTGGCAGAGATGCTGATATTGGAACGCAAGAACCCTCTGTTCCGTAATATTCATTTGTTTTCTAATAAGGAATGATGCGTATGTTACAGAAAAAATATATAGGATTGGCTTTATTGCTGTTGGCGGCAGCTACGTCTTTCGCCCAAAAAGCCGAACGTGATTTTATCCGTAAGGGAAACCGCTTTTTTAATGATAGTGTATATGTCAATGCAGAAGTGAATTATCGCAAGGCATTGGAGGTAAATCCTCAGTCCACCGTTTCTATGTTTAACCTTGGAAATACGTTGGCACAGCAGAATAAGTTGCAGGAAGCTATGGAACAATATGTTGCAGCCACAAAGATAGAAAAAGACAAGGATGATCTAGCGCAGATTTATCATAATATGGGAGTGATTTTTCAGTCACAGAAAGATTATGCTAAGGCGGTAGAAGCATACAAACAGTCGCTGCGCAATAATCCAAAGGATGATGAAACGCGTTATAACTTAGCTTTGGCCCAGAAAATGCTGAAAGACCAACAGCAGGATCAACAAAATCAGGATCAAAATCAACAACAGCAGAAGCAAGACCAACAGGAAGATAAAAAGGACCAGAGTAAAGATCAACAGCAGAATAAAGAACAGCAACAACCACCTCAACCGCAAAAGAAGGATAACCAGATGTCTAAAGAGAATGCCGAACAGCTTTTGAATTCTGTTATGCAGGATGAAAAGGATGTGCAGGATAAGGTAAAGAAGCAACAGGTTATCCAGGGTGGACGTTTGGAAAAAGATTGGTAACAAACATAATTAGGAAATAATATATGAGAAAAATAGTTTTCTTATGGATAGCACTGATAATGGTCAGTTTGCATGCCTTTGCCGATGAAAAGGTATCGTTTACAGCATCTGCCCCCGATGCTGTAGCGGTGGGTGATCAGTTCAGGCTGTCGTATACAGTGACTACACAGAAAGTGAGAGATTTTCGGGTGCCTTCCATAAAAGGATTCGATGTACTTATGGGACCCAGCCGTTCACAACAGAAAAGTGTGCAGATTATTAATGGAGAAACTACCTCTACCAGCAGCATAACGTTTACATACATCTTGATGGCTACAAAGGAAGGCAGTTTTACTCTTCCCGGAGCTACCATAACTGCTGACGGTAACCAGATGGTTTCCAATGCAGTACATATAAATGTGCTTCCGGCAGACCAAGCAAATGGAGCGTCCTCCGGAAATAGTGGAAGACAAGGCGGAGCGGCAAGTCGTGCTTCATCGGGAACGTCAGTGTCAAATAGTGATCTATTTATTACTGCCACAGCCAGTAAGACTACTTTATATGAGCAAGAGGCTTTCTTGTTGACATATAAGATATATACTTTAGTTGATTTACGGGGTTTTGACAATGTCAAACTACCTGATTTCAAGGGATTCCATTCGCAAGAGGTGGAACTTCCCAATGACCGTAAATGGAGTCTTGAACACTACAAAGGAAGAAACTATCAGACGACCGTATACCGTCAATTTGTGCTCTTTCCACAACAATCGGGTAAATTAACGATTGATGCGGCCCGTTTTGATGCGTCTATCGCTAAGGCTACTCAGGTGGCCGATCCGTTTGAAGCTTTCTTTAATGGCGGAAATAATTATGTGGAAGTAAAGAAAACATTGGCAACTCCCCAGTTGACAGTTGACGTAAAAGAACTGCCGGCAGGAAAGCCCGCAGGATTCTCTGGCGGAGTGGGAGAGTTCAGTATTTCTTCATCCATAAACAGTACGAACGTTAAAACAAACGATGCTGTTACAGTGAAACTTGTCATTTCCGGAACAGGCAACTTGAAGTTGATTTCCACTCCGGAAGTTAAGTTCCCTGAAGATTTTGAAGTTTATGATCCAAAGGTAGATAATAAGTTCCGTTTGACGAGTGCCGGACTTTCCGGTAGTCAGGTAATTGAATATCTTGCTATTCCTCGTAATGCCGGTACCTATAAGATTCCTGCTGTGGAGTTCAGCTATTTTGATATCAAATCTCGTTCTTATAAGACTTTGACCACTGAAGGCTATGAACTTCACGTTGAAAAGGGAAGTGGTAATGCGGCACAAACCATTGCTAACTTCACTAATAAGGAGGATTTAAAGGTATTGAATGAGGATATTCGTTATATTAAGCAAAATGACGTCACTCTTTCTCGGAAGGGCGATTTCTTCTTTGGCTCTCTGCTATGCTGGTTATTCTATATTGTGCCTGGAGTTGTATTCATCTTGTTCTTTATCATTTATCGTAAACAAATAGCAGCCAATGCCAATGTTGCTAAAATGCGTACGAAGAAAGCAAATAAAGTTGCTGTGAAACGTATGAAAATGGCTGGTAGACTATTGGCCGATGGTAAGAAAGATGCATTTTATGATGAAGTGTTGAAAGCGCTTTGGGGATATATTAGTGACAAATTGAATATCCCGGTTTCACGCTTGTCTAAAGATAATGTTGAAGGAGAACTTCGTAATTACGGTGTGGATGATGCACTGATAAAAGAGTTCCTTGATGCATTGAATAATTGTGAGTTCGCTCGTTTTGCTCCTGGGGATGATAACCAGGCTATGGATAAAGTTTATTCAGATTCTTTGGAGGTTATCAGCAAAATGGAAAGCTCTATAAAACATTAATTGGGAGGACACTATGATGAAGAAAATAATATCCTTAACATTTGGATTGCTGATGACAATGGCTGCTTGGGGACAAAGTTCTGCAGCAGTAGATACTTTGACTCCTGCGCAAGATTCAGTCTCTATCGGTTCACATACGGAATTTGCAGCAGCTAAGATCTCAGATGATAATGTGACTAAAGCAGAGGGTGATAGTGCATATATGCGAAATGATTATGCTGCTGCCATTCAAATTTATGAGAGTTTATTAAAGAAAGGGGAAGCGGCAGAAATCTATTATAATTTAGGTAATAGTTATTACAAAGCCGATGACATAGCCAAAGCAATTCTAAATTATGAACGTGCTTTGTTATTGCAACCTGGCAATGCGGATATTCGTGCTAATTTAGAGATTGCGCGCTCTAAAACGATAGACAAAGTAGTCTCGGTGCCTGATATCTTTTTTGTAGCCTGGGTGAAGTCCTTGATAAATTGTTTAAGTGTAGATGCATGGGCTAAGTTAGGAATCGTATTCTTTATTCTTTTACTTATATCATTTTCTCTTTTTTTCCTTTCCAAACAGATTGTGTGGAAGAAGAGTGGGTTTATAGCTGGAATTGTATTCTTGTTTCTTGTTGCCTTGAGTAACATCTTTGCTTCAGAACAAAAAAGCGAGTTGGTGAATAGAAATAAAGCTATTATTTTATCTCCCAGTGTTACAGTACGAAGTACTCCCAGTGAAAGTGGTACCAGTTTGTTTATTCTGCATGAGGGGCATAAAATAGAGGTTAAGGATAATTCTATGCGTGAATGGAAAGAAATTCGTTTGGAAGATGGTAAAGTAGGATGGGTTCCTACTTCTGCAATAGAAGTGATTTAGAGATAGTTTATTGCCGAATAGCAAAGCCCGCATGGAATATAAAAGGTGTTTTTCCTGTTTATATTTCATACGGGCTTTTGAGGTATTTATAGAATGTTAAACATATAACAGAAAAATACAAGTAAATAGTTTGTTTTATCTTTTTTTTTCCTTAAGTTTATAGCGTGATAAAACAATATCCAAAGTATTAACCATTAAATTTATGAATATGAGAACGATAACATTTAATGAACTCCGTAAGATCAAAGACTCATTACCCAGCGGTAGTATGCATAGAATAGCCGATGAACTCGGACTTAACGTTGACACAGTAAGAAACTTTTTTGGTGGCCACAACTTTAAGGAAGGCAAGAGTGTTGGGATTCATTTGGAACCTGGTCCTGATGGCGGTTTAGTAATGATTGATGATACTACAGTCCTGGATCGGGCTTTGAAGATTTTAGATGAGATTGCAGGCGAAGCTGTAGAACCCGTTCGGGCTTAAGAAAAATTAAAAAGAATCCCAATTGCTGAGAAACAATTGGGATTTCTTGTTTGTTTTTATAAACAATCTAATTGGATAACTTATGGAAGATAAATTAGTAACATTAGCTATTCTGACGTATGCAAAGGCACAGATACTGAAGAATGTTCTTGAAAATGAGGGCATTGAAACTTATATTCATAATGTGAATCAAATACAGCCGGTCGTATCCTCCGGTGTGCGTGTTCGTATTAAAGAAAGTGATTTACCGCATGCTTTGAAAATTACTGAAAGTTCAGCATGGCTGTCTGAAGAGGTGGTAGGAGGAAAGGCTCCAAAAATAGAGAAGGGGAGTAATAAAGTTGTGATTCCTGTTGATTTTTCAAATTATTCATTGAAAGCGTGTGAGTTTGGCTTCAATTTTGCAAAAAACATAGATGCTGAAGTTGTTTTACTCCATGTTTATTTTACACCTATTTATGCTACGTCATTACCATATGGTGATGTTTTTAACTATCAGTTGAGCGATGAAGAAAATGTAAGAAGTATATTACAAAAAGTTCATGCAGATTTAAATGTTTTGTCTGATAAGGTAAAAGTCAAAGTCGCTTCTGGGGAGTTTCCTGATGTAAAATATGTTTGTGTGTTGAGAGAAGGTATTCCGGAAGAAGAAATATTACGTTATGCCAAAGAATATCGTCCGGTGATCATTATAATGGGAACACGTGGTAAAAATCAAAAGGATATTGATTTAATTGGCAGTGTGACAGCTGAGGTCATTGAACGTAGTCGTGTGCCCGTTCTGGCTATTCCTGAAAATACGCCATTCAAACAATTTAGTGAAGTGAAGCGTGTGGCGTTTATTACAAATTTTGATCAACGGGATTTAATCGCCTTTGATTCACTAATTAATAGTTTGAAACCATTCCATTTTTCTATATCTCTAATTCATCTTACTGATGTAAGCAACACTTGGAATGAGATTAAATTAGGTGGTATTAAAGAGTATTTCCAAAAACAATATCCACAATTAGAGATTTATTATGATGTAGTAAAGAATGATGATTTATTGAATAGCTTAGATAATTATATTAAAACCAATCATATAGGTATTATTGCATTGACATCATATAAGAGAAATATATTTTCTCGTTTATTCAATCCTGGAATTGCGAGAAAGATGATATTTCATTCTGATACACCATTACTGGTAATTTGTGGGCGTTCTAATTGATTTCTATTTGCTTTGATTATAGGAGGAATTATAATTCTACAATATCATGAAAATGTTTAATATAAAATAATACTTTACGTTTATAATTAACATTTAATAACGTATAGAACGATAAGTTATATGATATAAACCATTAACATAAGCAATAATAAGCTGCATGATAGGAAGACCATTCAATAAAACATATAATCCGTCAAACTGATATAACCGTATAACAGATAAGGAAGACAGAAAATCAAATATTTCCATTAAATCACGAAAGGGTATAGGACACCATTGTATAGAGTAATTCATAATGTAAAATTTTTTTATCCTGTCATTTTTCGTATAATAGGACAAGAAAAGAAGACGGCCAAAATATTCGTTAATCGGCCGCCTTTCAGGAAAATGACTGGGTTTCACTTAAATAAATTACGAATAGCTTTATAAATTACAAAGTAAATTATAAACAAAAGAAGAGTAATAACAATCCATTCAGTATCAGCAAGAAGAAATCCTAAAAATAAACATTTCATAACTAAATATATTTGGTTTACACAAATATATAACATTATTCATAAGCGGGACGAATAACACGACCAATAATATTAGTCAGACCAGTAAGATGTCCAGCCTCATGCATAATATTCCATAAAGTTTCCTCGACAGTCTTTACACGATCACGATAAGTCTCTGCATCAAATTGATTCTGCATAGCCTGTCCATTAGCACGAACAACCGTTTCAGCAAGTTTTTCAATTTCATGCCGAGCTTGTTTTTCAGTAAGATTCTTCTGTGAATACTTCAACGCAATATCAGCAGCACCTAAAGCCAACTGCATTTTTTGTTCATACGGCAAAAATTTAAGTTGTTGTTCACGCAACAAATTCTCAGTAACAGCAATCTTCGTTTGTGCCTGTATTTGACGAACATTCTCATTATTAACAGCAACCTGCGATACAGAGAGGTCTTTCTGAATAGAAGAAAGAACACGCTGTATAGCAACACGTTCATCATCATTCTTAGCTTCATTATAAGTCTTATACAATTCAGCAATTGCCTTACTTGCAATATACTTACCTTCAATACGAAGATTATCGGCTTGAGCGTTCTGAATATTACGCTGTGAACCTGTCATAATCGTATCAATTGCATGTCCAAGACCTTGCATAACACCTGAATAATCAGCAGAATAAGGAGTAGCGGTAGGCGGTTGAACACCTTGCGCACTGGGAGAACCAGCAGACGGAGCAGAACCTTGTGTTCCTGATACAGAACCAGCAACACCAGCAGAACCACCGTTCATCATCATATAAGGATTCAAACCAGCAGCTTCCAAACGTGCACGTTGAGCAGACGGGTCATTATACTCGTTCGTCTTATTCCACATTTCAGTCTGATAAGCTTTATTATCTTCATACAATTTCCAAGCATTCGCTTTTTGGTCGTCGTAGAATTTCCACTGGTCACCTAACTGTGTCTGATACATTTCCTTATTATAAGCAATCTGTTTATCAAACATTTTTTCATTAAAGGCATTGTTCATTTGGGCAATTTCCTTATTAGCTTTATTCTGCATAGCAGTAGTAGAAGCACCACCAATAAGGGAAGAACCTGCACCAATAGCAGAACCGACAATGCCAGTCATAGCAGCAGCACCCATAATTCAATATTTTTATAATTACACATAACTTTATATTTCAAAGGTATTATTTCATAGGGCATAGCCCTGGAGC
>ERZ773194.4560-NODE-4560-length-10770-cov-3.506953_pt1 | contig 10770 bp, 10 predicted proteins | sample MGYA00511240_ERZ773194 | MGnify/ENA primary metagenome ERZ773194 (study PRJEB29015, sample SAMEA2737774) | human gut metagenome | biome: human gut; feature: human-associated habitat; material: faeces | place: China | collected 2012 ... | reverse complement strand
CAATCGTCGCAGCGTGATTAAGCGAGCTTATCACGCTTTGCTCCGATTTAAAAAAATTGAGCATAAATAGGAAATTTTGAGAGGAGTGTCATGTATGTCCAGTCAGAAGATTGTATCCGAATTATTGGAAAAGTACCGGGAGGTAACCGATTCCAGGGTGGAATCCGGAATTGAAAAAAACCGGAAAGGGGACGGGGTTATTAAGATAACTGACAGCAACGGAAAGCCGGTTCCGGACGCCCATATCGAAATCAAGCAGACATCCCATGATTTCAAGTATGGGGCGAACCTGTTTTTGTTGGATGAACTGCCAACAGACGAAGAAAACCAGAAGTACCAGGAATTTTTCAGCCAGACCTTTAACCTCGCAACCGTACCTTTTTATTGGGGAGATTTAGAGCCGGAGCAGGGTAAGCCGCGCTATACGGCGGACAGCCCCAAGATTTACCGCCGTCCGGCGCCTGATCTGTGTGTGGATTTCTGTGAAAAGCACGGCATTGAACCTAAGGCCCATTGCCTGGTGTATGATAAATTTTCGCCCGATTGGCTGCCGGATGATGTGAAAGAAATCAAAAAGCTGTATGAAAAGCGGTTCCGAGAGCTGGCGGATCGGTATGCAAAAAGGATCCCAAGCTGGGAGGTCATCAACGAGACCCTCCAATGCTGGTTAAATGAGGAATGTAACGTGATGCCGGATGGAAAAACGCCGCTGTTTTTAGAGCATGACTTGCTTGACTGGGCGTTTGCGCTTGCAAAGCAGTATTTTCCTGATAATGAATTGATCATTAACGAAGGGAATCCGGTTGTAAAAAATCAGTATCGTTCCTTCCGCAGTAATTATTATTTACAGATTGAGGGATTGCTGCAAAGAGGAGCCAAAATTGATAAAATCGGGTTGCAGCATCATAATTTTTCAGGCGTTCATGGGAAAACGGCAACCGAAAAAGAGATTGCAGAACAATGTGAACAGTTTTATAATCCATATGTCATGTATCTATTTTTGGATCTCTATGAAACCCTGCAAAAACCTTTGCAGCTGACCGAAATCACTGTGCCGACCTATGCGGACAGCGAAGAGGAGGAACAGGTGCAGGCCGAGCTTATCCGGCATTTGTATTCGATGTGGTTCAGCCACGGCGCTGTAGATTCGATTGTGTACTGGAATACCGTCGATCAGCGGGCGTTTGAATCTCCAAACTGGAATGAAAATCTTTGCCGAGGCGGATTGCTGCACAAAGACCTGTCGTTGAAACCATCCGGAAAAATGATTCAATGGCTGTTCGGAGAACATTGGAGAACCAACGCCGCTTTGCAGACGGACGAGGCTGGGAAAGCTGGTATCAGGGGATTTTACGGGAAATACGATATAGAAGTGAATGCCGGCGGCAAGAGGTTGAAAACAGAGGTACATATTCAAAAGGGGAAGGATAATTGTTTTTCCATACAGTTGATGTAACAGGAATGATTGGGGCAGCTATTTGCCGCAGATGGCTATCTATTGTTAAATGGCAGAAATGAGGGGTGAGAATAGGATGAAAGAACTTTATATTGCATCCTGCTGCCCGGACGGCGGGATATATCATTGCAGGCTGGAGGACGGAAGAGTGGAGCAATTGGATTTTACGCCCTGCGACAGGCCGATGTACCTTGCCGTTTCCGGCAGAATATTATATGCGCTGCTTCGAGAACCGTTTCAAGGAAGCAGCGGCCTTATAAAATATGAGATTCGGAAAGACGGCAGCTTGAAACAGGCGGACGATGTTGTTTCGACGCATGGGAAATGCGCCTGCCATCTGGCGGTTGAAGGGGATGATATTTATTGTGTAAATTACCTGTCCGGCAATGTTGTACTGCTGCCGGATCAGATAGCCGCGCATACAGGAAAGGGGGTACATCCAAAACGGCAGGAAGCGCCGCATACCCATTTTGTTTGTGTGACGCCGGATAAAAATTACGTTTTGGTCACCGATCTTGGGACGGATCGTATCGTTACCTATGACAGAAAGCTGAACCGGATAAGCGAAACAAAACTGCCGGATGGAAAAGGACCCAGGCATCTTGCGTTTTCGGAAGATGGAACGATCGTCTTTTGCGTCAATGAGCTTTCGTCCGACGTATCTGTACTAAATTACCGCGACGGAAAATTGTCGCTCTGTAAAACCTTTCCGGCGCTGCCGGCGGATTTTTGCGGAGAAAGCACGGCTGCGGCGATTCGAGTCTACAAGGGAAAAGTTTATGTTTCCAACCGCGGGCATGATTCCATAACCTGCTTTGATATTTGCGGTAAAGAGCTTGTTTTTCAACAATGCGTTCCTTGCGGCGGGCAGTCGCCCAGAGATTTTGATATTATTGGGGAGCACATCATCTGCACCAATGAAAACAGTGACAATGTTACGCTGTTTGAGTTAAATCCGCTCAGACAATGCGGTAACGAGATCAAGATAAAAGCGCCACTGTGTGTGACTGAAAGGAAGGACGGCAATGAAACAATATGACAGATGGCAGTATAGTTCCGAACAGGCCTTTTCTGAAATTGTTATTTTGACGCCGGACGGAAAAGAAGAAAAAGTACAATCCTTCCGGCTTCAGCCGGCCAAATTTTCCTATGACCGGCATGGCTATGAAACAGTATCGGCTAACGGCCCGCTTTTGTATGCGGCACGCTATACGCCCAAAAAGCCGGGCGTCTATCATTTTACTGTAATCATGAACGAGCGGGAAACGGAACGCGGGGAATGGGAATGTGAAGCTTCCGATAATCATGGATTTATTCACATAAGTAAAAAGGACAGCAGGTATTTTGCATACAGCGACGGTACGCCGTTCTGTCCGGTGGGGATTAATCTTTGTTATCCGACGGCGTACGACTATTCCGACGGGACGGAATTTGGTATAAACGGGCAAAAATGCTATTTGGGGATCCGCCAGTACGAAGCGTGGTTCAAAAATCTATCCCAAAATGGGGTCAATCTTGTACGTCTCTGGCTGGGACATGAATATTTTAACCCCGATACCGGCGAAGCAACTGAATTGAACTATCTGCAGTTTGCCAAAATTGACGCAGTTGTAGAATTGGCTGAACAATACGGTATCAAACTAAAGCTTACATTTGAACATTTTCGCGATTTTAGCTGTAAAGACACTGTGCCCGATGGCTATAATGGTTATATTTATAAATTGTTCCATAAGACTCTAAACTATGGGAACAGAGCGTGCCAAAGCATGGAGGAATGGCTCACCGACCCTTTGTGGAAAAGCCTGTGGCTAAAAAAGGTATCGGAATTTACCAGGCGGTACGGCGGCAATACCAGTATTTTTACATTTGAATTTTGGAATGAGATGAACGCTGTAACAGCAGATTTTGATACCGTTGTTGCGTGGAACCGGGAAATGATGCCGAAATGCAAAAAACTGGCGTCGGACAATTTATGGGTTAATTCTTTGGGAAGCTTAGACGCGGAATATGTGCAGAATATGTATGATTTCTATCTCAAAAACACGGAGGATGATTTTATCCAGTTTCACCGATATCTTGATCAGGGTGCAAGATTGAACTGCTGCCAGCCATGTGATTTTGCAGGGGAGGGTATCAAGAGGGTACAAAAGGACAATCGCCCTATCCTGTTAGCTGAGACAGGCGCGGTAAACGACTGCCATAGCGGGCCGTTCCGTTATTATTCTGCTGACCACCGCGGTATCATTTTCGCCGACTGTGTCTATACCCCATTTTTCTGCGGCAGCGCAGGCTGCGGCAATATCTGGCATTGGGATGAGCGGTATGTGGAAAGTAAAAATCTTTATCATATGTACCAAAAATTTTCGGAATTTGTGCATGGGATTGCCCTGGACGAAGAGCAATTCGTTTGCAGAAATTGTTCTGATGACCGGGTATGGATGTACCTTTTAGTAGGAAAAACGGTCACCCTGGGATATATCAGAAACAAGAGCGACTCATGGGATAAAATTCTGCGGGATGGGCAGCAGCCGGAACCGCTTCAGGCAATTGAACTGCCTCGAGCAGACAAATCTGCGCTTTATCCAATCTGGCCGGGCGAAACTGCGGAGGCAGCTGGAAATCAGATTCAGAATTTACGGTATGGGGTATTTTTGAAACTTTACAAATAAGGAGTTTTCTTATGATAAATTTAAAGGGAAAGACCGCCCTTGTCACCGGTGCGAGCCGTGGAATCGGGCGTGCAATTGCGCTGGGGCTTGCTCGATGCGGCGCTGATCTGATTGTCAATTACGTACACCAAAAGGACAAGGCATGTGAGGTACAAAAAGCGGCGGAACAATCAGGCGTAACCTGCGAATTGGTACAGGCAGACTTATCTGCGCCCGACTGTGCCGAAAAACTGGTTCAGAGGCCAATTGATATACTGATTCTGAATGCTTCGGTACAGTTCCGAAATGGTTGGGAACAGATTTCAATTGACGAATTTGATACCCAGATCAACTGCAACCTGCGTTCTGCTATGCTGTTAATGCAAAAGGCTGTACCTTCCATGAAAGAAAAAGGGTGGGGCAGGATTATCACAATCGGAAGTGTTCAGGAGACGAAACCGCATCCGGATATGCTGATTTATTCTGCATCCAAAGCGGCCCTCACCAATATGGCTAAATCACTTGCTCTTCAGCTTGCACCCTTTGGTATCACCGTCAATTCGGTTGCGCCGGGTGTCATTGCCACAGACCGCAATACCGACGCGCTTGCCGACCCGGTTTATGCCAAATCTGTACAGGCGAAAATTCCATCCGGCCGGTATGGACAGCCGGAGGACTGTGCCGGTATCATTCAGCTCCTGTGTTCCGAAAAAGGAGAATATATCACAGGACAAAATATTTTTGTTGACGGCGGTATGGCAATAAAATAGGAGTGATAACATGATTTTATCGGATTATTTTTTATGCGAAGAGAGCCGGCAATGGCACTTTGCAAAGCAGATGGGGGTGCAGAATGCTGTTATCCGGCTGCCGGAGGACAGCGGATTTGACCTGACCGACCGGAAGCATTGGGATCAGGCGTGCAAAAAATTGATTGATTTTGGAATCAAGCCGGTTGCAATTGAACCAATGCCCAATTGCGTACACGAGCATATCAAGCAGGGCGACAGCCATAGGGACGAGAGTATTTTAAAGGTGCTTAAAATGTTCCCGATCATGGACGCACTTGATATCCGCACGATTTGTTTTAACTGGATGGCGCATATCGGCTGGCTTAGAACTGTGTCTGATATCAAAGAGCGCGGCGGCGCTCTCGTAACTGGATTTGACATTGAAGCATTTCAGCCGCAGGATGATTTTTCCATTTCAGAAGAAACACTGTGGGACAATTATGAGTATTTTATCCGGATCGCTGTCCCGGAGGCGGAAAAATACGGTATCCGTCTGGCGCTTCATCCCGATGATCCGCCTCTTTCCAAGTTGGGCGGCGTCAGCCGTATTATGACCTCCTATCAGAATATCAATCGTGCGGTAAATCTGGTGGATTCTCCAAGCCTGGGTGTTACGATGTGCCAGGCAACTTTTTCAGTTATGGGAGAAGACCTTTATTCGGTAATTCCGGCATTTGCGGAGCAGAAAAAGATTTTTATGGTCCATTTCCGCGATTATGTAGGTAATAAGATGAAATTTCATGAGTCCTTCCACGATAATGGTCAGACCAATATGGCGGATATTTTGTGGCTGTATGAAAATCATGGAGTAGATGTTCCTATTCGGGTCGACCATGTACCGCTGATGGCAGGTGAAAAAGAAGGGAATTTCGGATATACCGATTTGGGCCGGCTGTTTGCGATCGGATACCTGAAAGGGCTGATGGACGCAATAGAGTAAAAAAGCTGACAGAGGGGGAAAATCTCCTCTGTTTTTTACCATAAAAAAGTGCAAATGAATCACAAATTTTTTTATTGTTTGGATTTAGATTATATGGTATGATGACTCCAATATCAAACCAAAAGAAAGGATTGGAGTGTTTATGGAGAAATTCATATTCAAGCAGGTGTCTTCTCTGGAAAAGGTATTTCTGACCGGAAATGAAACAATGAAGGAGCTTAAAAGTGCCAGCGCATTGAAAGGGGAACGGTATTCCTATCAGATCGCTTTTTATTTGGAAGATATTGGGAGCTTTGAACTGCAGGCAGAAAAAACAGGTGATTTGCAGGAAAATATGTCGATTCGTATTGTCGGAAATATCCCTGCTGAGAAAACAGCGATTGAACACGAGTGCGATAAGGATTATATCACCACCGGCTCTGGAATTTTTCCCGATGTTCTGTACCCGTATGAACCCGCGAAATGCAAGGCAGTCCCTTATCGTTGGCATAGTATTTGGATAACAATCGAAATACCGGAGGATTGTAAGGCGGGGATTTACCGTCCTGCTGTTACTTTATGTAATGAAAAATTTGGTGTGCGTGAAGAAATTACATTGGATTTAGAGATAATTGACGCGGTTTTGCCGCCGCAGGAGATGATTTATACACAATGGTTTCACAGTGACTGCATTGCTTCTTATTATAATATTCCTGTTTTTTCCGAAAAGCATTGGGAATTGATTGATAAGTTTATTGCGCTTGCCGCTTATACCGGCATTAATATGATATTAACCCCGCTGTTTACGCCGCCGCTTGACACAGCTGTCGGCGGGGAGCGTCCAACAGTTCAATTAGTTGGCGTAACTTTAAAAAATGGCGTTTATCACTTTGATTTTTCTAAATTGGATCGATGGATTGATATCTGTAAAAAAAATAGCATCCAGTATTTTGAAATGTCTCATCTGTTCACGCAATGGGGGGCGGAATTTACACCAAAAATTGTCGCTTGTGTCGATGGGACAGAGGAAAAGATTTTTGGCTGGCACAAACGCGCTGATTCTCCGGAATATAAAGCGTTTTTAGATGCGTTTCTGCCTGAATTGGTTGATTATCTCAATCATAAGGGAATTGCCCAGCATACATATTTTCATGTTTCGGATGAGCCGCGGTTAAAACATAAGGAGCAGTATAAGACAGCTAAAGATTTGATAAAATCCCATTTAAAAGGATTTAAAATCATTGACGCTTTGTCCGAACCCGATTTTTATCAGGAGGGACTGGTGGAATATCCGATCCCGCACACCGGAGAGGCAGAGGCGTTTCATAAACTTGGTGTAAAAGAATTTTGGACCTATTATTGCTGTAGTCAAGGAAAAGAACTCAGCAACCGCTTTTTCGCAATGCCGTCCTACCGGAACAGGATCATCGGTACACAATTTTACAAATTCGGCGTTCAGGGTTTTCTGCAGTGGGGCTATAATTTTTATTATTCCCAGTATTCGACCTGCAGTATTGATCCCTATCTTGTAACAGATGCTTTGGGCGGGTTTCCGGCAGGCGATTCCTTTTCGGTATATCCGTATCAGGACGGCCCTGCCGAATCTTTACGCAGCGTAGTCTTTTATGAGGCGCTTCAGGATGTGCGGGCTTTCCGGCTGTTAGAAGAAAAGATAGGATACGACGCGGTTCTGGAACTTTTAGAATCGGAGGGGGCGATTACCTTTACCGAATATCCGAGGTCAGCTGAATTTTTACTGAATCTGCGGGAAAAGATCAATCAAACAATAAAATGATCCATTTAAATAAAGATAAGCACCGCTTTTTTAAGCGGTGCTTTTATCAGAATATAGATTAATACCCAATACTCTTTAAATACTCGCGGCTCATTTTTGCACATTCCATCGGCGGTTCCGCGTTGGTTCCATCCTGTTCGACAATTGCATACAGTGCGCCGGCCTGCTCCGCAGCTTTCATAATAGCTGGGATGTCCTGAATTCCATGACCGACCGGGCGGAATTCAAAGCCGTTGTCTTCTTTGGAAGCCTTTTTACTCTCCTTGCCTGATTCATCAATCAAGGCATAAACAGGACCGCCGCCCAGATTTTTACAGACAAAATCCTTTAGATGCACAACCGGTGAACGTCCGCTGTATTTTAATATATATTCGGCTGGATTATAGCCTGCGTAATGCACCCAGCAGGTATCTATTTCTGTTTGCAGCAGGTCTGCCGGAACAGATTCATACAGCCAGTCAAGCAAAAATTTTCCTTCAAATTGATTGAATTCAAAATCATGGTTATGATACAGCAGCTGGATACCGTTATCGCGAAGTGCCTGGCCGACCTTCTTAAATTCTTGAACAGTCTGGCTGAATACTTCATTGCCTTTATGCTTTTCAAGTCCCATCCACGGCACAGCAGAATATTTAGCACCGATCGTTTTTAAATAATCAATTGCACTTTGGCCTTCTTTCAGGAAAAGGTCATATGTCTGATGAACAGAAATACAAGTCAGACCGAATTTGTCCAGCATTGCGCGTACCTCTTCTGCTGTACGGCCGAAGTAACCGGCAAATTCGACATAGTCATAACCCATTTCCTTCACTTTCTGCAGCGTACCTTCCATGTCAGCTTCCATCTCGTTGCGGACAGAATATAGTTGAAGTCCGATTTTGATATTACTCATTTAAGATCATCCTTTCCGGCTTTTACAGTTCCGGGATATCTAAGACGATTTCACGGTTCTGGTTTGCAGACTTCACGATTCCGTCAATAATTGCCTGATTATAAATAATCTGGCTGGACGGAACAGGAGAAGTTCCGTTTTCTTTGATTGTGTCAAGGAAACTGCGGATTTTTTTATAGAAGTCAGAACGGCCGCTCTTGTCTTCCAGCATTGGAATAACTGTTTCGACCTGTGAACCGGCAACTTCATGATAAATTTTCATTGGACCGCCGATAGAGCCGTTCCAGCATTCGGTGGATGGGATACGCAAAGAACCTTCCGTTCCCATAATGATGGTGTCCCCTGGGGTATCCAGGTTCATAGCCCATGCGATGCGGAAATCAAGGATGATATCCCCTTCCAGACGGATAAAGGCTGCGGCAAAATCGTCAACACCGAATAATTTTGCATATTCCGGATGCTTTGGATAATAATCCGGACGGGTTCCAAAGTAGGCTGATTTATAACCGGATACGGTCAGAGGTTTTGGATAACCGATTGCATTTAAGACCATATCCAGGGAATAACATCCGATATCGCCGAGGGCACCGATGCCGCCGGTTTCTTTTTCGATAAAAGTGGTTCCGAACGGAGTCGGGATACCGCGGCGTCTGCCTCCGCCTGTCTGGATGTAGTAAATTTTCCCCAGTACGCCCGATTGGACAATTTCCTTTAATTTAATCATATTCGGATTGTAGCGGGGCTGGAATCCAATTGACAGGATTTTCCCGCTTTTCAGTTCAGCTTTTCTGATTTCAACTGCTTCTTCTAAAGTAACACACATTGGTTTTTCCAAAAGGACATGAACGCCTTTCTGAAGGGCATATATTGTACACTCTGCATGAGTGCCGTTATATGTACAAACGCTGACTGCGTCCAATTTTTCTGCGTCCAGCATGGATTTGTGATCCGGATAGCATTTTGCATTTTCAATTTCAAATTTTTTCGCAAACGCCTCTGCCTTGCCGTCAACTAAATCAGCAAGCGCAACTATTTCGACGTCCGGCATTTCTTTATAATGAATCACATGTGCTTCCGCAATCCAGCCGCAGCCGATAATACCTACTCTTAATTTTTTGCTTGTGTCAATTGTTTTGACCTCCTGGTCTGATTTAAATGCGTCCAGGTTTCCTGCCTGTTTAGCCATACTATCTTCCTCCAATTTGTTTAGACTATTTCGTCTAAATGTTTCAATTCGCGTACATTATACAACTTCAAAATACTTTATGCAATACTTAAGGAGCAGATAATCTAAATTTGCAAATTGTTTGAAAAGTACAAATTTTAAGCCGCAGAATAAGATAATACTGTTTGCCCTAAATATGAGACAGGCTGTTTTTTCATTGAACATCTTTTTCGAATCTGCATAGACTGAAGATGACAGAAAGGAGGTATCTATGGGACCAAACAGGAACAAAACCATTCAAATGTTTCGCATATTACAGGATTCCATACCGTTTGCCGCGGCATTTATCCGGGGGTCTGAAAGCTTTCCTGAACTTTCGGGAACGGTATCATTTTTCGATTTGCCTGAAGGGACACTTGTTACAGCTTCGGTCAAAGGGCTGCCTGTGCCGGCAGAGCCCTGCGGTAACACCGTTTTTGGATTTCATATCCATGAGGGAATGCAGTGCAGCGGCAACGCTGAGGACCCGTTTGCCGATGCAAAAGGCCATTTCAATCCGGATAACTGTCCTCATCCGGAGCATGCGGGCGATTTGCCACCGCTTTTTTCCAATCAGGGAAATGCCTGGTATGCGGTATTGACAAATCGGTTCACCATAAATGATATACTGGGAAGGGCAGTAATCGTACATAGCATGGCGGATGATTTTACTACGCAGCCATCCGGAAATTCCGGACAGAAAATCGGCTGCGGAATCATTCAAAGGGTATAGCAAAAAACGGGCGGAAATCTTCCGCCCGGTTTTTAATTTGTTTTCGCTTTAGAACTAATCAATCTCAATTTTTCCGTTTTATTCATTTTTTTGATTTCGCATTCCCGCCGAAGAGCATCCGATTTATTGCGAAAACTTTCATAATACACCATTTTCACCGGCAAACGTGACCGGGTATATTTTGCCCCTTTTCCTGCATTATGCACAGCCAGCCGTTTTTTAAGATCGGTCGTCCAGCCTGTATACAGGGTTTCGTCATGACAGGATAGGATATAGATATAATGCATTTTCATTACCTTCCTCATTTTTTAAATCGGAGCAAAGCGTGATAA
>ERZ773194.4558-NODE-4558-length-10774-cov-2.943092_pt1 | contig 10774 bp, 8 predicted proteins | sample MGYA00511240_ERZ773194 | MGnify/ENA primary metagenome ERZ773194 (study PRJEB29015, sample SAMEA2737774) | human gut metagenome | biome: human gut; feature: human-associated habitat; material: faeces | place: China | collected 2012 ... | reverse complement strand
ACGAGAGCCTCCGGTACTTCCAGCGCGTGCTCCGCTCAAGCGGGATAATCGACGAGCTGGAGGCGCAGGGTATCCAGGAGGACGATCTCGTCTCCATATACGATTTCGAGTTCAATTACGTGAGATAATCTGTAGGAAACCCCAGCGGCTTCCGAGGTGCGAATATGAATCTGATCAGCGTATTACTTCAGCAGCTTGACCGTTCCTCGCCGGGCAGCGTTGAAACGGCTAAGCAGGTCATTGGCATGTTAAACGGAGCAGCACCGGAGACGGCGTTGTTCTTCGGCGACGATACGTACACCCCGCGGCTGATATCCGAGAAGTTCGGGTGCAGACTCTGCGCTGCCCTGACAGACGAGCAGCGCGCCGAGCAGGGAAAGGCAGGCCTTGACTGCTGCGCAGTTCAGCAGTTTGAGCTTCCCGGCGGAAGCTACGACCTGATCTGGTACAACGGGATCGTTGAATTCGATGGAGTTACGCAGCGGCTTGAATTGCTGCGCAACAAGCTGAAAAAAGGCGGCACGCTGGTTTACCGCAACGTTAGCTGGCTGACGGAACCATCTCCGGATACGAAGGGGTTCTGCCAGCGCAGGTTCGGGCAGATACTGCCGCTTGACAGGGTGCTTGTCCTCGCGAAGGAGCAGGGCTGGAAGGTGCAGGATTTCTACATTGCGCCTAAGTCTGACTGGAATGCGGGGTACTACACTCCGCTTCTCGCCGCCGCCGAAAAGTACGCGGGCGTCCACAAGGAGGACAGCTCGGTATCGCTTGGCATGAGCGAGCTTCGCAAGGAGGCGGGGATTTTTGAAGCGCACTGCGAGGAATATAGCTGCGTATATTACATACTGAAAGGTTGATGGAATGGCGTTACCAGTATTGACGGAACGTGAAGCGGGGGCGTACAGCCCTAATGTTCTAGCGTTCTACGGCGACTGCGTTTATGAACTGCTGGTGCGGCGTGAGGTCGTGCTTCGCGGCAACACCAACGCCGGGAGGCTCCACGACCTGGCGGTCGAGCAGGTGCGGGCTTCCTATCAGTCCAGGGCGGTCGATTTTATCGAGCCTATGCTGACTGAGAAAGAATCCGATATACTCCGCCGCGGAAGAAACGCGGGAGGTATCTCGGTCCCAAAGAGCGCGAAGCCGTCCGAGTACCGCAGGGCGACCGCACTGGAGGCTCTGTTCGGGTATCTCAGCCTTTCGGGGCAGCAGGAACGTATTGAGGAGCTGTTTACGGCAATTTGCGAGGCTCTTCCGGTCTGAACGCGGAGGTGTATTCCCATGACCAGAAAGGAAAAAACGGATAATCTCCGCAGCATACGGCGCTGGCTGCTGGATATCCTGATAATTATTGCTGGATCCGGCGTGTACGCACTGGGAGTTCATTGCTTCACGGCGCCGAATAACATCGCGCCCGGCGGAGTTACGGGTATTGCAACGATAATCAGCTTCGTGACGGATCTTAATGTCGGTACGCTTATCGCTGCGATAAACGTGCCGCTTCTCATCGCCGGATTTGTTCTGCTTAACAAGCGGACGATGATAAAGACGTTGATTTCAGTTGCGGCGCTTTCCGTAATGACCGACTACCTTTTTAAGGACATTCCGGTGTACATCGCGGACAACGGCGGCGGGATCCTGGCTTCAATCTTCGGCGGGCTTCTGATGGGTGCCGGCATCGGCATCGTGTACGTCCGCGAGGGAACTACAGGCGGCACCGATATCGTCAACAAGATAATCAACAGGTTCAGACCCGAAATAAAGCTGGGACAGATATCGTTCCTGGTAAATGCGGCTGTAGCCGTTAGCGGCTATATCGTTTATAAGAACCTTGACGTTGTAATGTACGCGATAATCGCTGTTTTTGTGCAGGCAAAGGTGATTGACGTGCTGGTTTACGGCGGTCTCGAGGGGAAATTCCTGATGATTTTTTCAGAGAAGCCGCACGAGATATCCGAGAAGCTCCTGAAGCAGAAACGCGGAGTTACGCTGCTCCACGGCGAGGGAGCCTATTCCGGCGAGGAAAAGCTGGTCGTGTGCATTGCAGTACACAAGAACGAATATGTAAAGGTAAAGCGGATCGTAAAAGAGATCGATCCGGACGCTTTTGTAATTATAACCGGCGCGAGCGAAGTCCTGGGAAAGGGCTTCCAGAGGCTGGATCAAAACTAATAAAACAAGGAGACAATCAAGCTCTTTCATATTTATTAGAAAGATATAAAGAACTTGTAAATATTAAAGTAGGAAAATATTACATAGTAGGAGCAGAACGAGAAGACACAGTTCAAGAAGGAATGATAGGCTTATTTAAAGCAATAAAATGTTTTGATGCTCAAAAGCAAAATTCATTCAAAACATTTGCAAATATTTGTATAGAAAGACAATTAATAACAGCGATAAAAACATCAAATAGACAAAAGCATATGCCATTAAATTCATACTTATCTTTAAATAATTCGGCATATGACAATGAAGACAATGACGAAGAATTAATAAATACATTTGATAGCAAAACAATAGAAGACCCATTAGATACATTAATGAAAAAAGAGTATTATGAACAAATAGAAAGCACAATAGACAAAACATTAAGTGGTTTTGAAAAACAAGTGCTAAATAGATATATAAAAGGCGAAAGCTATGTTGACATTGCAGCAAAGCTGGATGCACCAGTAAAATCTGTTGACAACGCAATACAAAGAATAAGAAAAAAAGCAATAAAAAATTTATTTAACTAAAAAACTCCTCTGGTTTGGCCAGAGGAGTTTTTATAATATATGGAGCTTCCAACGGGAATTGAACCCGTGACCTCAGCCTTACCAAGGCTGCACTCTACCAACTGAGCTATAGAAGCAACTAAGACACATTATACATTACAATAATAAAAAAGTAAATAATTTTCATTGACTTTTTTTCTAAATAGCGTTAAAATAATAAAGATATAAATAAAAACAAGTAAGAGACAAGTAAAATAAAGGTTACTTACAGAGAAAATTAGCCAAGGCTGGAAGCTAATTTAAGCAAACATATTTGAAAACTAACTCTTCAAGTTTCTAGTGAACAAGCTAGACGAGTAAGATTCGTTACAATCTTAAATTAAGAAAAAAATAGGATGGAACCGTGTTATAAAAGCACTCCTATGGATAAAAAGTATCCATAAGGGTGCTTTTTAGATTAAACATCGAAAATATTAAACCGTGTACTTTGGCAATTTATTGCCAAATAAACCCGGAACCGATGGCAATTTTTAAGGGGGTTTTATTATGATTAAAGTAACATTAAAAGATGGATCTAGTATAGAGGTTAAAGAAAATAGTACTATATTAGATGTCGCAAAACAAATTAGTGAAGGTTTAGCAAGGGTTGCAACTTGTGGTGAAATTGATGGAGAGGTAAAAGATTTAAGATATGAAATTACAAAAGATTGTAATTTGACAATTCATACTTTTGATTCTAGTTTAGATGGAAAAAAGGCTTATTGGCATACAACATCCCATATTATGGCACAGGCTGTAAAAAGATTGTTTCCAGGCGTTAAGTTTGCAATTGGACCTTCAATAGATAATGGTTTTTACTATGATTTTGATGTAGAAAAGCCTTTTACAGATGAGGACAAAGAAAAAATAGAAGCCGAAATGAAAAAAATTATAAAAGAAAATTTACCAATAGAAAGATTTGTTTTACCAAAAGATGAAGCTTTAAAATTAATGGAAGGACAACCATATAAACAAGAATTAATTAATGATTTACCAGAAGGGGAAGAAATTGGTTTCTATAAACAAGGTGATTTTACAGACCTTTGTGCAGGACCACATTTAGTAAGTACAGGAAAAGTTAAAGCAATAAAAATATTATCATCTTCAGGAGCATATTGGAGAGGTGATGAACATAACAAAATGTTACAAAGAATTTATGCTATTTCTTACCCAAAAGCAAGTCAATTAGAAGAATATTTACAATTCCTAGAAGATGCTAAACAAAGAGATCATAGAAAAATAGGAAAAGAAATGGAATTATTTATGACACATCCGCTAGTTGGATCAGGTCTTCCTATGTATTTGCCAAATGGTGCTACAATTAGAAGAGAGCTTGAAAGATATATTCAAGACAAAGAGTTAAGACTTGGTTATAGTCATGTTTATACTCCATCTCTTGCAAATGTTGAATTATATAAGACAAGTGGACATTGGGATCATTATAAAGAAGATATGTTCCCAGTTATGAAAATGGACAATGAAGAATTAGTATTAAGACCAATGAACTGTCCACACCATATGTTAATATACAAAAATTCAATGCATTCTTATAAAGATTTACCAATAAAAATAGGAGAATTAGCACATGATTTTAGGTACGAAAATTCAGGAGCTGTATGTGGATTAGAAAGAGTTCGCCAAATGTGTCAAAACGATGCACATTTATTTGTAAGACCTGATCAAATAAAAGATGAAGTTGGAAAAGTTTTAAAATTAATATTTGAAGTATATATGAATGATTTTGGATTTTCTAGAGACAAATTTGCATTTAGATTATCATTAAGAGATAAGAACAAAGAAAAGTATATAGACAATGACGAAATGTGGGAAACAGCAGAAAATCAATTAAGAAAAATTCTAAAAGAATTAGACATAGACTTTTATGAAGCAGAAGGAGAAGCAGCATTTTATGGACCTAAAATTGATATTCAAATAAAATCAGCATTAGGACATGATGTAACAATACCAACATGCCAATTAGACTTTGCGCTTCCAGAAAGATTTGATTTAACATACATTGGAGAAGATGGACAAAAACATAGACCAGTTGTAATTCATAGAGCAATACTAGGATCTTCTGATAGATTTATTTCATTCTTATTAGAAGAAACAAAAGGAAATTTACCTTTATGGCTAGTTCCAATACAAGTAAAAATATTGCCAATAAGTGAAAAACAAAATGATTATTGTGAAGAATTGTTAGAAAAAGTACAAAAAGCAGGAATTAGAGTTGCATATGACAGTAGAAATGAAAAAATAGGTTACAAAATACGTGAGGCTCAAATGGAAAAAATTCCATATATGCTAGTTGTTGGAGACAAAGAAAAAGAAGAAAATAAAGTTACAGTACGTTCAAGAAGTAAGGTTGATTTAGGAACAATAAGTATAGATGAATTTATAGAAAAAGTACTAGGCGAAATAAAAGATAAAAAAAGTATAGGTGAATAATTTTAAGGAGGAAAAAGTTAAATGAAATTAGGAATTGTAGGACTTCCAAATGTTGGGAAAAGCACAATGTTTAATAGTATTACAAAAGCAGGAGCAGAATGTGCAAATTATCCATTTTGTACAATAGAGCCAAATGTTGGAGTTGTTCCAGTGCCGGATGAAAGGCTAGATGCATTGACTAAAATGTACAATCCACAAAAAACAACACATGCAGTTGTAGAATTTGTTGATATAGCTGGACTTGTTAAAGGAGCAAGTAAAGGAGAAGGACTTGGAAATAAGTTTTTATCACATATACGAGAAACAGATGCTATAGTTGAAGTTGTAAGATGTTTTGAAGATAGTAATGTAGTACATGTTGATGGAAGTGTTGACCCAGTAAGAGACATAGAAACAATAAATTTAGAATTAATATTTGCAGATATAGAAACAGTAAATAAAAGACTAGATAAAGCAAGGAAAAACTTAAAAGCAGATAAAAAATACCAAGAAGAAATTGATTTACTTGAAAAAATAAAAACAAGTTTAGAAAATGGAATATCTGCAAGAGCAATTGATTATACAAAAGAAGAACAAGAACTAGTAAAAGACATGTTTTTATTAACAACAAAACCAATATTATATATTGCAAATGTTTCTGAAGAACAAATAGAAGATCCTGAAAATGACGAAAATGTTAAAAAAGTAAAAGAATATGCATTAAAAGAAAATGCAGAAGTAATTCCATTATGTGTAAAAATAGAAGAAGAATTATCTGGCTTAGATGATAACGATAAAAAAGAAATGCTAGAAGCTTTGGGACTTGAAGAATCAGGATTAGACAAAGTTATTAAAAAAAGCTATGATTTATTAGGATTAATGTCATTTTTAACAGCAGGAGAACCAGAAGTAAGAGCATGGACAATAAAAAAAGGAACAAAAGCACCACAAGCTGCTGGAAAGATTCATTCAGACATAGAAAGAGGATTTATAAAGGCAGAAGTAGTATCTTTTGAAGATTTAATGAAAGAAGGCTCAATGGTCGCAGCAAGGGAAAAAGGACTAGTTCGTCAAGAAGGAAAAGAATATATAATGCAAGATGGAGATATTGTATTATTTAAATTTAATGTATAGTATGTAAAATGTTGATATACAAGAAAACATAAAAAAACGTCACAAAGCTGTAATATTTTTGTAACATAAAAGTAATAAAAATATTTATTTAAAAATATTGACTAATAAAATATAAAAGTTTAAAATATATGTATAAGCAAAAGAAAAATTTAATTGTTTCTTATAAACCACTTGAAAAATTTAAAAAGTTAGTGTATAATAAATAGTGGTTGTAAAATAATAATAGAAATAGATTAAATTAGTAAGGAGAAATAAATATGAAAAAAGTAAGTTTAATTAAAGGATTTTTAGTAATTTTATTAAGTGTAGTTTTAATAGGAACAACAGGTGTATTTGCTGCAGATGAATTAGATTTTGATTTAGATGATAACACATCATCAAACACATCAAATACTTCAAACTCATCAAACACGGCTAACAACACAAATACAAATAAAAATAACACAAATACAAACTCAAATAAAAGTAACACAAATACAAACAACACAAACACAAATAATGCCAATGCAAATAAAAACTCAAGCACATACAATAATACAAACACAAATTTACCAAAAACAGGTATAGAGGATTCAATACCAACAGCAGTGCTTATAGTAATATTTGCAATATCAGCTGTATATGCTTATAAAAAAATTAGTGATTATAAAAATGTTTAATTAAAATAAAATATTAAAACTGGAAGTCTATTGTAGGCTTCCAGTTTTTGCTTTTATTATTAATCTATTATTATTAAAATTATTACAAGTAATAAGAGTTAACTCACAAAATAATTTATTATCAGAAATGGGAGAAAGGTCATCTTCTTTTACCTCATACTTATCATACACATAATAAGTAAATTGATTATTGGAGTTATCTTTAATAATTATTTTATCATTGTTTCTTAAAAGAAAAATTTTACCAAAAAATCTATCGTCATTGTAATTATGGCCAGCTATGCATAAATTACTTTTGGAATCTGGCATTTGACCAGAAAGCCTGCAAGGAGATATTTTTAATAAAGCATCAGAAATTCCGAAAAAAAAGGTATAGGAAATATTTAAACTAGGAATACTAATAGTTCCTAAAATATCAGTGTCATTAGTTTGTGAATTTTTCACATTACTAGAAGAGTACAATTTAGACAATTTATAATTTTTAGATAAAATTTTTGAAAAATTTTCTTGTTTATTAAGTTTACTTCTATAATTTACATATAAAAAGATAATAACTGTAATTGCTATTATTGAAATTAATAATTGAACAATTAATCTTTTTTTGTCGGTTTTAGAAGGGTTTGTAATTAAAATTTGATTCATATAAATCACCTTTTTAAATAGTATTTACACATGAAAAAAAAATATAATAAAAGTATTAAAATATATTGATTTTTTTTAAGTGCTTTAGTATAATTTTTCTGTAAATATAATTAAATTCTAAAGAAAAGGAAGGGGAAAAAACATGAAGAAAAAATTAAATTCAAAACATGAAAGCGGTATAACATTAATAGCTCTTATTATTACAATAATTGTACTTTTAATACTTGCTGGAGTTGCAATTGTTACACTAACAGGAGATAATGGGATACTTGGAAAAGCATCAAATGCAAAAATCGAAACAGAAAAAGGAAGACTAAAAGAAACTACTAGTCTTGCAGTAAGTGAACTTGTAACAGAAAAACTTTCAACAGGAGGAAAAACAAGTGATATTACTGCTCAAAATATTGTAGATAAAGTAAAGGAAAATGAAGGAAAAAGTGAAGGAATTACTTTTGAAAAAAGAGAAGGTGCAACAGAACCTAGAAATTTGCCATGTTATATTGTATTTGACAAAAGTATAACATCAGTAAAACAAACAATTAAAGTACCAGTAGAGTTAAATTTAAGTGTTGGCAGTGTTACAGAGGGCAGTTATGAAGATAAAGCAAAAAAAGAAATAAAAGAAATAATAGACAAAAATAAAGACATAACTCCAAGTGGAATAGTAGATAAAATGAATAAAAATCATAAAACAACAAATATTACAAAAACATCTGATACATTTCCAACTATTATACAAATACCATCAAAAACATACGATGACGATCAATTAGAAGAAATAAATGTACCTGTAAGTGAAAATAAAAATGTGGGAAAATTATATGAAACAACACCTACAGATTATATTCCAATCTATACGAAAGAACAATTAAAAAAAATAAGCAGTGGAGAAGATGTAAATGTTACTCAAGAAGATAAAATATATAACTACAAAAGAGATGGAAAATATATTTTAATGCAGGACATTTCATTAAGTGGTGAAAATTGGGAACCTATACCAGAACTTGTAACTACATTAGAAGGAAATTATAAAACAATTTCTGGAATGACAATAAACATAACAAAAGACGGTGACTATGGGTTATTTGGCCAATTAAATCAAGGAGAACTTAAAAACCTTGATATTAAAGATGTAAATATTAAAGTAGGGGTAGAAAAATCAACTAGTGCCAATATTGGTGGTGCATTTGGAAAATTAAAAACAGGAGCTTTTGAAGTAGAAGGAACACTTAGATGTTTTTCAAAAACAGGAGAAAGTGTAAAGGGCTGGGTAGAAGTTGAAAGCGATGCACAAGGACTAGTAAGCAACTGTATAAATAATATAAACTTTACAAACGGTTCAAGTGAGATTGGAGGAATTATAGGTAGTCTATCATCAAATGTTGCTTGTCAATCATGTGTTAATAAAGGAAATATAGAAACAAGTTCATCAGCTGCTGGAATTGTAGGGTATGTTTACACAAGCAAAACAGTTTCAATAATGAAATGTAAAAACACAGGTAATATTTCATCAACAAACCAAAATGTTGGAGGAATTATGGGATATGTTAACTGTGGATTAAGTATAAGTGAAAATGAAAATTACGGAATAATAAGTGGAAAGCAAAACTTAGGTGGAATAATTGGATATTTATCTTCTCAAGGAACTGCATTTATAACAAGTAATGTAAATAAAGGAAAAATTGTAGGAACAAGTCTTATGGGGGGAATTTTAGGATATGGAAGTGCAAATTCAACGGGAGAAATTTCGTTAAATGCATGCACAAATTCTGGAGAATTAATGACAAGTGAAGGAAGCAGTTTCTCAACAAATATAGGAGGAATAATAGGTGATGTAAATTATGCTAAACTAAGTTGTAATGCAAATAATAATGAAGGAAAAATTACAATAAATTGTTCATCTAATTATATTGGTGGAATTATTGGACAAGCATCAAATTTAACAGGTGGAAGTATAAATCAATGTACAAATAAAAAATCTGCTACAATAAACATTAATTCTGCAAGTGGAAATGTTAGTATCGTTGGAGGATGTATAGGAGGAATTGAAATAAGTTCAAGCCTTAATAGTAATGTTAATGAAGCAGAAATAACAGTAAATTCAACAAGTGGTAAAAATTATAATATATATTCAGTTGGTGGAGTGATAGGAGAATTGAAAAATAGTGGCGGAATTACAACATCAACAAATTCAGGAAATATTAATATTATAGGAGATGTTTATTCATATGACATAGGAGGCATTATAGGAAAATCAGATAATCATTCTGGTCTTTTGGTAGCTAGTACAAATGATGCAAACATTACAGTTAAAGACTATAATAAGGTAAGTAATATAGGTGGAATTGTAGGAAATTTATATATGAACTCAAAATCAAATTTAATAACTTCTCTAACTTCAAAGAAAAATATTAAGTTGACAACTAATACTACTGTAACAGGTTCAAATAGTTTAGTAAGTAGTGTAGGAGGACTAATAGGAAACATGCAAAGCGGAAATACTATATCAAATTCTAAACATATAGGAAATATAGAAGCAAATGATGCAGTACTTTTAGGAGGACTAATAGGAAACTCTAGTGGAAACTCCCCAGTTCAATATTGTTACCATATAGGAGATATTACATGTAATGGAAATTCTAATGATGTTGGTGGTTTCTTTGGCTATGGGGGTTCAAGTATAAAACAATGTTATTTTCATGGAAATATAGTAAATGACAAAAATAATGCATATTTTGGTGCATTTGCTGGATATAGCAGTGGATTAACATTAGATTCATCATATTTTAATTGTAAATTAAATAATCAAGATATTGCAAAAATGAATGGAGATAAAACAGAAGATGTATCAGCATATAAATTATCAGACGAAAATGCTAAGAAACAAGAATCTTATACTGGATTTGATTTTACAAGTTACTGGAAATGGGATGAAACAAATCAAAGACCTGAACTTAAGTAAATTTCAAAAAAATACAAGCAAAACCTTGAAAAAATAAAAAAAGGTGGTATAATATAAAAAATAAAAATTTTAAAAAATAAAAACAAGGACACGGTAAATAATAAAATTACTTTACAGAGAGCCAAATAAAGCTGAAATTTTGGCAAGGAAAAATTATTTATTATCACCTATGTTATTGCTAAACTGAAAGCTAA
>ERZ773194.4554-NODE-4554-length-10782-cov-10.475809_pt1 | contig 10782 bp, 7 predicted proteins | sample MGYA00511240_ERZ773194 | MGnify/ENA primary metagenome ERZ773194 (study PRJEB29015, sample SAMEA2737774) | human gut metagenome | biome: human gut; feature: human-associated habitat; material: faeces | place: China | collected 2012 ... | reverse complement strand
ACCGGCGGAGCTCGCCGCCGTCGTCAGCCTAAGGGCAGCGACCTGCGCATAAAGGTGAAGCTGACCCTTCAGGAGATATCGGAAGGAGTGACCAAGAAACTGAAAATTCCCCGTTATGTACAATGTCAGCACTGCTCCGGAACGGGAGCCAAGGACGGCACCGCATTCCAGACATGTACACGCTGCCACGGTTCAGGAGTAATCGACCACGTGCAACAGACATTCCTCGGCCCGATGCAGTCGACAGCCACCTGTCCCGAATGTAACGGCGAGGGCAAGACAATCACCCAGAAGTGTCAATATTGCAACGGCGAGGGCATTGTGCGTCAGGAGGAAGTCGTTTCTTTCAGCATACCCGCAGGCGTAACCGACGGAATGACCCTTTCGCTCAAGGGAAAAGGAAATGCGGCACGCAACGGAGGCATAAACGGCGACCTGCTTGTAGTAATTCTGCGCATCCTCGACCGTGTAGTCCGGCTCGATCATCTCGGCGCCGCTGCGCATGGCCTTGCGGTTTTTCCACTCGGCCTCCTGCTCCTGAATGTGGGCGGAGTCCTCGAGCATGATGCCGCAGAGGTCGCGGGTAGCCTCGGTCGTGTAGATGGGGCCGCGGTAGCCGTTTTTGTACAGATAGGGGATCCGGCCCGAGTGGTCGATGTGTGCATGGGTGAGCAGCAGTGCCTCATAGGTGCCGGGGGCATACGGCAGCTCGGTATTTTCGTAGACATCGCGGCCCTGCTCCATGCCGCAGTCGATCAGGATGCGGTGGCCCGCTGCCTCCAGCTGGGTGCAGCTGCCGGTGACCTCACGGTCAGCACCTAAGAATGTGAGTTTCATGTGGGTCCCCCTTTGGTCAAATAATACATATGTTTGGTGGGCGGCGGGTGGGGTATGTGGATATTGGGCAAGGTGCGATGCGGGGCGTCGAGGACGCCGCCCCCTACAACTAAAGTGCCAAGTCGTGCCAAAGGCGAGGTACGGCGGCCAGAGGACAGGCCGCCCTACATTTAACTTTTGCGCCCCACGCCGTACTGCGGGGCCTCGGGCAGGGTAAAGTTCTCGGTAAAATTGTTTGTCAAATCGTTGATGTTCATCCGCACCGCCCAGAATACATCGCCGTAATCCCGCAGGACGGTGTAGTCCGCGTTCAACGCTGCCAGCGTGGCCGTGTCGGTGACGATGTAGGCGGTGTCCCCTGCCGGCGTGTACTCGGTCAGGCTGCTCTGGTAGACGCGGCTCACGCTGCCGCTGTCCGCCAGTGTCTTGGCGGCATCGGCGGGGATGCTGTCGAAGCGGACCATTTTGGAGAACCACCCGTGGGTGGAGCGTGCCGGTGAGGAAGAAGAGCGGATCCGGAAAGAGGAGGAAGCAGAGGCTTCCGGCGAATAAGGAGGGTACGAAATGGAAGAGATCTTAGCGATGGTAGACGGTATGGCCGGGGAAGACGGAAAAGTGGAGGCAGCGGCTTTGAAAGAGGCATTGAAGGGACGGCTTTCGGATCTTCAGAAAAGCCTTCGGAAAAAGAAGGAACGCCTGAGCCTCAGCGAAGCGCTGGTGAAAAATGGAGCGAAGGACGTGGACTATCTGCTGTTCCGGCTGGAGGAGCGGGCAAAGTTCGGCGAAGAAGGGGAGCTTCTGGAGGAGGACGCCCTGATCAGCGAGGCGAAAGAGGAGTTCCCGGCGTTTTTTAACCGAAAGCGGGGAAAGATCTGGGGCGTGAAGCCCGGAGAAGGCGAGAGCGGCGAGGAGATGCGCTATCACCTCACCAAGTTCGCCCGTTCCAATGCCGGCACCTGCATCAACCAGCGGCCCTGCTGCGCGGTTGGCGACCGGGTGGATACCGAAGAGATCGTGGCCGACGGCCCCTCCTGCTCCGGCGGTGAGGTTGCCCTGGGCAAGAACGTGCTCATCGGCTTCGTGACCTGGGAAGGCTACAACTACGAGGACGCCATTCTGCTGAACGAGCGCCTGGTCCGGGAGGACGTGTTCACCTCCATCCATATCGAGGAGCATGAGACCGAGGCCCGGGATACCAAGCTGGGACCCGAGGAGATCACCCGTGATATCCCCAACGTGGGCGAGGACACCCTGAAGGATCTGGATGAGAACGGCATTATCCGGGTGGGCGCTGAGGTCCACTCCGGCGACTACCTGGTTGGCAAGGTTACCCCCAAGGGCGAAACCGAGCTGACCCCCGAGGAGCGCCTGCTGCGGGCCATCTTCGGCGAGAAGGCGAGAGAAGTCCGCGATACCTCTCTGAAGGTGCCCCATGGCGAGAGCGGCATCGTTGTGGACGTGAAGGTCTTCACCAAGGAGAACTCCGATGAGCTGGCTCCCGGTGTCACCAAGTCCGTCCGGGTCAGCATCGCTCAGAAGCGGAAAATCTCCGTGGGCGATAAGATGGCCGGCCGTCACGGCAACAAGGGCGTCGTGTCCCGGGTTCTGCCCGAGGAGGATATGCCCTTCCTGCCCGACGGTACCCCTCTGGACATTGTGCTGAACCCCCTGGGCGTGCCTTCCCGTATGAACATCGGACAGGTTCTGGAGGTCCACCTGGGCTATGCTGCCCGGGCGCTGGGCTGGAATGTGGCCACCCCCGTGTTCGACGGCGCCAATGAGAAGGATATCCGCGAAACCCTGAAGCTGGCCGGTCTGCGGGAAGACGGCAAGACCATCCTGTATGATGGCCGTACCGGCGAGCCCTTCGACAACCTGGTCACCGTTGGCTACCCCTACTATCTGAAGCTCCATCACCTGGTTGATGATAAGATTCACGCCCGTTCCACCGGCCCTTACGCACTGGTTACCCAGCAGCCTTTGGGCGGCAAGGCCCAGTTCGGCGGCCAGCGTTTCGGCGAAATGGAAGTCTGGGCCCTGGAGGCTTACGGCGCTGCCTATACCCTGCAGGAGATTCTGACCGTTAAGTCCGACGATGTGACCGGCCGTGTGAAGACCTATGAGGCCATTGTCAAGGGCGAGAACATCCCCAAGCCCGGTGTGCCCGAGTCCTTCAAGGTTCTGGTCAAGGAGCTGCAGGCTCTGTGCCTGGATATCCGCGTGCTGGATGAGCAGGGCAACGAGATCGAGCTGCGGGAGGATGACGACGATGATGATGTGATCTACACCTCCGGCGACAATGAGGAAGTCGTGGTGGGCGACACCAACGAAGTTCTGGATTCCGGCTTCGTCATTGATGAGGACGGTCCTGAGGATATTATGGACGTTGTGTTCAGCGATCTGGATAATGATGATGCAGATCCTGAGACGTCTGACGATTAAGGAGGCTCGATAAATGGCAAATGCCACCTTTGATGCCATTAAAATCGGCATCGCTTCTCCGGAAATGATCCGGCAGTGGTCCTACGGCGAGGTCAAGAAGCCGGAGACCATCAACTATCGTACTTTGAAGCCCGAGCGCGACGGCCTGTACTGCGAGCGGATCTTTGGACCGACCAAGGACTGGGAGTGCCACTGCGGCAAGTACAAGAAGATCAAGTACAAGGGCAAGATCTGCGACCGCTGCGGCGTTGAGGTCACCAAGAGCAAGGTTCGCCGGGAGCGCATGGGCCACATCGAGCTGGCCACGCCCTGCAGCCATATCTGGTACTTCAAGGGAATTCCCTCCCGCATGGGCCTGATTCTGGATGTCTCTCCCAAGGTTTTGGAGAAGGTCCTGTACTTCGCTGCCTATATCGTCACCGATCCCGGCGACGCACCTCTGGCCCTGAACCAGGTGCTCACCGAGAAGGAATACCGGGATATGCGGGAGAAGTATGAAAACGACTTCCAGGCCGGTATGGGTGCCGAGGCCGTCAAGAAGCTGCTGGAGCAGCTGGACCTGGATCAGCTGTCCGAGCAGCTGCGTGCAGAGCTGAAAACGGCTTCCTCTCAGAAGAAGCTGCGCATTGTCAAGCGGCTGGAGGTCGTGGAGGCCTTCCGGGAGTCCGGCAATAAGCCCAGCTGGATGATCATGGACGTGCTGCCTGTCATCCCCCCCGATATCCGCCCCATGATTCAGCTGGATGGCGGCCGGTTTGCAACCTCTGACCTGAACGACCTGTATCGCCGGGTCATCAACCGGAACAACCGTCTGAAGCGGCTCATGCAGCTCCATGCCCCCGACATCATCGTCCGCAACGAGAAGCGGATGCTCCAGGAGGCTGTGGATGCCCTGATCGACAATGGCCGCCGCGGCCGCGCCGTCACCGGCGCCAACAACCGGGCGCTGAAGTCTCTGTCCGATATGCTCAAGGGCAAGCAGGGTCGTTTCCGTCAGAATTTGCTGGGCAAGCGTGTTGACTATTCCGGCCGTTCCGTTATCGTTGTCGGCCCTGAGCTGAAGCTGTACCAGTGCGGCGTGCCCAAGGAGATGGCCATTGAGCTGTTCCGGCCCTTCGTCATGAAGAAGCTGGTTGCCGACGGTCTGGCCAACAACATTAAGTCCGCCAAGAAGATGATCGACAAGGGCAAGACCGAGGTTTGGGATGCTCTGGACGACATCATCAAGGACCGCCCTGTTATGCTGAACCGTGCACCTACCCTGCACCGTCTGGGCATTCAGGCCTTTGAGCCCATTCTGGTAGAGGGCCGCGCCCTGAAGCTGCACCCCCTGTGCTGCACCGCCTTCAACGCCGACTTCGACGGTGACCAGATGGCTATTCATGTGCCCCTGTCCCCCGAGGCACAGGCCGAGGCAAGAGTGCTGATGCTCTCCGCCAACAACCTGCTGCGTCCTCAGGACGGCAAGCCCGTTACCGTGCCGACTCAGGATATGATTTTGGGCGCCTACTACCTGACCTATACCCGTCTGGGCAAGGCAGAGAAGGGCTCCGAGACCGTTTACGTCACCGATTCCGGCGATACCAATCTGCCGGTGAATACCATTGTGGATGCCGATGACTTCCTGGCAGCCAACAAGGCGGCCTCCTCTGTGGGCAAGGCCATTGCCAAGTTCCGTCCCATCCATAGCTACTCCAGCACCGAAGAGGCTATTGCAGCCTATGCAGACGGTGCCATCGGTCTGCACGCCCCCATCCGGGTGCGCTACGGCAAGGAAATCGATGGGCACATGGAGTACCGCATCATCGATGCCACCGTTGGCCGCCTGATCTACAACGAGCCCATCCCCCAGGACCTGGGCTTTGTAGACCGCTCCGTTCCCGGCCATGAGTTCGACCTGGAGGTCAGCTTCCTGGTTGGCAAGAAGCAGCTGGGCAAGATCATCGACAAGTGCATCCGCAAGCACGGCTTCACCATCGCCACCGAGATGCTGGACCGCATCAAGGCTCTGGGCTACAAGTACTCCACCAAGGGCGCTATCTCCGTGTCCATTGCGGACATGGTGGTGCCTGCCATCAAGTACGATCTGGTCAAGCAGGCAGAGGGCAAGGTTGTGGAGATTGAAAACTTCTACCGCCAGGGCTTCATCACCAATGACGAGCGCTACCGTCTGGTGGTTCAGCAGTGGGAGAAGACCACGGCTGACGTTACCAATGCCCTGCAGGGCAATCTGGATGAGTTCAACCCCATCTACATGATGGCAGACTCCGGCGCCCGTGGTTCTATGGCTCAGATTCGTCAGCTGGCCGGTATGCGTGGCCTGATGGCCGATACCGCCGGCCGTACCATCGAGATCCCTGTTAAGGCGAACTTCCGTGAAGGCCTGTCCGTTCTGGAGTACTTCATCTCCTCCAGAGGCGCACGTAAGGGCATGACCGATACCGCTCTGCGTACCGCTGACTCCGGTTACCTGACCCGTCGAATGGTGGATGTTTCCCAGCAGGTCATTATCCGCGAGAAGAACTGCGGCACCACCCATGGCATTTGGGTGGGCGCGGTCATCCAGAAGGGCGATGTCATCGATACCTTCGGCAACCGTATCCGTGGCCGTTATCCCGTGCATGACGTGGTAGACCCCAAGACCGGCGAGCTGCTGCACTCCAAGGACGTGATGATGATGCCCGAGGATGCCGCCAAGTTCGAGGCCCACGGCATTGAGAAGATTTATATCCGTACCATCCTGGGCTGCCGCGCCCGGAACGGTGTCTGCGCCAAGTGCTACGGCATGAACCTGGCCACTTCCAAGGAAGTGGACCTGGGCGAAGCTGTCGGCATTATCGCAGCCCAGTCCATCGGCGAACCCGGTACCCAGCTGACCATGCGTACCTTCCACTCCGGCGGTGTTGCAGGTGACGATATCACCCAGGGTCTGCCCCGAGTTGAAGAACTGTTCGAGGCCCGCCGTCCCAAGAAGATGGCCCAGATCTCCGAAATCACCGGCGTTGTGAACATCGATGAGTCCCACCGCACCGCTCTGCGTAACATCACCGTTACCGCGGAGGACGGCGAGGTCAAGGTCTACCAGGTTCCCTATTCCGTAGGCCTGAAGGTCACCCACGGCAAGGTGGTCCAGAAGGGCGAGCCCATCACCGACGGCGCCCTGTATCCCCAGGACGTGCTGCGTATTTCCGGTGTTGAGGCTGTTCAGGATTACCTGGTCCAGTCTGTCCAGGCCGTGTACCGTCAGCAGGGCGTTGAGATCAACGATAAGCATATCGAGGTTATCATCCGTCAGATGATGCGGACTACCCGCGTGGAGGACCCCGGCGATACCAATCTGCTGATCGGCGCCGTGGTGGACAACTTCGAGTTCGAGGACGCCAATGCCGCTGTCCAGGCCCGGATTGACGCCGGCGAGACCGACCTGCATCTGGCAACCGGCTCCGCGGTGCTGCTGGGTATCACCAAGGCCTCTCTGGCCACCGACTCCTTCCTGTCCGCCGCATCCTTCCAGGAGACCACCAAGGTCCTGACCGATGCCGCCATCAAGGGCAAGGTTGACCATCTGGTTGGCCTGAAGGAGAACGTCATCATCGGTAAGCTGATCCCCGCAGGCTCCGGCCTCATGGCATACCGTGACTACGAGCCCGGCAAGACCCCTCCCGTCCGGATTCCCGAGGCGGAAGTGGAGGCCAAGACCGAGCTGCAGTGATTGCCTGATTTGCAGGGCAGCCGCCGCTGAAAAAGCGGTCGGCTGCCCATGCAGCGAGATAAAAGCACCCCGCACAACTGTTTTGCACAGCTGCGCGGGGTGCTTTCGTGTTTTGGAGGTTTATTTGGAATCAGGAAATACTGGCGAGATAGTCACGCAGATTTTGCGCATACTGCGGGGGTAGGCACGCGGACAGAAGCAGCGCCAACAGCAGAAGAAGCGCAGGGGCAAGCCAGCGGATTTTTTCCATGGCCGTATGCTGCATGAGCGCTGTCTCTCGACGGGAGCTCAAATGGCTCAGCCGCCGGTAGCCCTGCATTGCCAGGGGGAGAATTGTTGCGAAATAGGGCATGGTATACTGGGATTTTGCCTCCCAGAAGGTATGAAATACGAATCCTCCAACGAAGATAACGGCCAGCAGATCCTCTCCGCTGTGCCGTTTCTCCGAGCTGGGAATCCAGGCCCAGAGCAGCAGGCCGCCGTAGATAAGGGTTGTGAAGTAGCTTCCCAGCCGGGTGAGAAGAGTTTGGCAGGCCGGAGAGAGCAGTGTTTCTGCGAACCGGGGCAGGGAAGTTTCATTGTATTTTGCAAGAATCTGATTGATCCAAAGGCCTTGAAAGGTGGGGTCGTTCCACTGCGTTGCGTTCTTTTCCATGAAAAAGACGATTGCATCGCGGGGGGCCTGCAAGAAATGGGTGAGAATGCGCTGCAAATCCCCTCGGATCAGCGCCAGATGGGCCTGAGTATCGCCCTCTACAGAGTAATATCCTGTGCGGAGGTAATCGTTGTACCAACCGGGCCCAAGCTCACCGTCGGTTTGCAGTCCCATGCAGATCCAACCAATGTGGGGAAGACCATTGCGTAGGGGATATCCTGTTAAATGTTCCAGCAGAAGCACGGGCAGCTTGGAACCTGCAAGGAGGGCAGCGAGCAGCAGAAGCAGGAGAAGCCAGCAGCGCTTTCGATACCGAAGTGCATTGTAGAGCGCGTAAAGCATGGCGCCGACGGCAAAAATCTGATAGTTGGATTTCAGCGCAATGGCAATGCCCAAACTGACAGCACCAAGCAGGCAGCGCCATAGCTTCCCTTTTTCGCAGTATTCCATAACCAGCAGAAGTCCGATAAGAGAAAAGGCCAAACCCGGAAGGGTTCCGTAGACAAAGACCGTATACATGGCCAGAGGGTAGAAAAGAATACTAACCCAGGTGACGGCCAGCGCACCGACTTCCCCCATACCCATGGCTTTTGCCAGCGCGCCAAGACACAGGAGAATTGTTCCGTAGCTCAGGACATTCAGCACCAGAAAAAGCTTTGTATCATCCGGCGCAATAAACTGCAAGGCCCAATGCAGCAGAACCAGACCGGACTGATGGGGGTAGAAATACATATATTCGCCGGGCTCGTAGAGCGTATAAAAATCCTGGTGAATGATTTCGGCGGCGTGCTGCGTCATCTGCGCGTCCGCAAGGGGCGCGGACCAGGTCTGGCTTACCCAAAGGGCAGCGAGAAGAACCGCGCAGAGAACAGAAGCGTATCGTACCCAGCCCAGCACCGGCAGGGAGCGGCGGGCAACCTTATGCCGAATGCACAGCAGGCAGACCAGACAAAAAAGCAGTCCCTGCAAAAGTGCTGTGTTTGGCGTGAGCCAGGAATGCTCATCAATATCAATGAAATTGCGAAAGACCAGATTGCTGACAAACAGCCAGCAGGCGCAGAGGGCAAACACAACGCGGACGGTGCGCCGGTAAAAGGTACTGAAATGGTCACAAAGCGCGGTCATGGCAAGTACTCCTTCGTTTCCTGATTGGTACAATGCTTGTCTAATGTCAAGGAAGCTGGAAGAATGCGGAATGTGAATGCAAACCAAGCGCCTGCGGTAATGGGTGTAAGATAGGGGATAACCCTCCATAGCGTATAATCCTGCAGATAGTTGGTGTAGGTAATTCCGGATATACACACGGCAACGAGGGCATAGGGTAGATATTTGTGGGAGAGAAGCGCCAGAAGCACCAGCAGAAGGTCTGACAGATAGGAGTAGCGTTCATGCATGGATGGCAGGAAGAGGAAACACGTCCAGGTGCACCACGCAGCGAGAATAAGATAGCTTTCCGGGTCTTCGCGGATGACTTGCTTGTGATTAAGCAGGTGATACAGGAAAAGCCCCAAAATCAGGACAGTCGTGATCAGAGCACACAGGCGCATATAGGCATATCCGGGGAAGAAAAGTGTCCAGATGCTGGGAGAGTTCATGACCAACTGAGGATACTCGTTCATCTGGTTCAGGTAGATCTGGAAGACAGTCAGCAGGGAGCGGCCTTCAAGGTATGCGGGAATGCCGGTGACCCAGAGGGTAAAAATGCTGATGAAAAAGTGCAGAAGGGAAAAATCCTTTCTGCAAATGTAGACGTACAGATAGACAGGCAAAATAAAAATGGTTTGCAGCTTCAGAGCAAAGGCAATGCCCAGAGCAATGAAGGACGCGACATAGCGCCGACGATAAAGTACAGCCAGAGCAAGGATGCACACGCACGTATACATGGCATCACACTGACCCCATACGGCAGAATTGAGAATGACAGTGGGAACAAAGAGAACAATGGCGTAGGTGACTGCAAAAGCAGGACAGAAAGCGGTACCGCCCTTGACTTTTCGAACCAATTCACCGCAAATCACAGCCAGCAGGAAGTCGCAAAATATGGAGATATATTTATAAAGGTATACCATGGAGCCGGGAAGACGGCAAATCAGGACAATGAGCGTCTGATACAGAATATTGTAGTCGCCAATCTGGCTGCGCATGGCGGAAAAGCCGGAATTTGCCCGGAATTGCTCGGCCCAGGGTAGAAGATAGTCATTCATATCGGCTGAAACAAAGCTGAGACCTCCGACGCGGGCCAGAATTGCCAGACAGGTAACAATCAGAAACAGCAGAATATTCTTTTGACGGATCATCCAGTCAATCCATTTGCGCTCTGCTTTTAACAAAGAAACATCCTTCTTTCGTAATTTTGTTATATGATACTATAACACAGTGACGGAAAAAAGACAACCAGAGGATTCCTTGCCCGTTCGTGCGAAAATACAAAAACGGAAAGAATAGAGCAGAGGTTTTGTGAATATTTATTTTGAATTTTTGGTTGACAATTTGGAAAAACTGCGTATAATACTAACTTGTATGGATATGAAAAACAATTGTATGATCCCTGAATCCGGTCATCTGCCGGATTTGAGAGGGAAGGAACTTCTGGTGGGCAGCAAACAGCTGCGCAAGGCTTTGAAAAACGGTGCCGTTTCGGCGGTTTTTCTGGCACAAAACGCGGACCCCTCCATTACGGAGCCTCTGGAGAAGCTGTGCAAGAGTGCCGGTGTCTGCGTCACTTGGGTGCGCACCATGAAGGAGCTGGGCGAAACCTGCGGCATTGACGTGGGAACCGCTGCGGCGGCCATACGAGCAGACGATTCTACCGGGATTTGACCCGTAGAATATAAAACCCGCCCAAGGGCGAGAATCAAAGAAAGGAGAAATTAGATGCCTACTTTTAATCAGCTGGTGAAGAATGGCCGTCAGGCTGCCACCTACAAGTCCACCGCTCCTGCCCTGCAGAGAGGTCTGAACACTCTGGAGAACAAGGCTACTACTCTGCCCTCCCCCCAGAAGCGCGGTGTCTGCACTGCCGTCCGTACCACCACCCCCAAGAAGCCTAACTCTGCACTGCGTAAGATCGCTCGTGTACGCCTGACCAACGGTATGGAAGTTTCCGCTTACATCCCCGGTGTCGGCCACAACCTGC
>ERZ773194.4549-NODE-4549-length-10791-cov-3.840909_pt1 | contig 10791 bp, 7 predicted proteins | sample MGYA00511240_ERZ773194 | MGnify/ENA primary metagenome ERZ773194 (study PRJEB29015, sample SAMEA2737774) | human gut metagenome | biome: human gut; feature: human-associated habitat; material: faeces | place: China | collected 2012 ... | reverse complement strand
AGAGATTTCAACCCCGGTTGTAAGTTTGGCAACATGGGATGATATCGTAGAGGCTTATATCATGGAAGAGGTTCCGAGATAAGCTGCAACAAAACAAAGCCATGGCAGCAATGTCATGGCTTTTCAAAGATAGTTAAGGAGAAAATATGCGTAAAAATAGTATTAAAAATATCAGAATTGACGCTGAGGTTCAGAGAGAACTCAGCCGTATTATCCAGCAGGAAATTAAAGATCCAAGAATCCATCCGATGACAACAGTTGTCATGGCAGAAGTTACGCCTGACTTAAAGTATTGTAAGGCTTATATCAGTGTTTTAGGAAACGAGGAAGCACAAAAAAGCACAATGGAAGGTTTGAAGAATGCAAAGCCTTATATCAGAAGAATGCTTGCATCATCTGTAAATTTGAGAAACACACCAGAGCTTACTTTTGTGTTAGACCAGTCCATCGAGTATGGTGTTCATATGACGGGTCTTATTGATGCAGTTGCAAATGAGCTTGCAGCTAAAGAGCCGGCAGAAAGCTCCGAGGGAAAGGAGGCATAAGCGATGGAAAAACGGCTGGTTTTTATCTTTTTGTTGTTGAATATATTCGACGGCTTCATGGGTGAAAATATCTACGGAATGCTTTCCTGAATACATATATTCTCCTATTTCATATTCTACTTTGTTCGATTTTGCCTGGTTATGGATGACCGGACGACGTTTTCCGTAATTCATATCTGCATGGTAATCGTACAAGGGAACATTCCAGTGATCCCACATGCCTCCGAAAAAGATGGCTTTCCCTTCTTTAAAGCAACGGTTCAGGGCTTCATAGCTACTATGCCATTTACCGGTATGGAATGTATTATAGCCGGCTTTCTGAAGGGTTTCACCTATCATCGTGTGCGAATTCGGGATTGTTGCTCCCTGTTTTTCGAGGTTATAAAGATATTTTCCGGTCATTAGCATGGCCCGACTTGGCATACTGACGGCTCCGGATGTACCACCCATGATGTGGGCGTTGGTGAAGACTGTACTTTCTCCTGCCAATTTATCCAGGTTGGGCGTTTGGACTTGTTCTTTTCCTAAAAAGTTCATTCCTGAAGCTCGCATGTCGTCGGCAAGAATCAGAATGATATTGGGCTTTTTATCTGCTGCCAGTGAACTGACAACAGATAAAAAGGAAACTCCGATCAATGATAATGCTTGTTTCATTTCTTCGTGTTTATTGTGTGATTAGATATGTTCCATCTTTTTGCGTTTCGAATGTCGCTTGGAAATATTCTTTACCGTTTGACCGGACCGGGGTGGATGTAGCTATGGTTCTACCGTTCGATTTGACCGTGAATGCTTGTCTGGCACGAAGTGTACAGCTTTTCCCAGACAGCGAATGGATATTGGCTTCTGTCAATTTTCCATTCTTCCAGTTCATCGTAATCTCGAAGTTGCCCCGTGCCTTCAGGCCGGAAACAGAGCCCTCTGCCCATACATCGGGCAAAGCAGGCAACAGATGGATGTATCCGGCATGGCTTTGCAATAACATTTCAACGACACCTGCCGTATAGCCGAAATTTCCATCGATTTGGAAAGGAGGGTGTGCACACAGTAAGTTTCGGAAGAGCCCTCCTCCTCTATGTGCACTGTTTCCGAATCCGACAGGATTGAACAGGTTGGCGATGATCTTGTAGGCGTGGTTGCCGTCTAACAAGCGTGCCCAGCAGTTTATTTTCCAGCCCATCGACCAGCCGGAAGCCAAGTCGCCCCGCAGTTCGAGTGTTTTGCGGACTGCATTGAACAGTTCCGGTGTTTTGTCCGGTGTGATCTGGTCGCTCGGATGGAAACCGTACAAGTGGGAGAAATGGCGGTGTTGAGGTTCCCATTCCTTGAAGTCATATATCCATTCCTGTAGTTGTCCACGCTTTCCGATTTGATAGGGTAACAGGCGTGCTAATTTATCTTTCAATTCATTGCGAAACGATTCATCCAGATTGAACATTTCCGAAGCGGCGATCGTGCGGGTAAAAGTTTCCCGGATAATGGCCATGTCCATGGTCGGTCCCATACTCATGGCTGCCGTTTGTCCGTCTTCCGTGATGAAGCGGTTTTCCGGAGAGACACCTACCGGAGTCACCAAATGACCGTTGCCATCGTCTATCAGCCAGTCGGCAAAGAACTCGGCGGCCCCTTTCATCAACGGATAGGCCTCGTTTTTCAGGAATGTTTCATCCTGTGTGAACTGGTAGTGTTCCCATAAGTGGCTACACAACCACCCTTGCACCATCGGCCAGAAAGAAGCTGTCGGCACGTTGTCGTTCGGCAAGGACTCTCGCCAGATGGATGTGTTATGATGGGCCACCCAACCACGGCGGTTATACATATTCCGGGCTGTTTCGGCACCGGAGACAGACAGTTCCCGGATCATTCGGAAAAGAGGTTCCTGGCATTCCGACAGATTGGTGAGTTCGGCCGGCCAGTAGTTCATTTCTGTGTTGATATTGATCGTATAGCCGCAGTTCCAGGCTGGAATTGTGTCTTTGTTCCAGATTCCTTGCAAGTTCAAAGGTTGTCCGCCTGGACGTGATCCGCTGATCATCAGGTAACGTCCGAATTGGAACAGGAGAGCTGCCAAGTCGGGATCGGCGTTTCCGGCAAACTGTTCGAGACGTTTGTCGGTCGGCATCGCCTTTTGTTCGGGAGAGGAAAACAGTTCGAAATCGACTCGGTCGAAAAGGGAACGGTAATCTTCCGTATGGCGTTGTTTCAGTGTCTGATAGTCATAGGAAAGGGCTTTTTCCAGAATGCTGGCTGCTTTGGCCGAAGGATCGATACCATCCCGGCTCGGACTTTTGTCGAAACCATTGAAACTTGTTGCCATACTGAGTATGAAATAGACTTCGTCCGTGTTGTATATATGGATACCGGCGTCGGTAATCTCACATTTCCCGTCTTTAGGGAAGACCGGTTTCAACTGGGCTTCGAAAAACATACCTTTCCCGCCGATCTCGTCGCCGTAAAGCATCCGTTTGTCGAACTTGCGTTTGCCGTTCGCATCGTAGAGTTCAGGGTGTTTGTATTGGTCGCCCCATTGTTCGATTTGCTCGAATGTACGCCGTTCCACATAGCCGGGAGCCTGTCCGTGCAGGATCAGACGGTCGTCAGTCCCTTTTTGCTGGGCTGTCGGATGAGGTGATGTGAAATCGAGCGAGATGTCGATGCCATTCGGTGTATCGCTTTTCAGATGCATGACGATCACATTGTCCGGATGGGAAGCGAATACTTCCCGTTCGTATTTCACTCCGTTTTGTTTATAGACTGTTGTGGCAACCGCATCCGAGATGTTTAATGCCCGTTTGTATCCGGCAGCATCTCCCGGCTTGTTGTTTTGGATATGCAGGTCTCCGAACGGTTGGTAATATTGGTGCAGGCGTCCCAGCCAGTTCTTGCAAACCAGGTCGGAAGCTGTCTTGTATTTTCCGGCTTTCATCAGCCCGACAACTTTGTCGAACATCTCCGGTGTTATTTTCACATCTTTGAAAACGACTGACGGTTCCCCGCTGTATAACGTGTTTTCATTCAGTTGAAGTTGTTCTTTCTCAACTCCTCCGAAAACCATTGCTCCCGCACGGCCGTTCCCGATGGGGAGTGCCTCGTCCCAGTTTTGGGCAGGCTTGTCGTACCACAAGGTGAGTGGTGCTTTTGAGGGTGTTCCCGTGCACGCGGCCAGCAACAAGAATGAGATCAGATAAGAAATAGTGCGCATATACATGGTATTTTTAAGATTATACAAAAAAGTGTCCAGATGCAAAGATATGCAATTCATCCGGACACTTTAAAGATTTAAAATGAATTAATATCCCGGATTTTGTTCGATCGTGGCATATACATTCCGTTCGATTTCCGAGTAGGGGATTGGCCAGAGATTATGATAATCCTCTATACTCATGCCTGTTCTGGGGTTATATCTTCGGTTCCTGTCGGCAAGTTTACCCATACGACATAAAGTCAGCATGCGGAGTTCTTCGCAATACAACTCGCGTAGGCGTTCGTCCAGGATATAGTCGATGTTTACTTCTGCCGGTTGTGCCGGATCGGCATTTGCACGACTACGAACCGTATTGACATCGGCTGCCGCTTTTGCCTGGTCACCCTTGTTGACATACGCTTCCGCTCTCAGTAGGTAGGTTTCGGCAAGGCGGAACAAGTAAACGTCTTTATAGGAGCCGTTCGCACTGTTGATTACCAGATGTTCGCCGAAAGGAGTCATCAAAGGATTACCGTTTGCGTCTTTCTGGTAGAATTCTTCGGGGAAGTTGTTAACACGAGAAATCTTTGTCATCAGCGGATACCACTGGCGGATCGAGTCAAGCTGTTTGTAATAACCGTCTTTTACCAGCCATTGCCCGAAAGCCGGAGATTCCGGATTATCGATACGCACGTCGCGGATGATGTTGTATTCCGAGTTCCGGATGTCGTTTTCCGAACCTTTGGACCAAATATCATTGAAGAAATGGCTGGTCGGCTGGATCCAGCCGATACCACGTCCACATTTGCCATCCGTCACTCCTAAGAACGCTGTTGTATTGACTTCCTCACCTGCCTCATTTTTAGCCGTTATTTTGATATTCTGGTAGTAAGGGATAAAGCTGAATGACGCATTGTAGTCCGTGTTGGAACCCGGATTTAGGTAATCATATTGCAGCACCCATAAACTTTCTTTGTTACCGCTACCCCTGTTTTGGTTGTTCAGCCGGAACAGATCCCAATAGACATCGCCGGCTTCGTTCTGACGTGAACCGAAACGGTTGGTCATAAGTGCCATTTCCGGATGGTCAATTACGGCACTTGCCGCTTGTATCGCCTCGTCATATAAGCCTAAACAGATGTTGACTTCTGCCAACAGGTGTTGTGCGACCTGCTTACTTAGCTTTCCGTCTTTTACCGATTCGATATTAGGAAGCAAAGAAACAGCTTCTTCCAGATCTTGTTTGATTTGCTTATAAACTTCTTCCCGGCTTGCCCGTACATAGTCGCGGCGAGGAGTCGTGATTTCTTCCAGAATCAAAGGGACGCCTCCGAATAGATTGGCTAGCATACGGTAAGCATACCCTCTGAACACCAAAGCTTCTCCTCTGATTACCTTTTTATCTTCGTCATTTACCTGGCTGGCATTTGTTAAACGGTTTAAAATAACGTTGGCATTGGATATGACCGTGTAGGATTCTTTCCAAACCTCTTTAGGTACGGCAAAAGTCGGTACCATCACGTTTTTATAATCATTCAACTTTGCCGGCTTATAGTAATCGGTTCCGTTGAAAGCAAAATCTGTTGCATAATAGAAAGCGAAGCGGGTGTCCATTGTCATCTCGCAAACCTGATATCTTACACGGTTATACAGGTAGTTTAACGATGATTGGAAATGAGCGCTTGTCTCCATTGAATTCTCCGGCGAATAAAAATCCAGAGGTTTTTCCTTCAAAAAGTCGTGCTCGTCGCATGAAGAAAAGGAGGCGAATGCCGCTAAAAGCATAATGCCGTATTTGATTGATTTCATATTCATATATAATTAAAATTCAAGATTAAGACCAATAGAATAGCTTCTCATAACCGGATACTTGCTCGTGTTCAGACCGGTTCCTGTTTCAGGATCCCAACCATCCCAGTCGGTGAAAGTAAGGAGGTTCTTTCCTGTTACATACAGTTTCAGCCGGTTGACTTTGAACTTGCTTAGGAAAGAGGCGGGTACATTATAGGACAATGTAACATCCTGCAAACGGACGAAGCTGCGTTGTACATAAGGGGAAAACGTGTATCCGAGCGCTTGAGTATAATAGCCTAACTGGCGGTAACGTGCGTTCGGGTTTTCCGGTGTCCAGTAATCGAAGTTGAACAGGTTGTTCTGGTAGATATTATCCGGATTGGCAAGGTCTTTGCCCGGCTGTCCGTAATAATAATTTTTTCCTCGCTTGTACGGAATTGATCATGAATTTGAATTCCCAATTTTTGTAGCGGAATGAGTTCTGGATGCTGAAGCGATAAGCAGGATCGGAATAGCCTATTATCTTTCGGTCTTTATCGGCGGTATATTTACCATCGTTGTTAACATCTTCCACTTTATAAGTCCCATATTCGAATCCGTCGGGAATCAGACCATTCTGTTTGTCTGCAATCTGCCACATGCCGATGATGTTGTAATCATAACAAACTCCATACGGATGGTTGATAAATATCTTATCGGAGATCAGGTCGTCTTCCCGTCCGTCACCGTCGGCATCGATTCCCAGAATACTTTTAACCTTGTTGCGGTTACGGGAGAAGTTGAATGTGACATCCCAGGAGAAATCTTTTGTTTCTATAGGGATTCCTGTTACGGTCATTTCAAAACCTTTGTTGCTCATTTTACCGATATTGGACGGGATTTTGTCCAGACCGTTCATTTGCGGAATATTGATATTGAATAACAAGTTGTTCGTTTGCGATGTGTAATATTCAACAGTACCGAAAATACGACTGTTTAAAGCACTGAAATCGGCGGCGATATTGAACGTATTGGTCGTTTCCCATTTCAAATCGGCGTTGGCCAACGATTTGATCCATTGCATTTGTTCGGCGCTTACGCCATCTCCAAACAGGTACCCGGCATTGACAGTCGAGTCGTCCACTTTAACGGAGCCAACTCCGGCTCCCATCTGTGCCATTGTCTGATACCGTCCTACCGTACGGTTACCGTTTTGGCCATAAGAGAGGCGCAGTTTCAGGTTCTCCATCCAGTCCACATTATTTTTGAAGAAGTCTTCTTCGCTGATACGCCATGCCAAAGCAGCGGAGGGAAATACACCGAACTTGTGGTTTTTCCCGAATCCGGAGAACCCATCGCGGCGGACTGTTCCGGTGACGATATATTTGTCGTTGAACGTATAGATGGCACGCAGCATGGTGTACAGGCTGGATTCTGTCCATGCGCCTGATTTAGCTGTTTGCAAGTCTGCCTGCCCTGCGTCCAGTTTGTTGTAGCCCAGAATATCATTAGAGAAGTTGGTTGCTCCTGCCTTTGTCATCTCGTACTGTCTTTTTTCCACTCCATATACGAAAGTGGCATTGATTGCATGCTTTCCGAACTTGTTTTTATACGACAGGATGTTGTCGACTGTCCAGTTATACTCGCTGTTGTTCTCTTTTGAACCGGAACCTGTAAAGTTCGCTCCCCATTTGTTGAAGTTGTAAATCTTGTTTTCGATCAGGTTCTGCGAGAAGTTCATACGGTAATTCAATCCTTTCAGAAATGGGAAATCAATGTCTGCATAGAAGTTTCCGAACAGATTGTAACGCTTGTTGGTGTCATCCTGTTGGATAGTCAGTAACGGATTCAGGGAGTTTTTATACGGTTCGCGAATATAGTCGCCGTTTTCATCGGTTGCCGCAACAATAGGAGGAAGTCCTACAACAGTAGACAGATCGGGTGATTCACCTGAATAATCGCTGACAGTGAAGAATGATTGTACACCTACTTTCAGGAAGCTCGTGATTTTGGTATCCATGTTGATACGGATGTTGTAGCGTTTATATGTATCGTTGATTACCAGGTTCTTCTGATCTGTATAACCCATAGAGAAGAAGTAGCTGCTCAATTCGTTTTTCCCTCTTACACTCAGATTGTGATTTTGGATATAAGGGGTTTTGTTTGTCAGCATATTCCACCAGTCGGTTTCCGTCCCGTTTTCATATCCGTCCAGTGCGTTGCGGTCCATCAAATGCGAAGTCGGATCCCAATTCGGATTCGGTTGGAGCATATCGTCTCCAATACGGCTTTCTTCGAGGAAGCGGTCTGCGATCTTGCGAAGGAACCCGTCGCGTCCTTCGGGATACATGTCTTTGTTGGTCGGTTGCTGGTAAGAGAACGAACCGCTGTATTCGATTGTCGGTTTACTCATCACCTTACCCGTTTTGGAAGTGATCAGGATCACACCGTTGCTGGCTTCCGATCCATAGATGGCGGCGGCGCTTGCATCTTTCAGGATATCGATGGATTCGACATCGTTCATATTGATATCGACCATGTTCCCACGGAAAATGATGCCGTCCAGAACGATCAACGGACTGTTACCGCCACTGATGGACGTACGGCCGCGGATAGACATATCCGGATCTTTACCGGCTTCAGATACCGAGCTTACGTTCAGTCCGGGAACCGTCCCCTGTAATGCCGAACCCAAGCTGATATTCGGTGATTCCTGCAAAGTTCCCAGATCGGCACGGACAACAGACCCGGCTAGGTCGCTTTTCTTGGCCGTCCCATAACCGACGACGACGACTTCGTCCAGCTTCTGTGCGTCTTCCGCCAACTGCACGTTGATGTTCTTCTGGCTATCGACTGTAATCTCTTTGGTCACGTATCCGATATAGGAAAACTGGATCACCGCTCCCTGGGGAACCGAGAGGGTATAATTGCCGTCCATATCTGTGATGATCCCGTTGGTTGTGCCTTTTTCTACCACATTAGCACCGGCAATAGGGCCTAAATTGTCACTTACCGTACCGGAAATCGTCACTTGCTTCTGTTGCTGTTGAACCGTTTGGGCAGAGATGATGATGTGATTGTTCCGGATGACGAATGTGCATCCGCTCTCTTTCAGGATCAGTGCGAGTGTTTCATTCAAAGATTTATTGTTAACAGAGGCATTGACCTGTTTATTCAGATTAATGACCGACTCATCATAGTCGACCGACATACCTGTTTGTTTCTCTATTTCGGAGAAAGCATCTTTGATTGTGATGTTGTGGGATGGCAGTGTGATCGACTGGCTACTGGCAACTGTCTGTTGCACAAAAAAGAAAAGAAAAAACATTAACGAAACGCGGAATAAACTAATTAGCTTATTCTGTTGTGTTTTCAGGTTTAATTCCATATTTTTGTAAAATTAGATATTTAAGTAAATACTATGCATGATTTTTATCCTGCCGGATAATTAGTTAGAATGAATGGTGTTGCTCGATTTCAAGCCGGGGAGATCTGATTGGCGTCATCTTCCCGGTTCTTTTTTTCATATTAGTATCTCCTCTTTTTTAGTTTATGTACACTTTGTCCTCTTTTATTTTGTAGTTCAGTCCTTTTATCATCTCTTTCATGACTTCCAGTACTTGTTTCAGGCCCTCGTCAGGATTAAACTTCATTGTAAAGCTTCTGCCGGCGAACCGTTCCGTCTCGTAATTGATCGTTACATCGAATTTACGTTCGATGGTCTTTACGATCTGGTCGAACGAGGCCGTCTGGAATATCAGATACCCGTCGGTCCATTGCATCACGCGTCCGGCGTCGACAGTATTGAGTGCCAGTGTTTCCAGGCGGTGATTGTAGATGATTTGTTCGTCTGGCGATAAAATCAGGCTTGTGTCTTGCTTCAAACAGGGATAGACTTGGATTTTCCCTTCTTCCAACGTGGCAATCGTAACATCCTGGTCTGAATAAGCGTTTAGATTGAATACGGTGCCGAGTGCTTTGACCGTCATATGGGCGGTTTTGACCAAAAAGGGTTTTGTCGGATCTTTGGCGACTTGGAAGCGGGCTTCCCCGTTGAGGAACAGGAGACGTCTTTTTCCCCTGAAATGTTTGTCATAGACCAGTAAAGAACCGGAGTTCAACCAAACTTTCGTCCCATCGGGCAGTTTTACTTGTTTCTGTTCTCCATTTGCGACGAAACATTCTTTCAATTGAGCTTCTTCCACAACCGGATTTACTTTTGTCAGATAATAATAGGTACCGAAAGCACCAAGCAACGGCAAAAGTAGTATGGCGGCAATTCTCTTGATATATAAGCCAATTGGCTTGTGAAGCATCCGATCGGATGCTTCGATCCGCTTATGTAGTCGGGATAATTCCTGGAAAGTGGATTCGTTTGCCACGGCAGATTTCTCTTCCCATAAAGTAACCATCGCCTTTTCTTTCTCTTCCTGAAAATTCCGGTCAAGCAGCCAGGCATGGAACTTCTTCTGTATTTCCGGGGACAGGTCGTTCTCGAAAAATTTCTCTATTAATATATGTATGTTTCTTTTGCCCATTTTTCGTCTTTATATTATAGCTAACGGATGAGTGGGGAAGCACACACAGCCGGAAGTGCATTTTTTTCAGAAAAAAAGCAGCAAAGTGGAATATGCGATCTTCCGCAATTCGGCAAGGGCTTGTGTCATGTGGTTTTCTACTGTCCGTTTGCTGATATTCAGCCGTTGGGCGATTTCTTCATTGCTCAGGCCATCTTTCCGGCTCATAATAAAGATGTTCCGGCGTTGAGGCGGCATCTTCTCGACAGCAATGTCAATGAGCAGCGATAGCTCCCTGGCGTAGAGTTCTTCTTCTATCAGATCGTCGTAGGTCGATCTTCTTTGCTCTTTTTGCTGGTAGTTTTCTTCGATCAGGCTGTGTTCGTAATAATCATAGATCATGTTGCGGGCCATGCGGAAGAGATAGGCCTTAAAAGAATCTACTTTTGAGATCGTTTCCCGGTTGGTCCAGATTTTATAGAAGATATCTTGGGTCATGTCGCTCGCTTCATCCCGATTCTTTATGAAACCTGTTAAGAAGTGCTTTAGTCTTGGACTGTATTGGATGTAAAGCATATCGAAGGCTTTATGATCCCCCTTTCCAAGTTCTTCCAGATATTTTGACTCAAGGTTGATATCCATTTTTGTTTTCTATTGTACGCTCTATCCCTTTATAAATATGAAAAACGAAAGATATGGAAAATAATCTGAAGAGGCAATTTTTTTCAGCAAGAAATATCGAATTGAACAACAGGCTTCATCGAATGAAAGACCG
>ERZ773194.4547-NODE-4547-length-10795-cov-4.665829_pt1 | contig 10795 bp, 16 predicted proteins | sample MGYA00511240_ERZ773194 | MGnify/ENA primary metagenome ERZ773194 (study PRJEB29015, sample SAMEA2737774) | human gut metagenome | biome: human gut; feature: human-associated habitat; material: faeces | place: China | collected 2012 ... | reverse complement strand
TCATTTCTTTTCCCCCTTCTTTTCCTGATGGGCGGGGCTTCGGCTCCGCCCGGAGGGAGCAATATGCCGCACGCACGAAGCAGCTCACGATAAGAGCCGGGAGGTCGCACCTTCCATGCGGCACCAAAAGCGGAGGACACTACCGCTGGGCAATGGCATAGCGCCGCCCTGAAAGTGTGCCGATGCGCTGGCAGACCGCTGTAAGGGATGCGTCCCAAGTAGTCTGCTTACATAAAACAGGACTTCCCGCACCTCTTAAAAATGTGTCCCAGGGGAGACATGGAATACAAGCGAGGAGAAAGCCGGGGAAGGACGCGGCAATGACAAAGGCCAGTGGTGGGAGGCCGCTGCGTCAGGAAGGGAAGACTTATGGTTATCCATAACAAACCGATTGCAGATATTATTCCGTATGCATCCAACGCAAAGAAGCATGACAGGCGGCAGATTAACAACGTTGCGGAGAGCATCAAGCAGTACGGCTTTGTTCAGCCGATTGTGATTGATCGCGACGGCGTGATTGTAATCGGCCACTGCCGCGCTATGGCGGCAAAGAAGCTGGGCATGGAAGAAGTGCCGTGCGTCTGTGTGGATGATCTGACACCGGAGCAGGTAAACGCCCTGCGGCTGGTGGACAACAAGAGCAACGAGAGCGATTGGGATTTTGACCTGCTGGCTGATGAGCTGCCGGGGCTTGACTTGTCAGCTTTTGACTTCGATTGGGGGCTTCCAATTGAGGATGAAAGCGAAGTCATTGAGGACACCGCGCCTGACGTGGATACTGACAATGAGCCTGTGACAAAGCTGGGCGACGTGTGGCAGCTTGGCAGGCATCGGTTGATGTGCGGAGACAGCACGAGCATTGACGCCGTAGAGACGCTTATGGGGGGGGCAGATGGCCGACATGGTGTTCACTGACCCGCCCTATGGATACAATTACCAGAGCAATATGCGGGAAAAAACCAAGCGGTTTGATGTGCTCGAAAATGATGATAAAATTCTCGACTTCTTCCCAAATGTGCGGCTTGTGTGCAATGGGTTCGTTTTTATCTGCACCACATGGAAGGTGCTTGATAAATGGATTCCCCTTTTCAAAAAATACCACGACCTTACTAACATGATTATATGGGACAAGGGCGGCGGTGGCATTGGCGACCTAAAACACACCTTTTCCACGGACTATGAAGTCATTCTCTGTTCCAACAACGGGAAGGAGATCAAGGGAAAGCGCATTGGCTCCGTATGGAACATCCAAAAAGATTCCGCGACCGAATACACCCATCCGACGCAAAAGCCAGTAAAGCTCTCTGAGTTTGCAATCCGCAACACAACGGAGCGCGGCGCGGTGGTGCTTGACCTGTTTGGCGGCTCCGGTTCCACGCTGATTGCCTGCGAACAGTTAGCTCGCATCTGCTACATGATGGAACTCGACCCGCGATATTGCGACGTCATTATCAAACGGTGGGAGAAATTCACAGGAGAAAAGGCAATATTGCTCCATGACGATTGAAGAAGCGCAGGCGATCATCGCCAAAACAAACAGCCCGTACTTAAAGCGGGACATGGAGAAGTTTATTAAACGCCAACGCAGAAAGGAGGGCGCGTATGGCAAGGCCAAGAAAGGAAATAGACCAGAAGCAGTTCGAAAACCTCTGCGGCCTGCAATGCACGCTTGAGGAAATCTGCGGTTGGTTTGGTGTGACTGATAAAACACTGGATAGTTGGTGCAAACGCACCTATCATGCCAGTTTTTCCGAGGTATTTAAGCAAAAGCGAGGAGCGGGGAAAATTTCGCTGCGTCGGAGCCAGTGGCAGCTTGCGGCAAAGAACGCAAGCATGGCTATTTGGCTGGGGAAACAGTACCTTGGGCAGCGTGATATTGTTGAGCTGGGTTTGCCGGCGGACAACACACAGGACGACGCATTGAGCGTGAGCCTGCGTGAAATGGCAGAAGGGTTGGAGAGCGATGATTAGCCCGAAGCAGCAGAAGATCCTTGCTTTCCCCTATTCCAAGTATGACGCGCTGATCTGCGATGGCGCTGTGCGTTCCGGCAAGACCTCCATCATGATGTGGGCATTCGTCCGCTGGGCGATGGAGAATTTCAGCGGTCAGCGCTTCGGCGTGTGTGGCCGCACGGTTGACAGCTGCACCAAGAACATCATTGTGCCGTTCACGGCGATGAGCCTTGCGAAGGAATGCTATATTATCCGCTGGCGGCGTGGTGACAAGGTTATGGAAGTGCGGCGCGGTGCCGTGACGAATTACTTTGAGGTGTTCGGCGGCAAGGATGAGGCCAGCTATACGCTGATTCAAGGCCGCACGCTGGCGGGTGTGCTGCTGGACGAGGTGGTGCTGATGCCGCGTTCGTTTGTGGAACAGGCGCTTGCACGATGTTCTGTGGACGGTGCAAAGCTGTGGTTCTCTTGTAACCCCGGCAGCCCGCATCACTGGTTCTATCAGGAGTGGATTAAGCGACACCGCGAACGGAATACGCTATATCTCCACTTCGAGATGACAGATAACCCTGGCTTGAGTGCGAGAACGCTTGAGCGCTACGCGAATATGTACGCCGGCATCTTCTATGACAGATATGTTTGCGGTCTTTGGGTGGCGGCGGAAGGTGTGGTATATAAGGATTTTGCCAATAACACGGAGAAGTATCTAATCGACGATCCTCTAAAATGGGCAGAAGAAAACGGGACAAGGTTTACCGTTATTTCTATTGGCGTTGACTTCGGCGGCACAAAGTCTGCAACAAAGTTTCAGGCAACCGGGATTACAAAGGACTTTCGCGTTGTTGCGTTGGAAGAGGAATATATCAAAAACGAGGAGATTGACCCTGATGCCCTGAATCGGCGGTTTGCCACATTCTGCCAAATGGTGACGGCTAAGTATGGATACAGCCAAACAAGAGCGGATAGCGCGGAAACAGTATTGATTCGTGGGTTAGATCATACCGCGCAGAAGATGCACCTCGGCACGCAGGTTAAGAACGCGCTGAAAATGCAAATCACTGATCGCATCCGGTTGGTGGTACTGCTGATGAAGCAGGGCCGCTTTAAGGTTTCGCGGAGCTGCCCGCATCTGATCGACGCGCTACAAACCGCGATTTATGATCCTGATAAGTTTAAAGATGAGCGCTTGGATGACGGCACATCCGATATCGATAGTTTGGATGCTTTTGAGTACAGCATTGAGCCATATTACAAAGACCTGGAGCGTGCCGGTCATATGATGGGACGGTGAAAGAGTGAATATTCGCAGAGCATTAAAAGAATTGGGCTTTGATACAGTCGACAGCAAGTTTTACTCGCTGATCGGTGTATGGAGGTCTTGGTATGATGGCGATGTGAAGGATTTCCACAGTTATACGGTGTGGAACGGCATTGAAGAGCTGGAATGTCACAGATATTCCGTCAACATGTGCAAGAAGGTCTGCGAGGACTGGGCAAACCTGCTGATGAATGAGCGTGTGAACATCACCCTTGAGGGAAAACGAGAGCAGGATTTTGTAGACGCGATCCTTGCAGATAACAACTGGTGGGTTAAGGCCAACGAAGCGCAGGAGCGGAAAGCTGCGGTAGGAACTGTTGCCTATGTCCCCACGGTCGAGGGCATGGGCATCAATCCGGACACATCGGAGATTGTAGATTCTGGCCGCATTCGCATTAACTATGTCAGCGCAGGGAACATCTACCCGTTGACATGGGATAACGGGGTCATCCGAGAGTGCGCTTTTGCATCGACGAAAAAAGTTGATGATACGGAGTACACTTACATTCAGGTTCATCGGATTAGCGGCGGCGAGTACGACATTGAAAACCACCTGTATGACACAGAGGAGGTACCGCTGGCCAGCGTGCGGGGATTTGAAACTATCCCGCCTGTCGTCCACACAGGGAGCGACAAGCCGCAGTTTGTCATCGACCGCCTGAACATTGCGAATTCCGATGAGTTTAACCCGATGGGCGTTGCAGTGTTTGCGTATGCCATAGACCAGCTCAAGGGCGTTGATATTACATACGACAGCTATGTAAACGAGTTTGTACTTGGCAAAAAGCGAATTGTGGTGCAGCCGGAGGCAATCAAAAGCGTTGACGGGAGACCCATGTTCGACAAGCGTGAGACCATATACTATGTTATGCCGGAAGACAGAGGAAGTGACGGCAGCATCCTCCAGCAGGTCGACATGACGCTGCGCACAGCAGAGTTTAACACCGGCATGCAAGATATGCTGAACATTCTGTCGAGCAAGTGCGGCTTCGGTGAAAACCATTACAAATTTGATCAAGGCAGTATTGCAACGGCCACGCAAGTCATCAGTGAAAATAGCACATTGTTCCGGACTATTAAAAAGCATGAAATTTTGCTCGAGCAAGCGATCACGGAGCTGTGTCGCATCCTACTTCGCTTGGGCAATCGCTACATGGATGCCGGACTTGATGAGGAAGTCGAAATCTCCATTGACTTTGATGATAGCATCATCGAGGACAAACAGACGAACTTTTCCCGCGATATGCAGCTTTTGCAGGCGGGCATTATGAATGATTGGGAGTTCCGCATGAAGTGGCTGAACGAGGACGAGGCGACCGCAAAGGCGGCGCTGCCGAAGATGCAGGACATGACCACAGAGCAGCAACAGGAGGTGGAGTAATGGGCTATGGAGAAACCCCCGGTACTTTTTGGGTAAACATTGGCACAGATGAAAACCCTAATTGGGTAGTTTTGGGCCATGTAAGATGAGCAAGTATCCATTCTCCCCTAAACTGCTGGATGCCATGCCGGAAGAACTGGCAGAGCTGTACCGTGGGCTTGAGGACGCACTTCTGATGGAGATATGTTCCCGGCTAAAGCTGCGGGACGAGCTGAACGAGGTCACGGTGCAGGACATCAAGGCGCTGCGGTCACACGGCATCGGTCTGAAAGAGATTGAGAAAGCCATACGCCAGACTACCGGCATCAGCGAGAAAAAACTGAATGAACTGATAGACGATGTGGTAGAGCGCAACCAAAAGTATTACACCGAGGTCATAGACCTTGCCCGTGCAACACAGCCTGACGTGCTGGTGGATGCAACCACTATTGACGCCATCAGACGGCAAACGCAAGACGTGTTCCGAAACATCACCGCTTCGATGGGTTTTTTGGTAGACGCAGGGCGAACGATGCTACTCCCCGCAAAGGCGTACCAATGGGCGTTAGATGCCGCTACGTTGAAAGTAGAAAGCGGTGCTATTTCTTATGGGCAAGCCATCAAAGACGCCGTCAGGGAGCTTGCAAGCGGCGGCCTGCGGGTAGTGGACTATGAGAGCGGGCGCCGTGACCATGTAGACGTAGCTGCCCGCCGTGCCGTAATGACTGGCGTATCGCAGTTGTGCGGCAAGTACACGGAGCAGGCGGCGGAATACTTGGAAACGCCGTATTACGAAGTATCAGCCCACGCGGGCGCGCGTGATGTGCCTGGGCGGTCGCCGTGGTCATCGCACAAGGAGTGGCAGGGCAAAGTGTATTCCACCCGCAGCGGCGACATCTACCCGAACATCTACGAGGTCTGCGGTCTGGGTGCCGTGGATGGGCTGGAAGGAGCCAACTGCCGGCACCGCCGCAACGTTTGGGTTGAGGGCGTAAGTGAGCGCACTTACACAGATGAACAGCTTGCCCAAATTGACGATGGTCTGGGCTGTACGTTTGAGGGCAAGACCTATACGGCATACGAAGCCACGCAGGAGCAGCGCAAGGTGGAGCGCACCATACGCAAGCTCAAGCGTGAGAAAACAGCGTACAACGCCGCAGGGCTGACAGACGAAGAACAGGCAGTGAATATCAAACTGCGCCGCCTGAATGCAAAGTACAAGGCGTTCAGCAAGGCGGCGGGGCTGCCGGAGCAGCGGGAAAGGATGAAGGTGCTGTATGAGAATTAAAGCAAGAAGTTACGAAGGAATTGTGCTTGAACTTGACGGAGAAGTGCGAGTGATGCGTGATTACACCCGCGAGATTGCACGCGTGATCAAGTATCGGGTTGTAATTCTGTGCGATGATGGCGCAAAAGTTGAGCTTACGGATGTAAACCCAAAAGAAATTGGGGTAGTCAATGAACCGTGATGAAATGATACAGGCTATCGAAGCCATTTTGAAGCGCGGCAATAACGCAGAGATACGCCGCAAGGGCGACGGGTACATTGTTTTAGAGGTCAAGAAAACAATCAAATACAGCACTCCCGCGCAATAGGGCGTGGGAAAGGGCAATAGGAGCCAACTGACTACGATTTGTAGCCGGTTGGCTCTTTTGTTTAAGTAAAACCCGCGAAGCACAGCGGTTTTTATAAAAACTATCGTCCGCAAAGAAACGCGGCCAAAGAAAAGGAGATAGTGTCATGGCACTTACAAGAAAACTTTTGAAGGGTATGGGCCTTACTGATGAGCAGGTAGATACCATCATCGAAGCGCATACCGACACTGTGGACGGTCTGAAAGCGGATGTAAGCCGATACAAGGCCGATGCGGAGAAACTGCCAAGCGTCCAGAAGCAGTTGGATGACCTCAAGGCAGCGGGTGACGGCGGCTATAAGGAAAAGTACGAGAAGGAACACTCGGACTTTGAAGCTTATAAATCCGGCGTCACGGCAAAGGAAAGCAAGGCGGCGAAAGAAAAGGCCGTGCGTGCTTACTTTGAGAGCAAAAATATCACCGGCGCGAATCTCGATCTTGCGATGCGCGGATGTGGCGAAGAAATGGCCGCGTTGGAGCTGGACGGCGAGAAAATCAAGGATACCAAGAGCCTTGATGCTCTCGTAAATGGCACCTATAAGGGCCTTGTTTCTAAGCCTGCTGTCCGGCTGGATATGGGCGCACGGCTCAACGATGGCGGGAAGCCTATGACCAAGGACGAGATTATGCAAATCTCCGACAGAGCGGAGCGGCGCGCTGCAATCGCCGCAAATATGGATTTGTTTAGAAAGGAAGAATAAAAATGGCTGCTGATCCTAAGCTCATTAAGAAAGCTGACCTCGCGCGTGTGCGCGAAATTGAATTTACCGAAATGTTCGGCTATTCCATCAAGAAGTTGATGGAGGCTCTGGGCGTTACCCGCAAGATCGCCAAGCAGGCCGGTACTGTGCTCAAGAGCTACAAGGCTACCGGCACTCTGGAAGACGGCGCTGTGGCCGAGGGCGAGACCATCCCTCTGAGCAAGTACAAGACCGAGGCTGTGAACTACAAGGAGATCACCTTGAAGAAGTGGCGTAAGGCCACTTCTGCCGAGGCAATCACTGATCGCGGCTACGATCAGGCCGTCGAAATGACCACCGATGAAATGCTGAAGGACGTGCAGAAAGGTATCCGCAAGGATTTCTTTGGCTTCCTCGCAACCGGTACTGGCACGGCCAGCGGTGCTACCTTCCAGGCGACCTTGGCTCAGGCATGGGGCCAGCTGCAGGTGCTGTTCGAGGATGACGAGATCGGCGCAGTGTATTTCATGAACCCGCTGGACGTTGCGGACTATCTCGCAACTGCCAACATCACCCTGCAGACCGCTTTCGGCATGACCTATGTCGAGAACTTTCTCGGCCTGGGCACTGTGATTCTGAACTCCAGCGTCCCCAAGGGCAAGATTTACGCCACCGCCAAGGACAACATCGTCCTGTACTACATCCCTGTGAACGGCGCAGATCTGGGCGAGGTGTTCAACTTCACCACCGACGCCACCGGTTATATCGGCATCCACGAGGAACCCGATTACACCAACATGACCGCATCCGATACCGTTATCAACGGCATGGTGCTGTTCGCCGAGCGCATTGACGGCGTGGTTGTCGGCTCCATCACTCCGGCAGTGGGGGGCTAAGCGAACTGCTGAGTGAGCCTGACCCTGAAACTTCTTCTTTCTCCAATATGACAAAAGCCCAACTGCTTGATTATGCCAGGGGAAACGGGGTGGACGGGGTCAGCAGTTCAATGCGAAAGGCTGACATAATCGCAGTATTGGAAGGGAGCTGACCCGTATGACATACGCTGATTATACATACTACGCCGGAATCTATATGGGTTCTGTGCGCGAGGAAGATTTTCCGCGTCTGGCTGTTCGGGCCAGCTCCTTCCTCGATTACTACACCCAAAACCGGGCAAAAGACAACGCTGATATGGACGCTGTAAAGATGTGTTGCTGCGCATTGGTGGACAAGTATCAGTTGATCGAGACCGCGCAGCAACTTGCCGCAACCAGGCTGACGGCGGCGCTTACCGGCGGTGACGTGAAAAGTGAAACGGTAGGCGGGTATTCTCGCACACTGGCCAGCGGCGGAGAAAGCGCCGCTGCTGCATTGAGTGCCACGGACAGCGCAAGAAAATTGCTGGCGGAAACGTGCAACGAATATCTTGCCCATACAGGGCTGCTGTATCGCGGAGGTGGTTGCAGATGTACACTCCCCACACTGTAACGGTTTACAACGTCGTGCGTGAAACGGACCCTGCCACGCTAAAAGATATCACAAACCTATATGTAACCGTGCTGGATGGCGTGTTCTGCGAGGCGTCAAAGGGAGTTAACGTGCGCAAAAGCGGGCTGGAAGGCGCCGACGCAGTAACCCTGTATATCCCATTTGCGGTAAAAGCTGTGGATGGATTTAGCGGAAAGCCCAAGACATATACAGAGCCGCAAGCATTTTTTGCCTCAAGCGACAGGACGGGCCTATGGACGCTATCCACCACCGGCAACGGTGGCGATACATTTTTCGTCAAAGGCGAATTTGTAACGGACAACGAGGGCGTGGCATTGGCACACGATAATTGCTGGAATGTGACTAAGGTTGACGCAAAAGACTTTGGCAGCGCGGATATGCAGCATTGGGAAGTGGGTGGAAAATAAGTGGGCGTTACCTTTTCGATGCATTTTGGCGGTATGGAGGCCATCAAGGACAAACTGGCTGAGAGCTGCACCCGGGCGGAAAGCATTGTGGGGCAGCAGGTCATAAAAGACACCGCGCCGTTTGTCCCTGCGCTTACAGGATCATTAACAATACGCACGAGGTTAGACGGCAACAAAATTATTTACCCAGGGCCTTATGCGCGGTTTTTGTACTACGGCAAAGTCATGGTTGATCCGCAAACCGGCAGCACCTTTGCACCAAAGGGCGGGACGAAGGTTTTGACAAACCGAGACCTTGTATTTTCCAGGGCGATGCACCCGCAAGCACAGAGCCATTGGTTTGAGGCTTCCAAAGCGCAGAACCTGGATAAATGGATACGCATTGCAGAAAAGGCGGTGGAAAAATTTGGACAAAGTTAAAAAAACCGTATCGGCAGCGGAGGAGGACAAGGTATCTCGCAAGCTGCTGGTTTGGCTGAACACATATCCGGATTTGCCGGTGGATTTGATTCGATTTGAGTCCCTGCCTGCCGACACCTCTGCAATGGCCATTTCGACCATCCAGGCGTCCTATATCGTTAAACGATATGTTTTAGGGGGCTACCAAGCGGAATACCAATTCAAAATCATTTACCGGGTTAAGCCGGGCAACAGCATGGATAAACGGCTGTCAGCGGATGAAACGTTAAACGCTATCGGAGATTGGGCGACCGGCAAGCGCCCCGACATTGGTACCGGAAAGCGCGTTGTAAGCCTGGAGCCCACTACACGATCCTCTTTGTTCGCCGTGTATGAAAACGGTGACGAAGATCATCAAATCTTAATGAAAATGAATTACGAGGTGAATACATAATGCCAGATTTGACTTTTACAACACCGGAAGGTCAGACCATTGACCGCGAACTTTTGATCGCATACCTGAATACGGGCTCCTCCGAGTCCCCTGTGTGGAGTGCTATCGGCAAGCGGGTGGAGGACACCAGTGAGGAAATGGACTGGGGCCAGGAGAGCAAGCAGGATGTGCTGGGGAACACATTCACAACCATGAAAAAGCCCGTTATTACACAGACCTTTGACCCCATCCCCTTGGATGCTGGTGATGCAGCAGCCGTGAAGATGTGGAATTTGGCCGTAAAAGACCACGATGCGCAGGCGCTGGCCAACCAGGACATGATGATCGGCCACTTTTACGCCACCAGCGGCGATGCAAAGTTTGCCGAGCGGTATGATTCCTGCGCCATTGCCGTGACCTCCATCGGCGGCGAGGGCGGCGGTACACTAAACATCGCCAGTGAGATTACCTACGGCGGGACCCGCACTTTGGGAACCGTGGGGAAGGGCGCTGCCGGAAAGATCGAGTTTACTGCCGCACAGTAAAAAATAGGGGCGGGGGTTCCCGCCCCATTATCACGCAATATACAAATAAATCGGAGGACACCATGAGCGAAAATATTATCAAAATTGATACCGGCGTAGTCACTAAAACTTTTGTGACTACCGACGGGAAAGAATGTGAATTTGCGTTTAACCCGCTGGATATGGGCCTGTCTCGCCGGCTTTTTTCCGCGTTTGAAAAACTCGACAAAATGAACGAGGGTTATAAGGACGAAGTGCAAAAAAACGCCGATAAAAAGGAAATTTTTGACATTGGCCAAAAGATGGACCGGGAAATGCGGGAGATCATCAACGGAGAAGTCTTCGGATTTGATATTTGCACCCCGCTTTTTGGTGAGCTGAATCTTTACGCGCTGGCCAACGGATTCCCCATTTGGGCAAATTTGCTTTTTGCGCTGGTGGACGAAATGGATACTGCGTATGCCCGGGAGCAGAAGCTTACCAACCCGCGCATTAGCAAGTACACCAAGAAGTACCACAAATGAGATACAGCCTGCCAAAATCCGTGGAGCTGGGCGGGAAGGAATACGCCATTCGAT
>ERZ773194.4545-NODE-4545-length-10797-cov-9.270899_pt1 | contig 10797 bp, 3 predicted proteins | sample MGYA00511240_ERZ773194 | MGnify/ENA primary metagenome ERZ773194 (study PRJEB29015, sample SAMEA2737774) | human gut metagenome | biome: human gut; feature: human-associated habitat; material: faeces | place: China | collected 2012 ... | reverse complement strand
GAGCCGATGTTTTTCGCTGCGAGCGCAACGGCGCAGCCGCCCGCAGTCCCCGTCAGGCACGGCTACGCCTTTGCCGGGTGGTATACCGATGAAGCGCTGAACAAGCCGGCGAACTTTGCCCAGATCAAGGAGAGCACCAAGCTCTACGCGAAATGGACGGAGCGCACGGATGTGCGGTATATCGTGCAGCACATGATCGAAAATGCGGACAACAACGATTATTCGCTGAAGGAAACCGAAACCAAACGCGGACAGACCGGAGCGCTCACCCGAGCGACCGCAAAGAAGTACGACGGCTTCACCGCCCAGGCCATAACGCAGGAAACCATCAATGGCGACGGCTCTACCATGGTCAAGGTGTATTACAAGCGCAACGTGTACAGCGTGACCTTCTGGAGCATTAAGTGGGAGGGCGGGCTCTTCTTCGGAGAGTACGTTAAGGATAAGGAGTTTACTCAGTACCGTATCACCGCCAAATACGGCGCGAACATCTCCGCCAAGTGGCCGGGCGGGAACTGGGCGACGAGTCCCGGCGGCAGCACTTACCAGGCGAACATCGACACCATGCCGCTGGGCGGAGACGAATTCTTCAAAATAGACCAACAAGGAAACGCCAAAGCGCAATATTATCTGGAAGATCTCAACGGCAAATTTGTGCTGGATCACACCGACTTGGCACCGGACGGTGTGCGTGTGACGAAGGAAGACCGCTATCCCATCACCGGATTCACCTGCAATACAGCCAAAAGTGCAAAGGATGGCGATCCGTATAATGGCGCCAAGTTCTACTACAACCGCAACAGCTACGAGATCGTGTTTTTCAACGGCGGTCTGAAGGATAAAACGGTTAACGTGAAGTATCAGCAGGATATTTCCAATCAGGACTATACGCCCACAACCCCGCCTGTAGGCAAGACGGATCATACCTTTGACGGGTGGTATGAGGATAGTGATTGCACTTACGAATTTGTCTTTGAGGGCGAGACCATGCCTGCCCATAACATCACCCTCTATGCGGGGTGGGATGGCAGAGACTATACCGTCACCGCACACGGCAAGAGTGATCTTCCCGTAATCGTGGAAAAGGGCGACACCGTTTCCCCCGATCAGTTTGCTTCCGTGATTCCGGATGTCGGAGAGGGCGAAACCTTTATGGGCTGGACGGAGCAGCAGGGCAGCACGCGCCTGTTCAACTTTGCAACCCAGATCACTCGTGATATTCACCTCTATCCCGTCATCATGGACGGAAAAACCTATACCCTGACCTACGACGCGAACGGCGGCAAGGGCACGGTTCCTACGGATAGCAACAAATACGCCAAGGGAACCTACGCGCAGGTCGTCAGCGGCAGCGGCCTGACCAAGGCGGGCATGACCTTCCTCGGCTGGAGCACCGATCAGAATGCGGTCAGCCCTGCCTATTATCCGGGCGGCAGCGTCAAGATCAACGACAACACCACGCTCTACGCCGTCTGGGGCACGCCCACCGGCAAGGCGGCCATCACCTATCACAGCAACTTTGGCAACGATCAAACCTACGATGGCAAGGATGTATGGGTCAACTCCAAGGTTACGGTAGACAGTTATGCTGCCACCGGCCTGCCCTCCCACACCGGCTATGAATTCACCGGCTGGAACACCGCGCCTGGCGGCAACGGAACGGCTTATGCCGCAGGCGCTACCGCTCGCCTGACTGCGGGCGGCAACGACCTCTACGCGCAGTGGAAGGCCAAAACCTACGACTATACCGTCGAATATTACATCGACGGCGTGAAGGACGATTCGCTGACCGTGACCGAGCAGGCGGCGTACAATGCGGTCATTTCGACCTATCCCAACAAATGTCCCGCGAACTACAGACTTGATAAGACCGAAAACCTCCCGCTGACCATCGGCGTGAGCGGAAACGTCATCAAGGTCTACTACGTCAAGAACGTGTTCACCCTCACCATTCGTTACCACTACGCGGAGGGCGGTAAGGCGGCGGAAGATCATGTGGCAAGCGGCCTTGTGCAGGGCACGGCGTATAACGTCACTTCGCCCGTAATTTCCGGCTATACGATGGATAAGCCAAGCGTTTCCGGCGAGATGCCTGCGCAGGACGTGATCGAAACCGTCACCTACACCAAGCGCAGCGACCTGAGCTACACCGTCAAGTACCTCTGGACCGACGGTATGGGTTCCGGCACCGCCATTGAAGGCGTTCAGGACAAGGTCGTGGAGAATGTCATCTTTGAACAGGAAATCTTGGAAGAGCCCATTGAGATCTCTGGCTACACTCCTGTGGAAACAGGTAAGGTGGAGCGCCGGATGGACAAGGAATCCCTGACGATTGTCTTCCTGTACTACAAGAATGTCACCCTGACCGCCGCTTCTGGTTCCGTTGTTTACAACGGTAGCACTCAGACCCTGAGCGGCTACACCAGCTCCGAAGCGGAAGCTGTGTTCGAGGGCGTCACTGCCAGCGGCAGCGGCGAGGACGTGGGCGAGTACGCCGTGACCTTTAGCGGTGTCTCCGAGCGAGAGCAGAAGATATCCAAGGATGGCAGATACCTGCTGACCGGAACTGAGGACGGCAAGCTGACCATCACCCCCGCACCCCTGACCGTGACCACCGATTCCGACAGCAAGGTCTATGACGGCACCGCCCTGACGGCGCCCGGCAGCATCACCGGCCTGGTTGGCGACGATACCGCGACCTTCACCGTCACCGGCAGCCAGACGGACGTTGGCAGCAGCGACAATACCTACAGCATCGATTGGGGCAATACCAAGTCTTCCAACTACACGGTTGCGGAAACGCTGGGCACCCTGAACGTTACCGCCCAGAACATCACGCCTCCTGAGAATCCCGATGACCCCAACGGTTACCTGGGCGTTCAGGTGGACAGCCCCACCGATCATGTGTATGACGGCGCGGAGCACAAGTGGGCCCCCACTGTGACGGACAAGGACGGCAATGCCCTGACGGAGAATGAGGACTACACCGTTGCCTACGGCAAGACCGATTTCACCAACGTCACCGGCGACATCACCGTGACCGTCCGGGGTATCGGCAACTACACCGGCACCGTGACCAGAAGCTACAAGATCACCCCCAGAGAGGCCGTCATCACCGTGAACAACGGCACCAAGACTGCGGGCCGGAACGACCCCGCCTTCACCGGCACCGTGACGGGCCTGATTGGTGAAAACGACCTGGGCGTTGTGAGCTATGTGCGTACCAACAATGCGGAAGCCGTCGGCACCTACACCGGTGTCCTGACCGCCCTGTACACCGAGAACGCCAACTATGACGTTCGGGTGATCAACGGTACCTTCGTGATCACTGCGGCCAATAACCCGAATCCCAATCCTCCTCAGCCCAACCCCAATCCTCCGCAGCCCAACCCCAATCCTCCTCAGCCCCAGCCCGAGCCCAAACCTGAGCCCAAACCTGAACCCAAACCTGAACCCAAACCCGAGCCTCAGCCTGAACCCAAACCTCAGCCTGAACCTGAGGGAACCGTGGTAGAGGAGATCGTGGATGAGGCCACGCCTTTGGATATGGGCGGCGCATGGGCCCTGGTGAACCTGATCCTTACGATCCTGACGGTGCTTGGCAGCATCCTGCTGCTCATCGGCTACATCGGCAAGAAGCAGAAGGAGCGGGAGGACGAGAACGGCAACGTCATCCTCAACGCCGAGGGTGAAGCCGAGACGGACGACATCAAGAAGAAGGGCGGCTGGAGACTGGCCAGCATCATCCCCGCCGTGGCTGCAGTGATCGCATTCATTCTCACCGAGAATATGCGCCTGCCCATGGTCCTGGTGGACAAGTGGACTCTGCTGATGGTCGTCATCGCTCTGGTCCAGCTGCTGGTTGCCTACTTCAGCAAGAAGAAGACCCAGGAACCCGAGCAGCCCGAGCAGATGGCTGCAAACGCATAATCCCCCCCAATTCCCTCCGGCGGAAACGCCGGGGGGAATTTTTGCCAAGCCGGTTCATTGACAGGAAAGGCGGATGCCGGTATGATTAAGAAAAAAGAAACAGGAGGCATTTTATGAACCTTTCAGACTGGACCCTTTTCATGGACGGCTTTGAGCCGCTGCCCTGCCGGGCGCCCTGCACCATGTATAGCGTACTTTTGGAAAACGGAAAGATCCCGGACCCCTTCTATGGGGTCAACGAGCAGACCCTGCGGCACTTGGGGGAACGGGACTGTGCCTTCGAGACGGAATTCACGGTGGATGCCCGGGATCTGGAGAAGGAATACCAGGAGCTGGAATTTTCCGGCCTGGATACCGTCTGCCGCATCCTGCTGAACGGGTCGCCGTTGGGCAGGACAAAGAATATGCACAGGACTTACGTTTTCCCGGTAAAGGACCGGCTGGTCCCCGGGAAAAACACGCTGCGGCTGGAATTTTCCTCCCCCATGGCCTATTTCCGGGAGGCCCAGCGGCGGCACTATCTCTATATGAATGACGGAGATACGGTCCCCGGAACGGCCCACCTGCGCAAGGCCATGTTCGAGTCCGGCTGGGACTGGGCGCCTACCCTGCCGGATATGGGCATTACCCGCCCTGTGGAGCTGCGCTGCTTTGACGGCGGACGGCTGGAGCGGGTGCTGGTCAGTCAGAAGCACCGGGGCGGAGAGGTGGACGTGAGCGTCCGTGCGGATGTGCTTTGCGGGCCGGAATATGAAGTTTATGTAAATCTTGACGGGCAGCGGGTACGGGCAACGGCCGGTGAGGCGGTGGTCCATATCGAGCATCCCCGGCTCTGGTGGGTGCGGGGCTACGGCGAGCAGCCCCTCTATCCGCTGGAAACGGAGCTCTGGGTCGGGGGCACCTGCGTGGACCGGAAAACAATGCGCATCGGCCTGCGGACACTGACGGTGAGCACGGAGAAGGACGCCGACGGAAAGGGCAGCGAATTCTGCTTCGTCATCAACGGCATCAAAATCTTCTCCATGGGCGCAAACTTCGTCCCCATGGACAGCCTGCTCACCAGGATCACCCCAGACCGGCTGGAAAATCTGGTAAATCAGGCCGCTGCCGCCAATTTCAACACCCTGCGGATCTGGGGCGGCGGTTATTATCCGGAGGATACGTTCTATGATCTCTGCGATGAAAAGGGCATTCTGGTCTGGCAGGATTTTATGGTTGCCTGCGCAAACATCTGGCTCACAAAGGACATGGAGCAGGAATTTACCTGCGAGGCTGTGGATAACCTGTCGAGACTTCAGCACCATGCCTCCCTGGGCCTGCTCTGCGGCAACAACGAGATGGAGGGCATGATCCTCGGCGGCTGCCAGAATACGGAGCTGGTGCATATGGACTATTTGCGGCTGTATGAGCACCTTCTGCCGGAGCTCTGCGGAGCGTATGCACCGGATACCTTCTACTGGCCCTCCAGCCCCTCCTCCGGCGGCAGCTTTGATGACCCCGGCTGCCCTTCCCGGGGAGACACCCACTACTGGATGGTCTGGCACGGCGGCCTGCCCTTCACGGCCTACCGGGAGAACAGCTTCCGGTTCTGCTCGGAATACGGCTTTGAAAGCCTGCCCAGCATGAAGACCGTTGAGACCTTCAGCGCCCCGGAGGACCGGAATCTCCTGTCCCGGGTCATGGATGATCACCAGAAGTGCCGCACCGGAAACGAAAAGCTGCTGCGGTATCTGGCGGACTATTATCTCTATCCCAGCCGCTTTGAGGACCTGGTCTATGCCTCCCAGCTGATGCAGGCCGAGGCCATCGAGAGTGCCGTGGAGCATTTCCGCCGCCAGCGGGGCTACTGCATGGGCTCTACCTACTGGCAGTTCAACGACTGCTGGCCCGTGGCCTCCTGGGCGAGCATCGATTATTTCGGCCGCTGGAAGGCGCTGCACTATGCGGCAAAGCGGTTCTATGCCCCGGTGGCCATGGGGCTGTTCCTGGAAAACGGCACCCTGACGGTGAACATCGCCAACGAGACCCGGCAGGCTTTCCGGGGAGCGGTGCGGCTGTACCTGTGCCGGGGGGACCGGACGGTGCTGGATGAGCAGCGCTGTGAGGTTACTGTGGAAGCCCTGTCCTCTCTGGATGTTCTGCGCCGGAAGGTGGATGCTGCGGATGTCTACGATACCTATCTCTATGCCGACCTCTATGACGCTTCCGGAAGCTTCCTGACCCGCCGGACGCAGCTGCTGGTGCCGCCCAAGCATTTCTCCTGGCGGAAGCCCCGGCTGACGGTGACGGCGGAGGATATTCCCGGGGGTGTGGCATTCCGGGTAAGCGCGGATGTGTTTGCCAAGAATGTGTGCCTGGATTTCCGGGACCGGGACCTGGTCCTTTCGGATAATTATTTCGATTTGACCGCCCCGGAAGCCTATACGGTCACAGCCCAGACCCAGGCAAGCGCCGCCGAGCTGCTGCCGCAGCTGACGGTCAAAACCGTCTATGACATTCGGTAAGGGGTATTAGAAGAATCACAGGCCTGAAAATCTGTATGATATCATACTTTGGAATGATTTACTTTCTCGAAAATAGCTGATACAATAAGAATAAAGTCGAAAAAGTATGATGTGGAGGCTTTTCTATGGCAGAACGGACGATTATCAAGCGGTCCATTGCAGACTGCTTTGAGAAATTCATGAAGCAGGGGCGCGTGCTGTTTTTCAGTGCACCCTGCGGCTTTGGAAAAACCTGCGTGGCCGATGCCCTGACAGAGGGCAAAAGCGTTCTGCGTCTGTCTGCGGCAGACCCGGATTTTGTCGTTCCCTCCAAGGCGGGCAGCTGGCGCATTCTGCTCATCGATGATTTGCAGAATTTGCAGGAGGACGAGGAGTGGCTGCCTCTGCGGGACCTGATCCGGGACTGTCCGGATCGTCGGTTCCTGCTCCTGTCCCGGGGCGCGCCCAACGGGACGCTGATGGCTTTCCAGTATTCCGGCCTGATGACGGTGCTGGAATCAAAAGCCTTCCTCTTCGAGCGGGAGGATGTGCGCAGGCTGCTGGAAAGCTGGGAGATTTCTGCCTCCGATGCGGATATCAGCGGGATTTATAAGGAATCCATCGGCCATCCCTTGGGCGTGGTGGTTACGGCCCGGCGAATGGCCCAGGGAGTCCCGTTCTCCTTGGAGCTGGTGGGAGAATGCTTCCAGGAGGTCTTCCGGTATTTTGAAACGGCCGTATACCGGCGGTTTGACCTGCCCATTCAGCGTTTTTTGCTGGAGCTTGCTCCCTTTAAGTCCTTCGATCTGGACTTGGCCCGTATTGTGACCGGCAGCCATAACGCCGGGGAAATGCTGGACTGGCTCCAGCGCAATACCTCCATGCTGCAATATGACGGCGTTCTGCATTTCCGCTTCTGGGAGCAGTTCCGCCCCTTTCTGCTGTGGGAAATGGGCCGGGAGTACCCGCCGGAGCGGAAACGGGCGCTGATGGTCCGGGGCGGGATGTACTATGAACTGAAAGAGGACTACCCTAACGCCCTGGACTGCTATATCCAGGGACAGGAGCACGCCAAGGTATCCGAGCTGCTGATCCGCAACGCGGAGACTTTCCCGGGAATGGCCCACTACCGGGAAATGGAAAAGTACTATCGGAAGCTGCCGCAGAGCGATATCCTGGCGTCCCCGGCGCTGATACAGGGCATGAGCATGCTCTGCGCCATGTCCGGTGACTATGAAGGCTCCGAGCGGTGGTACAAGACACTGGAACGCTTTGCCCAGAACTGCGGGCCCCAGGACGCAGTGCTGACCCAGGCGCGCAGCTGCCTGATCTGGCTGGATATCAGTTTGCCCCAGCGGGGAGTGGAGACGATTGCGGAGGCTTTTCCGAAGATATCCCGAATGGTTCGCCGGAAGGAGCTGGTTTTGCGGTCCTTCTCTGCGACCAGCGGCCTGCCCAGCATTGTCAACGGCGGCAAGGACTTCTCCGACTGGTGCACCAAGGACGACCAGATGTTCAAAACCATGAGCGGCCCGCTGCAGATGGTCCTGGGCAAATACGGCGTAGGGCTGGCGGAAAGCGCTGCTGCGGAGAGCAAGTACGAAAAGGGCGAGGATATCTCCGTGGGTCTGCTGGATTTGGTGCAGCGCATGGGCGAAATTCGGAACAACGGTACGCCGGAGATGGAGTTCGCGATAACTGCTCTGCTGGCCAGGAGCCAGATGACTTCCGGCAGGGCGGGGGATGCCAAACGGACCCTGCTGGCATTGCGCCAGCGATTTGAAGAGACGGGCCAGAACCGGTATTTGGACAATCTGGATGCGCTTCTCTGCCGCCTGGATCTGCGCTTGGGCAACCTGGATGCGGCAGATACCTGGTATCTGAAAAAAGCCCCCAAAGATCCCCTGCATTTTGATGCGCTGAAGCGGTATCAGTATCTGACGCAGGCGGTGGTGGAGCTGGTGGCGGGACAGACGAAGAACGTATTTCTCACACTGGCCCCTATGGACAGCTATTGCAAGGCCTGCGGCCGCCATCTGGACAAGATCAGTACCGACCTGCTGCGGGCTATGGCCCTATACCGGGAGCAGGACGAAAGGTGGCATGAATATCTGAAAACCGCCCTGACAGAGGCGGAGAATTACCGCTTCGTCCGGCCGGTCAGCGTGTTCGGCGGGGCCATCCTGCCGCTGCTGGAGCAGACGAAATGGACAGGGGACGCAAAATGGTTCAAGGCTGTTCTGACAGATACCCGCGTCCAGGCAAGCTTCTATCCCGACTATCTTCGGCCCCGGATGTCCCCTGCGGAAAACCTGACCGCAACGGAAATGCGGGTGCTGCATCTGATCTGTGCGGACAAGAGCAATGCGGAGATCGGCGAGATCATGGACATTAAGCTGCCCACGGTGAAGACCCATGTGAGCCGGGTGCTGGAAAAGCTGGGCGTCAGCCGCCGCAGCGAGGCAAAAACCGCAGCCAAGAAGCTCTGGCTCATCCCGGAAGATCTATAAAATCCAACGCCGCTGAGATTTCTTGGCGGCGTTGACAAATATAGGGCTGTATGCTATAATACTCCCGTCTGAATTGAATATAAAAGCAGCGCAAAGGTGCCGCCGAAAGGCGGTGAAAAGGGAACCCGGTGCAAGTCCGGGGCGATACAGTCACTGTGAAGGGGAGCGTTTCGGGATGCCACTGGGAAACTGGGAAGGCAGAAACGCGGGGAACCGAGTCAGGAGACCTGCCTTTGCGTGGAATCTCCGATTTGCTGTCTACAAATCGACCTTCCCGCTGGTGTTTGCCCCGTTTCCGGGTTTTCGGGGCGGATATATGTTGTCAGGAAGAGCGGCTGCGGGGATGCAGCCGCTTTTATATTTTATTCAGAGGAAATTTTGAAAAAGAAGGTAATCCACCATGAAAAAACTGATTGCTCTGCTGCTGGGCGTTTGCATGGTTCTGTCCATGGCTGCCTGCGGCGGCAACAGCACCACTGCTACCACTGAGGCTGCCACCACGGAGGCCACTACCGAGGCTACCACCGAGGCTGCCACTGAGGCTACCCAGTCTCAGGAGGAAATTGACCAGGCTGCTGCCGATGAGGTTGCTGCTCTGATCGACGCCATCTATGTCCAGACCCGCAACGACGAGACCGACGCCCAGTGCGAGGCCGCCAAGGCTGCCTGGGACGCCCTGACCGATGCTCAGAAGGAACTGGTCGAGGGCGAAGAGGCCAGCCCCGAGTACTTCGGCCGCGACACCGGCGATGCTTCTCTGGATGACCCCCGGAATCAGGACGAGATCGGCGAGAAGGAGTTGCTGGTCGTCTCCTTCGGTACTTCCTTCAACGACAGCCGTGTGGAAGACATCAAGGGCATTGAGGATGCTCTGGCCGAGGCTTTCCCCGACTGGTCCGTCCGCCGCGCCTTCACCGCACAGATCATCATCAACCATGTGCAGGCCCGCGATGGCGAGAAAATTGATAACATGAAGCAGGCTCTGGACCGCGCTGTTGCCAACGGCGTTAAGAACCTGGTTGTTCAGCCTACTCACCTGATGCACGGCGCTGAGTACGATGAAATGTGCGAAGCTGTGAACGAGTACGCGGATAAGTTCGAAAGCGTTGCCATTGCTGAGCCCCTGCTGGGCGAAGTTGGCGCTGACGCTACCGAAATCAACGCTGATAAGGAAGCTGTTGCCACTGCCATCACCACCGAGGCTGTTGCCGCCGCTGGTTATGATGACGCCGCCGCTGCTGCCGCCGATGGCACTGCTTTTGTGTTCATGGGCCACGGCACTTCCCACACCGCAAAGATCAGCTACAGCCAGATGCAGATGACCATGCAGACCCTGGGCTATGACAATGTGTTCATTGGCACTGTTGAGGGCGAGCCGGAAGACACCGCCTGCGAGGCTGTGATCGAAAAGATCAAGGAAGCCGGTTACACCAAGGTTGTCCTGCGCCCCCTGATGGTGGTTGCCGGTGACCATGCCAACAACGATATGGCTGGCGATGACGCAGATTCCTGGCTGAGCCAGTTCAAGGCCGCCGGCTGCTTTGACAGCGTGGATACCCAGATTGCCGGTCTGGGCGAAATTGCTGATGTGCAGCAGATCTACATTGACCATACCAAAGCTGCTATTGATTCCCTGAATGGCTGATTTATGATGCATACTGCCCGGAAGGATCAACGTCTTTTCGGGCAGCTTTTGTTTTGTGCGGACCGGGGGAAACGCTGTGAGCCAAAATGGGGCTGCGCTGCGGCTGTGCCGCGTCCCCACGCTTTTCTTTGAATCTTTAGCCCCTCTCGCCAAACCATGCAGTGCCCCCGCCAACCTAAGGCAACACCGCACAATTCCCGCCTTACGGCTTAAGCACCGCTCCGGCGGC
>ERZ773194.4543-NODE-4543-length-10799-cov-5.455696_pt1 | contig 10799 bp, 10 predicted proteins | sample MGYA00511240_ERZ773194 | MGnify/ENA primary metagenome ERZ773194 (study PRJEB29015, sample SAMEA2737774) | human gut metagenome | biome: human gut; feature: human-associated habitat; material: faeces | place: China | collected 2012 ... | reverse complement strand
TGTGGACGCAGGCCTGCCGTACATCGACCTCGACAAGGTGGGCCACGACGTGCTCGCTTGGGACACGGTGAGGGAAGAGCTGGTGGACACGTTCGGCGCCGACATCATGGACGGCGACGAGGTGAACCGCAAGGCGCTCGCCCACAAGGCGTTCGTGAGCCCTGCCGAGACGCGCAAGCTCAACCGCATCACCGTCCCGCGCATCGAGGACGCCTATCGCGACAAGGTGGCCGAGCTGGAGGCCGCGGGCCATCCGGCCGTGGTGGTGGAGCACTCCGTGTTCAAGAACCGCACGTCCTCGCTCGCCTACGATGCCGACGTGGTCATCGCCGTGCTGGCGCCGCTGGACGTGCGTATCGAGCGCGCCGTGGCGTCGGGCTTCGACGAGGCCGACGTGCGCCGCCGCATCGCCCGCCAGATCACCGATGCCGACCGCATCGAGGCCGCCGACGTGGTGCTGATGGACGACGACCCGATGAAGATCGCCAAGGCCATCAAGATCTCCCGCAAGTGCATCCGCATCGTGCATGAGAACATCGTCTTTTCCCTCGGCGTGAAGCTGCTGTGCCTGCTGCTCGTCGCCCTCGGCTTCGCCAATATGTGGATGGGCATTTTCGCCGACGTCGGCGTGATGGTCCTCGCGGTGCTCAACGCCATCCGCGCCCTGCGCGTGCACGATCTGTAAAAAACAGTCCCCGAATAAAAAGCCAAACGCTCCGGCCTTCGTCGGGGCGTTTGATTTTTACACTTCATTTCGCCCGCGCGTGACGCATGGCGCGGAACAGCAGCGCGGCGACAAAGCCGGTCAGCGCGCCGGTGAACACCGACACGAGCAGCAGAAACGGCAGGTAAGCGAGCGGCGCGGCCGAGCCGAGCGTGAGCATCGCGGCGGCGACCTGTCCGCAGTTGTGCGCCGCCGCGCCGCCGACGGACACGCCGTAGACCGAAAGCCGCGGCAGAGCGTGCAGCGCGATCATCACCAGCATGGCGGCAAGTCCCCCGAGCAGCGAGAAAAGGAGCGCCGAGGCATTGCCCGCAAAGAGGGAGCCGAGCAGACAGCGCACCACAAGGATGGCGAGCGCGCTCGACGCGCCGAGGGCATAGAGCGCGTAGACCGTCACGATGTTCGCGAGCCCGAGCTTCACGCCGGGCAGCGGCAGCAGCGGAGGGAAAAAGGACTCCAGATAGGAGAGCGCGAGCGCCAGCGCGGCAAGCACGGCGCAGGTCGTGATAGCTTTCGTTGAGAACCTCATACCGTCCCTCCTAACCCGTCACGAGGTCGTAGCCGTCGGCGGCGCCGACCAGCTCCACCACGATGCGCGCGGGCAGGCACACGATGCTCTGCCCCGCACGGGAGACCGCGCCGGAGTGGACGCAGTCCTGCCCCGGGCAGTCGCTCTGCGTGACCGACACCGCGCCGCCCGCCGCCGTGACCGTCAGCGTGTAGCCGTTGTTCGCATAGGTATGCGTGCCGAACTGCGCGAGCGGGAGCCGGTCGAGTTCCTGTCCGTCGGCGGAGACCACGACCGTCAGCGCACCGCTCTGCGGCGCGCGGGCGGCGAGAAACGGTCTGACCGCCAGCGCCGCGGCGAGCGCCAGCACGACGAGCACCACGAGCGCGTCATAGCGGTTGGGGCGCAGCTCAGGCGATGATGGCTTCGTAGACATAGGTTCCCTCCTCGCTCGGCTCAAAGCGTTCCGCCAGTCCCGCAGTATAGCGCACATGACCGTCATCGGTCACAAGGATCAGCTCGATGCGCAGATTTTTCTCCGCCGCGAGCGTATCGCGCAGCGCAAGGCTTCCCGCCTCGCCGAGCACGAAGCAGGCGGTGGAGAGTGCGTCGGCCCACGCGCCGTCGCCGCACACGACCGTCACGCTCACCAACCCGCTCTCGGCAGGCTTCCCAGTCTTGGGGTCGATGATGTGGTGGTAGCGCACGCCGTTTTCCTCAAAGCCGCGCTCATAGATGCCGGAGGTCACCACGAAGGTGTCCGCCGCCGTCAGCACGCCGAGAAATTTCGATGGGTCGGCAGGGTCCTTGACCGCGACGCGCCAGTCGCTGCCGTCCGGCTTCGCGCCGAGCAGCCCGACGTCGCCGCCGAGGTCGATGACCGCACTCGTTACGCCGAACTCCGCGAGGACGGTGCGTACCGCATCGCCCGCATAGCCCTTGGCGATGCCGCCGAGGTCGAGCTGCGCGCCGTCCGAGAGGGCGATCGTATTGCCGTCCACCGACAGCTTTTCCAAACCGACGTGCGCGAGCAGCGCGGACAGCTCCTCGTCCGACGGCACGCGCGGCGCATCGCCGGTGAAGTCCCATGCGTCCATCACGGGCGCGACGGTGGGATCGAACGCCCCGCCGCTCAGTGCACCGATGGTCTGCGCAATGTCCGTGAGTTGGGCAAGCTCCGCGTCCTCGACCGTGCCGTCGCGGTTGAGCGCGCTTACCGTGCTTGTCTCGTCGTGGCGGTCGAGCTTCGCGTCGAGCGTGCGCAGCGTTTCCTCCGCCGCGTCGAGTGCGGCGGAGGCGTTTTCGCCGTAGGCGGTCAGATTCATCACCGTGTCCATCGTGTAGACCGTGCGCGTCTCGCCCATTTCCTGCTGCTCTCCCCCGCCGCAGGCGGTGAGGGACAGCGTGAGCGCCACAGTCAGAACGGCTGTCAACATACGTTTTGTCATAGCTTCCTCCGAAATAATGAAGCGTTCGTTAGTGTGCCCGCAGCACGCGTCCCCGTGTCTCGCCGGTAAACTGCCCGTCCATGATCTCCGGTACGCCCGCGACGAACACGGCGTCCATGCCCGAGGCAAGCTGCCGCGGAGCGGTGTAGGCGCCGTTCTCCCGGATATTTTCCGGCGAGAACAGGCACAGGTCGGCGTCCGCGCCGACGGCGATGCGTCCCTTGCGGGAAAGACCGAGCCGGTCGGCGGACTGCATCGTGAGCTTGTGCACGGCCTGCGGCAGCGTGAGGATGCCGCGCTCGCAGACATAGTGCGCGAGAAAGCGCGCCGCGCTGCCGTACACGCGCGGGTGGCACAGCCCCTCGACGGGATAGGTCGCGTCGGAAATGGGCACGGAGAACGGCGCGCGCAGGATGGCCTCGATGTCCTCCTCCGCGGCGATGAAGTCGATCATGCCAGCCTCGCAGCGCTCGGCGGCGAGCAGGTCGAAGAGCGCGTCATAGGGGTCCTTGCCGAGCGTGTCTGCGATCTCCGCGAGAGACTTGCCCTCAAACGGCTTATACTCCTCTGTGTGCAGCGAGATCGGAACGACGTTCTCAAAGCCGACAAGGTGCGTGATGTTTTCAAAGTCGCTGCCCGTCTCCATGCGTCCGCGCATGGCGGCGCGGGAGCTTGGATCGCGCAGCGCGGCGGTCAGCGCATCCAGCCCGCCCTTTTGAAATTCCGGCGGCAGAACGTGAATGAGCTGGGTCGAGCCGGCGGAATAGGGATACACGTCGCAGGCGACGTCCAGCCCCTCCGCGCGGGCGTTTTCAAGAAGCCGCAGCATCTCCGGCACGGCGCGGCCCCAATTCCTCCGCCCGATGCCCTTGAGGTGCGAGATCTCCACGGGGCAGCGCAGCTCCCGGGCGACGGTCAGCATCTCGCGCAGCGCGTCCACCACGCCGTCGCCCTCCTGCCGCATATGAACGGTGATGGGGAGTCTCCCGCCGCGCAGCGGCTCAAGCGCGCGGATCAGCCCCTCGGTCGAGTAAAAGCACTCGGGCGCGTAGCCGAGACCCAGCGACACGCCCACCGCGCCGTCGGCGAGTGAGCGCTCCACAAGGCGGTGCAGCTCCCTGTACTGTCCGTCCGTCAGCGGCGCGTCGTCAAAGCCCGTGACGAGGGCGCGGAGCGTCCCCATGCCCGCGAGCATGGCGTTGTTCACCAGCTGCGGCGTTCGCTCCGCTGCGGCGAAATAGTCCGCGAGCGACGCGAAGCACAGCTCGTCCCCGAATGCGCCGGTGATAGGCGCGAGATACGCGCGCACGGCGGGAGCGTGCTCCCCCGCGAGCGGCGCGAGCGACATTCCGCAGTTGCCGCCGACGAGCGTGGTCAGACCCTGCGCCAGCTCGGCACGTCCAAAATTGGGGCGGAACAGCGCCGCGTCGGTGTGGCGGTGGATGTCCAGAAAGCCGGGCGTCAGCGTGCGGCCTTGCGCGTCAAGAACGTGCGCGGCATCGGCGTCGGTCAGACGACCGACCGCGGCAATGGTTCCGTCCTTGATGCCAACGTCGGCGGGAAAAGCGTCCGCGCCGGTGCCGTCGAGCACCTGCGCGCCGCGAATGAGCCAGTCCAGCATGGTCTTACGTCTCCGGCTCCATGACGCCGCGCTCCGTGACGTAGAGCGTGCAGCGGCGGTCATGCTCCTCGGTGGGAACGGCCTCGCTCATCAGCCGCTCGCGGCAGATGAGGCAGGTCGGACAGCTCAGCTGCGGCAGCAGACGGTCATAGTAGCCGCCGCCCTGTCCGAGCCGGCGGCCCCTGCGGTCGAACGACAGGCAGGGCACCACGGCAAAGTCGATGTCGGCGGGCGTGACGAGCGCGCAGTCCGCCTTCGGCTCTAAAATGCCGTACATCCCCGGCACGAGCTCGTCCATCGACGTGACCACGCACAGGTCGAGCGCGTGGCCCTCGGCGCAGCGGGGCAGGACGAGCGTCTTGCCCGCGGCGAGCGTTTCGGTCAGCAGAAGCGAGGTGTCGATCTCATGGACGGTGCCGGCAAAGGCGAACACGGTCCCTGCGGCCCGGTATTCCTCCAGCGCGAGGACGCAGCGGCAGATGGCCTCCGAGCTCTCGGCCTTGTAGGAGGGGTCGAGCGTGCGCTCGGTCTGGCGGATATAGGTGCGCAGAGCTTTCTTTTCTTCGATGACGGACATGGGGTATCCCTCCGGTCAGATAAAATTTCATCCCCCTTATGGTAGCAGAAAGCGGCGGAAATAGCAAGGCGGCGAAGAAAGGAAATCCTTCCGGCGCAAACGGTTTGCAAAAGAAATTGACAGCGAAAATTTTGTTTGTTATCCTAACGTTGAGATCACGGCGCACCGCGCCGGCATGAGGAGGAAACCATCATGGCGATGTTACTCAAGGGGGCCGACGCCGCCAGGGCGTTGACCGAACAGCTGCACGAGCAGGCGGAGGAGCTGAAGAAAAACGGCACGGAGCCCTGCCTTGCCATTCTGCGCGTGGGTGCGCGCGAGGACGATCTGTCCTATGAGCGCGGCGCGCTCAAGCGCTGCGAGAAGGTCGGCATTACGGTCCGTCAGGTCGTGCTGCCCGAGGACGCGGGCCAGCAGGAGCTGATGGACAACATCCGTTCGCTCAACGAGGACGAGCGTGTTCACGGCGTTCTGATGTTCCGCCCGCTGCCCAAGCACCTCGACGACGAGGCTGCCCGCCGCGCCCTCGACCCGAGAAAGGATATGGACGGCATCACCGACGGCTCGCTCGCCGCGGTCTACGCCGGCACCGACGGCGGCTATCCGCCCTGCACCGCCGCGGCCTGCGTGGCGCTGCTCAAGCATTATAACGTGCCCATCAAGGGCAAGCGCGTGGTCGTGATCGGCCGCAGCCTCGTCATCGGCAAGCCGGTCTCCCTGCTGCTGCTCGCCGAGCACGCGACCGTGACCATCTGCCACAGCCGCAGCGAAAATCTGCCCGCCATCTGCCGCGAGGCGGATATCCTCGTCGTCGCCGCCGGTAAGGCCGGCATGGTCGGCGCGGAGAGCGTCCGCGCGGGCCAGATCGTGCTGGACGTGGGCATCCACGTCGGTGCGGACGGCAATCTCTGCGGCGATACCCGCTTCGCCGAGGTGGAGCCGATCGTGGAGGCCATCACGCCCGTGCCCGGCGGTGTCGGCGCGGTGACGACGGCCATCCTCGCGAGCCACGTCATCGAGGCGGCGAAGAGAAGCTGAGCAAAACCGAAGAATCGTCTAAAAACGGCGGCGCAGAAAGCGCCGCCGTTTTTCATTGCGCTCGATCGGTGATATACTGCCTCCATTCCAAAAGGAGGGCGAACGAATATGCGAAAATCCATCAAACGAAATCTTGCCTACGACGATCAGAAGGACCTTTACTACGTCACGATGCACTATGGGATGCGGCCCGACGGCTCGCGCGACCGCTGCGTGCGCACCTTCCGCTGTCTCGACGATGCCGAGAGCACCCTGACGGAATTTCTGCGTCTGCGCGCGCTCAAGCGCACGCGCCACGGCGGCGAGGTCATTCTCGCCGACTGGCTGGAGGTCTGGCTGCGGGATTTTATCTGCCCGAACCGCGAAAAGACCACCGTCCACGGCTACGAGAACATCATCCGACTCCACCTTGTGCCCGCGCTGGGCGAGGTGAAGCTGCCGGAGCTGCAGCCGGCGCAGCTGCAGCGGTACTACGCGGAGCTGCTGGAAAAGGGACTCTCCCACAACACCGTGCGCAAGCACCATGTGCTGCTGCACACGGCGCTGGAGGCCGCCGTCCGGCAGGGGCTGCTGCGGGAAAACGTGACGCGCTATGTCACACCGCCGGCCAAGGTGCTGCCAAGCCACCGCTACTACGATCCCGCGCAGCTGCGCGAGCTGTTTTGCCGCTGCGCGGGCACGGAGATCGAGCCCGCCGTCAAGCTGGCGGGCTATCTGGGGCTGCGGCGCAGCGAGATCTGCGGACTCAAATGGCGCTGTGTGGATCTGGACGCGAAGATCGTCACCGTCCGCGAGGTGCGAACCTCCGTGGGCGGAACGTTCATCGAGAAAAAGCCTAAGTCCTATTCCTCCGTGCGGCGGCTGTGCTACGATGGGGTGAGCGATCTGGAGGAGCTGCTCACGCGGCTGCACGACGAATGGGAGCGCGGGCAGCGCGAGCGGGGCACAGGCTTCAATCCCGAGGGCTATGTGGCTGTCACGGAGCAGGGAAAGCCGTGGGACCCGAACGGCCTCGGGCGTCGCGTCGCGGCCTTCGTTGAGGAGAACGCCCTGCCGTCCATCTCGCTCCACGGCCTGCGCCACAGCTTTGCGAGCGTCGCCAACAGCCGCAGCGTGCCGATGTTCACCATCTCCAAGGCGCTCGGCCACAGCTCGACGAGCATCACGAGCGAGGTCTACACGCACCTTTTCGACGAGACGGTGCAGGATGTGGTAAACGTGGTGGCAAAGGCCATCGGGACGCGCGCTTAGAGAAGCGTCTCGATATCAAAGAGCGAGGCGAGCACCGCCCAGTTCTGGGGAAAGGGACGTGTAAGATTCCAGTACCCCACGCCCTGCAAATGGTATTCGTCCGCGAGGCGGAGCTTGGCCTCGATGCTGCGCGCATCCTCGAACCAGACGGCGTGCTCGCGCCCGCCGCGGTCGGTGTAGTGGTAATAGGGGGCCTGCGCGGCCGCGTCGTATTGAATGGCAATGTCGTGGCGCAGAGCGCGCTCGACCGCCTGCACCGGCGAGAGAGATTCCGCCCGCGTCTCGCCGGATACGAAGGGCAGGGGCCAGTCGTAGCCGTAGAGCGGGATGCCCATGAAGATCTTTTCCGGCGCGACGGCGGTCAGGGCATAGTCCAGCACGGCGCGCACCTGCCCCAGCGGCGCGACCGCCATCGGGGGGCCGTAGGTGTAGCCCCACTCATAGGTCATCAGAAACACCGCGTTGGCTGCCGCGCCGAGGAGCGCGTAGTCGTGCGCCTCGTAGAGCAGCCCCCGCTGCGCGGCGCTCGTTTTCGGCGCGAGCGCGACGACGACCGGACAGCCGAGCGGATTGAGCGCTTCGCGCAGCCGCGTGATGAAGGCGGCGTAGGCCTCGCGCTGCTCGGGCAGCACATATTCAAAATCCACGTCCAGTCCGAAGTAATGCCGGGCCTGTACGGTCTCGAGGATGCTCTGCACCAGAGCGTCCTGCGCGTCCGCGTCCTCCAAGATGAGCGTGGAGCGGGCGTTGTCGAAGCGGCCCTCCTCCGTGAGCGTGGAGAGGTGCATGAGCGCGGCCGTGCGGTACTGTCCGGCGGCGGCGAGCAGCCATTCGTCCGCGAGCGGCAGCAGCGTGCCGTCGGCGTTGATGCCGTAGGTAAAGGGCGTGAGGTAGGTGAGATAGGGCAGCGCGGCGTCGAGCAGGCCGCCGCGGATAAAGGGGTAGCTGTAGGCGTTGACGGCGAGTGTGCGCGTGGGCGTGTCGTCGTAGGCGATGACGAGCGTCTGCCCGGGGTAGAGGGCGCTGCGCCCGCCGAGGGCGGGATTATTCTGATAGAGCGTCCGCACGCTCAGACCGTAGCGCAGGGCGATGGAATAGACGCTCTCGCCGCTCGCGACCGTGTGCAGCTCGCGCGGATGGCGGACGACGAGCGTCTGCCCGACGGCGAGCGGAGCGTCCGGCGCGACGCCGTTGACGCCGGCGAGAATGCCTGCCGGCACACCGTACCGCGCGGCGACCGACGAAACGGTCTCGCCCGCGCGCACCACATGAATATCCATAAAAGATCACCTCGCACCAGCCTATGCGCGGCGCGGGCGCGCTATCCGCGGATTTTCCCTTGCAATGCGCCCGCGGTGCGGTATAATAGGAGCAGCAAAAAGGAAGGAGCCGTTTTTATGCCTACGCCGAGAGTTGCCGCCATCCACGATATGTCCGGCTTCGGCCGCTGCTCGCTGACCGTCGCCATCCCTGTGCTCAGCGCGATGGGCGTGCAGTGCTGCCCGCTGCCGACCGCCTATCTCTCCACGCACACCGGCGGCTTCACGGGCTATACCTTTCTGGATATGACCGACGAGCTGCCCAAGATCGCCGCGCACTGGGCGGAGCTCGGCATCCACTTCGACGCCGTTTACACCGGCTTCATGGGCAGCGAGGCGCAGATGGACCTTGCGGCGGACTTTGTACGCACCTTCCGCCGCGACCGCTCGACGATCTTTATCTGCGATCCCGTGATGGGCGACCACGGCAAGATCTACAAGACCTATACGCCCGCGATGTGCGCGGGCATGACGCGGCTGGCGGAGCTGGCGGACGTGATCGTGCCGAACCTGACCGAGGCGGCGGTGCTGCTCGGCGAGGACCATTCCTTCGGCGCCCTGACGCATGACGAGGCAGGCTATCGCTCGGTCGTTGAGCGCCTGAGCCGGAACGGAACGCGCAGCGTGGTGCTCACCGGCGTGATGCTCCGCAAGGGCGAGATCGGCGCGTGCGTCTTTGACCGCGCGAGCGGCGGGACGGAGTTTCTTTTCGACACGTTCATCGGCAAGGAGTTTCACGGCACCGGCGACGTGTTCGCGAGCGTGCTCACCGGCGCGCTCGTCAAGGGCAAAACGCTGCACGAGGCGGTGCGGCTCGCGGAGGCCTTTGTGCGCGAGTGCGCCATTCAGACCATGCCGCAGAACATACCGGCCCGCGAGGGCGTGGACTTCGAGCCGATCCTCTGGAAGCTGCACGAGGGCTTATAAAAGAGAAAACGGAAAGGATGTTTCCCGGGAAACATCCTTTCCGCTTTTTTGCGGGTGCGGTCAGCGCGCCTCGAGCGCGGTGACGGCGTCGGCGAGCCAGTCGCCCTTGAATTCCTCGATGCGGCCCTCGTCCGTGAGGGCGGCGAGCTGCGGGTCGATGGGCATTTGGGCGAGCAGCGGGATGCCGTGCTTCTTCGCGGCCTCGGCGCTCTTGCCCTCGCCGAAGAGGTAAATTTTTCTGCCGCAGTCGGGACAGACGAGATAGCTCATGTTCTCCACAAGGCCGAGCACGTCCGCTTTGACGACCTTGAGGAAATCAAGCGCTTTGCGGACGTCCGCCAGCGAAATTTCCTGCGGGGTGGTGACGACGACGCACTTGGCGTCGGGGATGGCGTCAAGGATGGTCATATGCTCGTCACCGGTCCCGGGAGGGGAATCGATGAGCAGATAGTCCAGCGCGCCCCACTTCACGTCGGCGACGAACTGCTGAATGGCTCCAACCTTTTTGGGGCCGCGCCAGATGATGGCGGCGTCCTTGTCTTCGAGGAAGGATTCGATGGAGATGAGCGAGAGGCGTTCGCCGCAGGAAACGGGCACGAGCTTGCCGTCTTCGTTATCCACCCTGACGAACCCGTGGGAGCCGAGCAGGTGCGGGACGCTCGGGCCATGCAAATCCACGTCGAGGATGCCGACGTTGAAGCCCTGCGCCGCCAGCGCGGCGGCGAGGTTCACGGTCACTGAGCTCTTGCCCACGCCGCCCTTGCCGCTCATGACGAAAAGTTTGTGCCGCACGTCTTTCAGGTTTTCGGACATGACCTTGCGCTGCATGGCCGCGGTCATGGGGATCGTTGTCTGCCCCTGTTGTTCCGAACATGATGCCATATGTATTTCTCCAGACGGTTGAGAGGGATGAAGACTGCATCGGCGGAAACCGCTTCTCCGGCGGGAGGCGTTGCTTGCCGAGGCTTCCGGCTATTCCGTCCGCAGCTCACAGGCGGAATAAAAAACCTGCCCATCCTTGGGCTGCGTCACGGCCTTGCCGTCGGCGACGAGCATCTCCAGATGCTTGATGGCTTCGGTGACGTGGATGTTCAGGCCCGCAGCGGCTCCGGCGGCGGTACAGGGGCGGCGTTCGATGAGCGCGAGGATGTCCTCTTCCTTGATCTGCGTGCGGAAAGCCGTATGCGCCATGTCGTCGAGATGTTCCGCGATGATCTCGACCGTGCCGGGCACCCCAGCGAAATGCTTTCGGATTTCCAGCAGCCGGGCGGCGGGAACGGGCAGGGCATAGGTTTCCGCCGGAGGGCGGCATACGCTGTTGATCTGCACCTTGTCGGGCCGGATGCGTTCCGCCAGGCGGGCGATGGCGTCCACGTCCTTCGTGTT
>ERZ773194.4533-NODE-4533-length-10821-cov-4.428386_pt1 | contig 10821 bp, 10 predicted proteins | sample MGYA00511240_ERZ773194 | MGnify/ENA primary metagenome ERZ773194 (study PRJEB29015, sample SAMEA2737774) | human gut metagenome | biome: human gut; feature: human-associated habitat; material: faeces | place: China | collected 2012 ... | reverse complement strand
ATTCTGCTTTGACTATCGCTGCTTAACTTCAAAATCCTTGCGGTTAATGTGTCAAATGTTATTGACAATTTCAAACCCATGCGACTGTTGAGGCTGATGCAAGTGAATGCGGAAGTACCGGTGCAGGCACAAGTCCGTGGAGAAATACAGGCATATTCTTTTTCTCGCATTTCTTGCAGCTGTATGTATTGCTGTAATATTTCTTCACAACAAGCTTTGCAGGTATCAGCTCTACTTCCTCACGAACATATTTCCTGCCGATCACTTTCATTTCTGATCCGCAGCGTGGACATATCTGTTCTTCTTCAGGAATAGTGCAGGTAATGATCTCCGTTTCAATATTTTTGATAAGCTCGTCACGTTTTGTTTTTGGACTTTTTCTTGTATAGCCTTTAACAGTTTTTGAAACAGGTTCCTCAGCTTTTTCTGCATATTCAGTTTCAGCTTCGTTAAAGAACGATTGCTGTCCTTCAACTTCTGTATGCTCGCTTGACTTTCCGAATATTTTATGTTTTGAAAGTATCAGTGCTTCAAGGTAGATGTGATTATCTCTTTTCAGACACTCGTTTTCTACTTCTAATTTATCAATTTTCTTGTCACGCTTTTTGATTTCAAGTTCAAGTTTTTTTATTTCACGAAGGTGTTTTTTTTCAAGTGCAGCGATATATTCTTCGTCTGTCATATTACCTCTTTTTATCACTGAACTCACCTCCGGGATCAAAAATATCACTCTCAGATTATACAACAAAAATCCCGAAAAGTCCAGTGATACCGAACTTTTCGGAACGTAGAAATATTATTGACATTTGTGTACACTTTAACTGTGGAAATCTCAGCATACCGCTCCTGTTTTCGCAGGTCTTATTGCTGTTTTTTGTTCAATGGACAATCCTTCCATCAGCCAGCGGAATTCCTGTTTGGTTATCTGTTTTGCTTCTTTTGAGTCTCTTGGCCATTTGTACTTACCGTTTTCAAGCCTTTTGTACAGCAATACAAATCCGTCTTCTTCCCAAAGCAGAGCTTTGATCCTGTCGCATCGCTTACCGCAGAACAGAAACAGGCTTCCTGAAAATACATCAAGCTTGAAGTTCTGCTGAACAATTGCTGCAAGTCCATCTATCGCTTTACGCATATCTGTATATCCGCAGACGATGTAGATATGCTCCGCACGGCTTATATCTCCGATCATCTCAGTACTCCAAGCAGCCGTCTGAGTGTAGATTCATTAAAATCATCAGGCAGCGATATCCTTACATCTCCTACGGATAATTCTATTTTCTCTGCTGTAGTTTCTGTTCCTGCGATCGGTTCTACAGGTACTATGTCATGCTGTTCGATCTCATTACATACCGCCTGACGCACTCGTTTCAGACGGTAGTAATATGTCTTGAGATTGATACCATTCTCCTTGCACCAGTCTGTTACGGTAAGTCCGCTTTCATTTCGCTTTCTGACCATCTCTGCCCACTTCGACAGCTTTACTTCCTTTTTTACCTTTGCTATCTCATTCATTCCAATCAACTCCAGTTAGACCTTATTAGTTATTTCTATTTTAATCTATTTAGACTTCATTGGATAGGGTGGTTTCTTTTTAGGCGGTTACAAAACACCCAGGACATAAATCCTGAGTGCTGTATTTGTCTTGACTTTATTATTGATAAAAACATTCGGTGGATGATGGATAACATTTTCATTAGACGTGACCCTGCAGGAAATATCAAGCCGGACAAAGAAAAATCAACAGAGAAGATCGACGGTGCTGTCGCCATGATCATGGCTCTTGACCGTGCGATTCGCTGTGGATGTGTTTCGTATGAGTCGGTTTATGATTCGAGGAAAATGCTGGTTTTGTAATTGTGATTATCTCTTACGAAATGGCATGATTAAGACAAACGCTGTTCCATCAATGTACTTTTCATCAAACACAAATCAAATACATTCAACCTGTCATCTTCGCACAAATCTCCTTCTTTCCAGTCGATAAGCACTACGTTTGGTACTGCAATCAGCCATTTTTGGAGCAAAACCACATCTGCAATATTGAAAGCACCATCTGCATTCACATCACCAATTACTGCTTTTTTCGGTGCAGTAGGCTCTAAAATAAATTTCTGTCCGTCGCCGCCCCAGTATTCCCACTGACAGATATTTGCACCATTCTCTACACTAATCTCATAGACATCCGCACAAGATTGCCCGTCAGATACAATGCTTAACAAGGTATATGACCCATCCTGATTGCACTGGAGCGTAAACTTCTGAGAATCATCGCCGCTGTAATCTTTAAGGACAATATTTGTACCATTATCAGCCAAGCCGTTTTCAACCGTGAGTGCTTTGCCGTCTGCTGTCTGAACGGTGTAGCTGCCATCATCAAGACGTGTAAATGTCCATACCGTTTCCGTTCCCTGCACAGCATTTCCGTCATTTTGGGAGAGGAACAGACTGCTGTTAAGATTTCTGACGGTGTATGTTCCGTCGGTGACCATAGGATGAACCGGCTTGATTTCCCACAGCTGACAGTCGCCGCCCCAGTAATTCCACTGGTTGATATTGCCGCCGTTTTCTTTTGACCAATCATACACATCCAGTCCAGCGGTATCTCCGGAGCATTTGGAAACAATCCCATAGCTTGTTCCGTTTTTCACCAGCTTCCACAGCTGATTATCTGCACCACGATAAGGTTGCAGTTCGACATTTATGCCATCATCAGCAGTGTTTTCTGCTACTGCAATACACATAGATTCGTCTGCCATGGAAGCGATTCTGCAATAGCCATCCTTATCTGCAAGGATACGCCATTCCTGATGACTGCCTGTTGTTTTCGTCCACTGCTGAATGTTTGTGCCATCGGAAGCATTTCCGTCCGTAAGATCAATTGCCTTTCCGCTGAATTTATTTTTTATAGAATAAGAAACGCCACTGAACAAATTCGTATCGCAGAGTTTGACCGTTTCTCCTGTACCCTGTGCAGAATCTGCATAGTATACCAGCTTGCTGGATGTGTCGGTATAGTCGATCAGCGGTGTACGTTCTTTTCCGGCATATTCTGCGGTTTTTGCACCCCATATGGTCTGATTATTACTGCCCACTGCTGTAAAGGACATAACATTTTTGCCGTTTTCGTCCTGTGCCGCCAGAAAATAACCACTGTATTTCTGTCCGTCAATGGTTAGAACCGCTGCTGCACTGTCCTGTGCCTGTGACCATGTTCCGCTGACTGCACCATTGATCGTGCCATCTGTGCTGAGCGTGACAGAACTATAATTGTGTATCTCCGAAGAAGTATCATTTCCGTGATTGATATATTCATACTCTCCGGCAATGTCCGCTGCTTCATAGCCATATTGTGCGATCTGATCTCCGCTGTACTCATAGGGCGAAACCACAGGCCAGCCTTCCTTATTGAAGTACATGGAATGGACTCTGACCTCGTGAGCTTCCGTGCCATTGTTGAAACGGGCGTGATAGAAAAGATACCATTTCCCATCATCGTCACGGAGAACGGAATTATGTCCGCAAGCCATATATGCCGTATGAAGGCTGCTGAACTGATAATTACCCATGACTTTCAGTCCGACAGAATCAAGATTTGTGTTTGTGCCAAGCACCGCCGGATTTCCTGCCGCATCATAGAATGGACCGTCTGGATTTTTAGACCGGAATACTCGCATATTATACCCGCCTGTGGCAGTGAGTCCGCCGTACGTCACCCAGAGATAATAATACCCAGTATCCGGATTGTACTCCATAAAAGGTCCTTCTCCGGATTTGAAATATCCGCCGGAAATTTTTGTGCCGAAATAGCTGTCCACCATTCTGCTGTCAGAGGTTGTGCCAGTTTTCGGGTGAATACATCTTCCTGTTGTCGGGTCAACTTCAAGCGTGAAAATTCCTCCTGACCACGAACCGTAGCACATATACATTTTGCCGTCCGTATCATAGTAAATCGTCGGGTCAATTGCGTTTGGATAAAGATAATTGTTATAATTGGAATTGCTGAACCAGTTGGAATTGTAGGTAACCGCTCCGGATGCAATCAACTCGTCAATGTTGGTAGAGGTATATTTCCGGTTGACATTTTTGGTGGAGCTTGTTGCATAGCTGTCATTTTCCGTAAAGCCGGAGTAAATCAGCGTGTCTACAAAGGTGTAAGGACCCTCCGCTTTCTGTGCTGTTGCAAAGCCAATGACGGAACACATATAGGTAGAAGATGTGCAGAAGTACATCAGATATGCACCCTTTGTACCGTCTGTATTCACATAGTCTGGATTATAGATAACATCCGGCGCCCAGACCGCATAGCCACCCTCGCAGTCCTCCAGGTTTTCTCCCGACCATGCAAAGGCTTTCGCAAGATTGGCGGAAAGGTCACCAAATTCTGCATTATTGGGCGTTGTATAGCCATTTGTGAAGCGTGTCCAGTTTTGTAGATCATTTGTTTTTGCCGCCTCAATATGAGAACCGAACACATAATACGTGCCATCATTATCTTTGAATATTGACGGGTCATGGACAGAAATACGGGATTTGTTAGAAGCGGCATATACATTTTCTACAGCTGTAATTCCGGGAAAACAGCCGCTTATCAAAAGGCAGCTTGTCAGAAATAGGGATATTATTTTTTTGATTTTCAAAATATTCCACTCCTTTCAGAACAGCCGTATTTATCAAGATGCAAATAGATAAATACGGCTGTTACTCTTGTTTTATCAATCGGTTGCCTTAAAAATGGCTCTTACAAAATTATACATATGTGCACGGATACAATTGCCTCCATGATAACCGCCTTTCACATAATGCCAGATGTGAGGTACGCCGTTGCTGTTAAGGATATCATTATATCCGGACGGTGTAGAATAGACCACCGTATCATTTGAACCGGCTGTCAGGAACAGCAAATATGGTGATTCATCGGTATATTGAAAGTCTGATTTTGCAATCAGTCCTGGAGAAACTCCTGGTGCAGGACAAACTGCACCCACATAGCCAAACAGATCGGGACGCTTCATGGAAATATAAAGCGATTCACGTCCGCCCATGGAAAATCCCATAATAGCTGTGTTATCTTTGCCTGTTTTTACTGAATAATGTGACTCAATATACGGCATTAAATCGTTTGTCAGTTCGTTGATAAAGTTATCATAAGCCGCATTGTTTGCATCGTCCATACCGCTGCACGACTCCTGCGTTGCACTGGCATAAATATACGGGAATACCACGATCATATCTTTCGCTTCTCCTGAAGCAATCGCATTTCCGATAATCTGTCGAAGACGCATACTCTCATCGCTTTCGTCAATCAGGGTATCTTCCGTTTGCCAGTAGCCGTGCATTGCATAAAGCACTGGATATTGCTTGCTTTCAGAATAATTTGCAGGGAGCAGAATATTGAAATTCCGCTGTCGCTGACAGGTAGAAGAATAATAGCTGACTTTCTGCACACTGCCATATGTCACGCCGGATTTTTCTTCACGTTCTGCTGCCGGCTCTGTTTCCAGAATATTTGCACTGACCAAAGCAGTGTATTCCTTTATAGAAAGGGGCGTTTTTTCCGGTTTTTCCGGCTTTTCTGCAACCGGAAATTCCGTAATTTTCGCCAATATGAAATCCTGTATCAGCTTCACATCCGTAATATCAGCAGTTTCGTCCTGATTTACATCAGCGGCAATTTTCTCTGCTGTGCTGGTGAATCCATCCGATATACCTCGCTTCGCCATACAAAGATCAAAGGCATTGATCACACCATCAAAATTCAAATCGCCGGGAATAATGTCCTTTGCCTCTCCTGCACCAAGGATTCCCGTTCCGCCGACCGCGCCGATCGCCTCGTCAATGTAGAAATTATTCGTGGTTTCAGCAGTTTCCACATAAAGCTTCATCTCTGTCGCATCGGCAGGAATGAGGTAATTCTTATTCGCAAGCTGCACCCATTCGCCTTTGATTCCTGTGCCCTCTGCAATTGTGGCATATTGTGTATCGCCGTTTGCATCGGTATACTCAAGCTTGAGATAGAATTGATCCGTTGCTGCACCGTCAAAATATGTCACATTGACACTGAAGCTGTATTCGTTTCCGGGAACAAATGCTCTTGGATTAAGCGTCTTGTATGCACCGTTCCATGCGGCAGTCCGATTCTGCACAAGAAGTGCTTCACTTCCTACATAGGCTGTTCTGCCGCTGGTCTGAATGCTTGCAGCGCCTCTGGATTCCCAGGAACAGGTATCGCCCTCAAAGCCGTCGGCAAAATACCAGCCGAAGTCATTCGGTTCGATTACTGTTGCAGTATTCCAGTCCGCACGCTCATAGTCAAAATAGTCAATATCCGCATAGCCGCCTGTGGTCTTGGTAGCGTAGCTGTAAATGCCGCTGCGGTAGCCGGTAAACAAGGTCAGGCTGTAAACCATGCTCAGCTCTTCGCCGATTTTTGTCCAGTTTGTGCCGCCATAGGAATAGTAGAAGTTTGCCTTGTCTATATTGTAGGAACTGCTTCCGGAAGAATCCACTGTATTGAACAGGAAATCCACTTTGAGATATATTTCATTTCCGCTAAGATTCGTCTGCTCTACGATGTTGTTATAGCTGTCACCGACAGTGGCACTGTCAGAATAACCACCATTATTTGCCATATAGATTTTCTTGCTGCCGTCATCAGCCACATAAACGCCCACATTGCCGTATTTGAACTGAAAAGCGGAAAGTCCTGCGTAATCTCCGGCTTTCATTCCGGAAGTGTCAAGCTTTATAATACTGCTGCATGAGGGACCTTCTGTACGCTGAGTCAGGGTATTACGAGCATCAAGGAGATTGGTGGCGAGCGTATTGTTTTTCAGCCTGAGATAGCCGGGGCGCTCCGTCACAGACCACGCCGTATTGTCCGGATTGTGATTCCACTGCCATTCGAGGTCAAGCTTGTTGGAGCTGTATGTGAAATCATCGTCTTTTGCAAGTTGAGTGCCGGCATAATCACTATCAATTTCAAGTGTCAGGGGGACTTCGCCGTTTACACCCATCATCGGCCAGTTATTTTCCCATGTCACCGGAACAAGCACAGGGATTCGACCTACACTGCCGTGATCCTGAAACAGAAGTCCGTACCACTTTCCATCAGGCGTATCTACAATACCGCCCTGCGCAACACCACCGCCATAAGTGCCAAGTCCGGAATTCAGAATCGTTTTTCCCTCATATTTGCCAAGCAGTTCCTTACTTCGGTAGCAAAGCTCTATACGTTTGCTGTTTGAAGGCCATGCAATAACAAAAATATAATAATATCCGTTTATTTTCTGGATATGCCAGCCCTCTCCGGCAAGATTGTCCAATCCTGTGGAAAACAATGTCTGTTCCACACCGTTTTTCTTAAAGCCTGTCATATCTGAATTAAATTCTTTGATTTTTGCTGTACCACCTGCACCGTATACCAGATAATTTCGTCCGTCATCATCAAACAGAATGGAAGCATCATGATACATTCCGTTTATCTCGCTGCGTGTCCATGTTCCGTTTTCAATGTCCGAAGTCTTGTATATATAGGACTTTCCAGTGCCATAACTTCCGAAAAACACATAGAAGTTACCGTCATGGTATCTAAGACTTGCCGCCCACTGTCCATGTGAATAATCATTTTCACCATTTTTGAGAGTCTGCTTATCGCCATCAGCATAAGTGTCATAGACGTAATTGCATATTTCCCATGAAACCAAATCTTTTGATTTCATGATCGGTGCACCCGGACTGAAATACATTGTGGTGCTTACCATATAGTAAGTATCACCCACACGAATAATATCCTCGTCAGGAACGTCTGCCCATATAATCGGGTTCGATATGGTTGTTGTCTGTGCAGCGTCCGCTGTTGTCAGCTCAGATGACTGAAACGGTAAAGCTGATGCCAAAAGTACCACAGAAACAGTAGAAGCCAATATCCTCAGTATGTTACTTTTCATTTTCATTGTAATTCCTCCTCAAGATTTTTATTGTTCAAGCAGCATTCGCTTCAGCAGATGCAAGTCAAGTACATTTATAATATTATCTTCGCACAAATCTGCAGCTTTCCAGTCGGTAAGCTTTGCATCGGGTACAGCAAGAAGCCATTTCTGAAGCAGTACAGCATCGGTAACACTCAGTGCACCATCTGCATTGACATCTCCTTCTATTTCTTTCACCGGTTCCAGAATGAACTTCTGCCCATTTCCACCCCAATATTCCCATTGGCAGATATTCGCACCATCTTCTTTACTGATGTTATATACATCAAGACAGCTTTTATTGTCCGAAGCGGCTGTCAGAAGTGCATATGTCCCATCAGTATTTCGGCATAGTGTGTATTTTTGAGATGTATCTCCTTTGTGCTTTTGAAGTAAAATATTTGTGCCATTTGTATCAGCACTTTTTTCTACGGTAAGAGCCATTCCGTCCAATGTGGTTATGTAAAAAGTTTCGTCATTATTTTTTGTGAATGTCCAGACAGTTCCATTGCTCTGGACAGCGTTCCCGTTTTTTTCTGAAATAAAAAGTTCACTGTTTACATTTTTTATTCTGTATCTGCCGTTTTCAATTACTGCCCCCTTCGGATTTAAAATCTCAGTATTCTGCGGATAAATATTCCGGAATACCTGAAGAGATTTCAAAGAATTTCCCTCAAAATCAAACAAAGCCTGATTGTCATAGGAAGAACCCCCTGAACCTGTCACCGATGCATCATACTCTGCGGCATAATCCGTAGCCCAACCGCTGCCGTATTTTTTCCACAGACTACTTTGCTCCTCCCATGAAATGCCGTTTACTCCAAGCCACGCCGGTTCCCAGTAGAAAACGCCGATCCCCTTTTCTCCCACATTTGCTACCGCTTGGAAAACATCTGTCAGACACTGTGCCTGTCCTTCCACAGAGACGTCATACCGAAAAACAGCACTGTCTGAATCTTCGGATACTGCATTTCCGAATGTATCACCGTCTTCACTTGTGTAGGGGTAAGCTGTTTCAGCAACCATAACATACTTGTTGTATGTATCAGCAATTTCTTTAAGGACAGTCGTCAGATTTTCCGTTGTTCCATGCCAGTATGGATAATAAGAAGTTGCAAACACATCATAATCCAGATTACATTCGTCCATTACCTGCGCATACCATGCATAATCTCCTGTTGATGGATTTGCAAAATGGTGTGCAATCAGGACAGATCTGTCAAAATCACGGATTGCCTGATCTCCGCTTGCAAACAAATCACATATTTTGTACATGTCCGTTTCACCGCAAAAAAAGCAGTTGGTTTCATTCCCCACCTGAACCATGCCAATATTTCCACCGGCTTCAGAAATGGTTTCCAGTACCCATGAGGTGTATTTATAAATTTCACCCTTTAGTGTTTCATGGTCATGCTGTATCCAGTATTTCGGGCGAGTCTGTTTTTCTGGATCTGCCCAAAAATCGGAATACTGAATATCAACAAGCAATTTCATGCCATATTTTGCTGCACGTCTTCCAATTTCAGCAGCAGTGTACAAATCGCAGTTTCCGCCACCGTAGCTATTTCCTCTGCTGTCATAAGGCTCATTCCAGACACGCACCCGAATATAATTGACACCATGCTCAGAAAGTGTCCGAAAAATATCCTGTTTTCTGCCATATTCATTACAGAATGTGACACCGGCATTCTCTACAGCCAATATAGATGATATATCGACGCCTCGTATCGGTTCACCATCATTTACATTCATATCAAATTGACTGAAATAAACAGCATCATTTTCAGCAGATACAAGCGGGAACTTTGTGAGATTCATCGGGAGCAGAGCTGTCACAACAGATAGCATTACACATAGCTTTTTAAATTTCATAAGGCAATCTTCCAAATCTTTCCTTTCATTAATTACTTTATCAGGATAATATCGTTACAATTATCGATTATGTTGTTGTCTATAATAACACGGAAAACAAATTCTGTATATTATATTTGTCATGTTTTTTGCACATTTGTCAACATGATCGGTTTTTTTCATTTGCCAATTGATATTTTAAAGTCCAGCATTTCAACTGAAACCGATGAGCAACTTTCCCGTGCCAAAGGGCAAAAGATATTCTAAATATTTAAAAACTATATTTATGTAATATGTATCGCTATGATAATAATGATGATTGAAATATAGCAGTATATTGTTTTTCATCTATTTTACAAATTTTTATGTAATTGGAAACACTGTAGTTGAAAATATAATTATATCGGACAATACGAACATCTGCATAACTGGCTTTCATTGATGTTTATAGTCTTTAGAAAATGCATAAAAAGGACTCACAAATATCATAGTTGAAAAGCTTAATTGTGAATTTATTATCTGCCTTGACAGATTGTAGCATATAAGTGCAAACTGCATCAACAACAAGGGCTAACGCCTGTGCTACGCACATTGTTGACCCAGCTTACACTTATATGCTTGTAGACAATTAAGGCAGAAATGGACAAATATGAACACGTTCATATTTAATTCATAGAAGCCCTTTCTATGCACTTTTTATTTGGCGAACACACTTTCATTGATATATTTATTTCATTATAGCACGGCTTTACAGCAATGTCAATCAACATTTGTGCTGATATTTCAGCACAAATACATTATTATATTTCTCTATAGTGGAATAATGGCGAGGTGTATCCGATCGTTTTTATCGATGCAGTACACTTTTCAGTGCGTGATAACGGGCAGATCAGGAAGCTGGCTGCATATGTGATTCTCGCAGTAAGTTTGACAGGTCACAAGGAAGTCCTTTCAATACATATCGGTGAAAACGAGAGTGCCAAGTACTGGCTCGGCGTTCTGA
>ERZ773194.4528-NODE-4528-length-10834-cov-2.940161_pt1 | contig 10834 bp, 10 predicted proteins | sample MGYA00511240_ERZ773194 | MGnify/ENA primary metagenome ERZ773194 (study PRJEB29015, sample SAMEA2737774) | human gut metagenome | biome: human gut; feature: human-associated habitat; material: faeces | place: China | collected 2012 ... | reverse complement strand
AATATACCTGGGATTCTGGGACTTCATGCCGCACTCTGTGATCTGGAGAAACAGTCCATGGAAGAAATCCGCCAACATGAATTAATGCTGACACAATACTTTATAGATGGTATCCTGAATCTGGATCCTGAAGAAAAATTTCTGCGTATTATCGGTAAAAAAAATATTGAAAACCGTTGTGCAGTTGTATCCGTCCAGACCTTACATATGGACATGGCTCAGGCCGCCTTTGAGCTGGACAGTACTTATGGAATTATGACAAGAGTCGGCCTTCACTGTGCACCAAACGCACATAAAACTCTTGGAACATACCCGGAGGGTACTCTCCGTTTTTCTTTCGGACCTGAGAATACAAAGCAGGAACTGGATATTGCTTTAGATGCATTATCCGCATTACTATAACAATCCTAGTGTACCAACAAGTTGATTTCTTGAACAATCTTACGTCTAAATTTCTTATTTCCGCGTTGTCGTCAGTCGCCGTAGCCACCGCTACGCCTCTCTCCTCCGCCTTGAAATAAGAAAATTTATCCTGCAAGATTGTTTCAAGAATCAACTTGTCGGCACACTATAGCACTCCTCATAAATAATGCATATTGCTATAATTTCCAATACTCGTTCCAAATTTCCCACTGATTATTGCCTTTTCGTGCCTGAAATATGGAACTTCCCTGATTCAGTTAAACTTTAAATCTGTATCCTACGCCCCAGATTGTTTCAATATACTGAGGTTTTGCAGTATTAAATTCAATTTTCTCCCGGATCTTCTTGATATGGACAGTGACTGTTGCAATATCTCCCACAGATTCCATATCCCAGATTTCCCGGAACAACTCTTCCTTGGTAAACACTCTGTTCGGATTCTCTGCAAGGAAGGTAAGCAGATCATATTCCTTGGAAGTAAATGTTTTCTCCTCTCCGTTTACCCATACGCGGCGTGCAGTCTTATCAATCTTGATCCCGCGGATCTCCACAATATCATTTTTGCGTACATTGGAACCGATCAGACGATTATATCTGTCCATATGTGCCTTGACTCTGGCTACCAGTTCACTTGGACTGAATGGTTTTGTCATGTAATCATCTGCCCCCAGTCCCAGACCTCTGATTTTATCTATGTCATCTTTCTTTGCAGATACCATGATGATAGGAGTATTTTTTTCCTGTCTTACCTGCCTGCAGATATCAAAGCCATCCACTTCCGGAAGCATCAGATCCAGAATAATCAGGTCAAACTCCTCATTCAGCGCACGCGTCAGTCCGGTGTCTCCTCTGTTGCAGATTTCAACTTCAAATCCGGAAAGTTCCAGATAATCCTTCTCCAGATCTGCAATTGCCTCTTCATCTTCTATAATTAAAATTCTGCTCATTTCATTGGTACCTCCTGATACTTTCTAAGTACAAAATACATGATTGTGCCGATTCCAAGCCTGCTGGTTGCCCAGACCTTTCCTCCATGATCCTCCAGGATCTTTTTTACAATGGAAAGACCGATTCCGCTTCCTCCCTTGGATGAATTTCTCGACACGTCTGTTCTGTAAAAACGATCAAAAATAGACGGCAGATCCTTTGCTGCAATTCCCTTTCCATTATCTTCAATTTCAACCTGAATAAAATCTCCCACATCCTTTATGCGAATCTGGATGATACCTTTGGGTTTATCCATATATTTGATAGCATTGCTGATAATGTTATGAATAACACGCCGAATCTGTTCTCCATCTGCGATCACCTGCACATTATCCTCAACATAATTGGCATATACCAGTTCAATTCCTCTCGTTTCCAGTTCCAGTCCTACTTCTTCTGCGCAATCACTGAAATAATCTTCTACATTCAGTTTACTGAAAGTATATGGAATTCTATTGGTATCAATCTTTGAATAAAAAGTCAGTTCATTGATCAGATGATCCATCTCATTCGTCTTATTATAAATAGTCTTCACATAACGGTCTATTTTCTCCGGCGTATCCGCTACGCCGTCCATAATCCCCTCTACATATCCCTTTACCGCTGTGATCGGCGTCTTAAGATCATGAGAAATATTGCTGATAAGTTCTTTATTTTCTTTATCCATAAGAACTTTCTCTTCTGCCGATTCCTTCAGCCGCTTTCTCATCTCCTCAAAATCCCGGCAAAGTTCCGAAAACTCATCGTCACCATCTACTTCCAGAACAAAATCAAGATTTCCCTCTTTGATATTCTGAGTGGCTTTCTTTAATTTAACCAGCGGTGTGGCAATACTTCTGTAAATCCATAATCCAATAGATAAAGCTGTGAATACTAATATTACCGTCGCAGTAAACAGCAGATCTTTTGCAATAATCCTTACCTGTGTCTGGCTGTGGGTGGATTCCCCTACTGAAATATCATACACCACTTCCGAGGAATCCTTTGTCTGCTGTGCAAACTTTGTATGACCTAATCCGTACAAAGTTGCCGAAAATAAAAGCAGAGGAACCAGAATACTCATACCGAATCCAACTATAATCCTTGTTTTTAACTTCATCCCGATCATCCTTTATCTGTTGATTTATAAGGTTTCTATAATTTTGCCCTCTGCAAGCATTATATCATAAAGTCTGTTTTACATATCTAAATTTTCTATAAAAAGAACAGGAATCATCTGTCCTGTTCTTTCAGATAATTCCTGTTTTATCCCATTGCACTGCAATTTTTGTGATATTCTGTAATTATTCAGCATTCCACTGTCTGTGCAAGTACTGAACAGTTACGATTTTCTTATTTAAGCAAGGTATTTTTTAAGGTCATCAACTTTATCCAAATGCTCCCATGGAAGGTCTACATCCGTACGTCCGAAATGTCCATAAGCAGCTGTCTGTCTGTAAATCGGTCTTCTCAGATCAAGCATCTTGATAATTCCCGCCGGGCGAAGGTCAAAGTTCTCACGAATGATCTCAACCAGCTTTGTATCAGAAAGTTTACCGGTTCCGAATGTTTCTACGTGGATAGATGTCGGATGAGCAACACCGATCGCATAGGAAAGCTGAATCTCACATTTATCTGCAAGACCTGCTGCAACAATATTTTTTGCAACATAACGTGCAGCATACGCTGCGGAACGGTCTACCTTTGTACAGTCTTTACCGGAGAAAGCACCGCCGCCATGACGTCCGGTTCCACCGTAAGTATCAACGATGATCTTACGTCCGGTAAGTCCGCTGTCACCATGAGGTCCGCCGATCACGAAACGTCCTGTTGGGTTGATGAAATATTTTGTGTTCTCATCTACCATATCTGCCGGAATGATCTCATCGAAAACATATTTCTTAATGTCCTCATGGATCTGCTCCTGAGTTACATCCGGATCATGCTGTGTAGAGCATACTACTGCATCGATACGGCTTGGTTTTCCGGCTTCATCATATTCTACAGTAACCTGTGTTTTTCCATCCGGTCTTAAATATTTTAATGTACCGTCTTTACGGATCTTCGTTAACTGACGTGCAAGTTTGTGTGCCATGTTGATGGCATATGGCATATACTCTTCTGTCTCATTGGAAGCATAACCAAACTGGATACCCTGGTCACCTGCTCCGATGGCATCAATTTCATCTTCCCCCATTTTTGCTTCAAGAGCTTTATCTACGCCAAGAGCGATATCAGCAGACTGTTCATCGATTGCTGTGATAACTGCACATGTATCAGCATCAAATCCATATTTTCCACGTGTATATCCGATTTCACGGATAGTATCTCTTACAATTTTCTGGATATCAACATATGCATTTGTTGTAATCTCACCCATAACAAGTACAAGACCTGTAGTTGTAGCAGTTTCACATGCAACACGACTCATAGGATCTTTTTCCATAAGAGCGTCAAGAATAGCATCGGAAATAGCATCACACATTTTATCCGGATGGCCTTCAGTTACAGATTCAGAAGTAAATAAAATTTTCTCCATTGTGTTCTCCTTTTTTTATTCATTTACAATTGTTTCCCGACCGCAGAATAACCCGCAGCCATTTATGTACTGTATCAACAGATTATTTCTCTCCGCTGATACTTTTCCGTTAACAAAAAGAAACAGCCCGAAGTAATCGGACTGTCTGATTATCTCAACAATCCTCTTATTGTTCGATCACTCGCTCAGGTTGGCACCTTCCTACACAAACAGGGGTTGCCGTGGCTTCGCAGATCCTTTGTATCTCCACCACTCTGAATAAAAGGCTATTACTAATTATTAACTTGCATTAATTAAGATTGCTGCATACCATACAATATACTTAACCCTTACAAATGTCAAGTAATTTTTTGGTATTTTTTATCATCCCACCCTGAGACGGAATTTCTGGATTTCTTTCTCATTGGATACTCTCTCAATCTCAGCACCGAGAGATCTCAGCTTATCTTCAAAATTCTCGTATCCTCTCTGGATATATACGATATCATCAACAACTGTGATTCCATCTGCTGCAAGACCTGCGATCACCAGGGCTGCACCTGCACGCAGATCCGGTGCACTTACTCTCGCACCTGTAAGCTTTTTCACACCATCAATAATTGCTGAATTTCCCTCAACTTTGATGTTTGCTCCCATACGTGAAAGTTCGTCCGCATACTTGAATCTGTTCTCAAAAATACTCTCTGTTACAATACTGGTTCCCTCTGCAAGTGCCAGAGTTACAGCAATCTGTGGCTGCATATCTGTAGGATATCCGGGATATGGAAGAGTCTTTACATGAGTACGGTGAAGTCTCTTTGGTGCACGTACACGAACTGCATCATCAAATTCCTCAACCTCACATCCAATTTCTTCAAGTTTAGCCGTAGTTGCTTCCAGATGCTTCGGAATTACATTCTTAACTGTTACATCTCCGCCTGTTGCTGCCGCAGCAAACATAAATGTACCTGCCTCGATCTGATCCGGAATAATAGAATACTCTGTACGGTGGAGCTTCTCCACACCTTTAATACGGATCACATCTGTACCTGCACCTTTAATATTTGCCCCCATACTGTTCAGGAAGTTGGCAACGTCAACTACATGCGGTTCTCTTGCGGCATTTTCCAAAATAGTACGTCCCGGAGCCAATGAGGCTGCCATCATAATATTGATCGTTGCACCTACAGAGACAACGTCAAGGAAAATATGGCTTCCATGAAGTTCATCTGCTTTCGCAACAATTGCTCCATGCATGATATCTACATCTGCACCAAGCGCTCTGAATCCCTTCAGATGCTGGTCGATCGGACGGCTTCCAATGTTGCATCCACCAGGAAGCGGTACCTCTGCATGTTTATACTTACCAAGAAGTGCTCCCAGCAGATAGTAGGAAGCTCTGATCTTCTTGATATATTCATAATCAACACTTACATCTCCAATTGTAGATCCGTTAATCTTCACAGTAGATTTATCAATACGGTCTACCTGTGCTCCAATACCAGCGATCGCTTCAAGCAATACATTGATATCCCTTACATCCGGCAGATTCTCTATCAGAATCGTCTCATCAGTCATTATGGCTGCTGCAAGAATAGCAAGTGCCGCATTCTTGGCACCGGCAATCTCAACTTCACCGACTAAAGGGTTGCCTCCTTTTATAACATACTGTTCCATATCACACCTCTTATTTATTTTCACTCCATGAGCAGAATTAATGGTCACTGTTCACTCTGTTTTTCGTTTTCTGCGAACATGTAACTTCTGTTTCAAATGCATATATGTTTATACTAAACGATCATCTTATTTTAAAGTCAGTTGTATATTATATCATATATTTATCATTTGTAAACAAAAATTATTTACCACTGTCCTTTTCCTGAGCTGTAATAATCACTTTCCCTGCTCTTTGATATGTATTATCTCCAGAATTGCCCGAAGACTTTCATCCAAATCTTTCCCCTCTTCATCAATGGTAATATCTGCATATTTCTCATACAAAGGTACACGTTCCTCATACAGATCTTTCAGGCTCTGACCGTCCTTTAACAGCACTCCGCGTCCTTTCAGATTTCCCAGTCTTTTGGATAAAGATTCCAGTGATAGTTTAAGATATATAACCTTACCTATGGACTTCAGATGTTCCATTGCCTCCTCACAATAAATAACACTTCCGCCAGGTGCAATGACCGTATCTGTCACATGAATATCTGCATTAACCTGATTTTCAATTTCCTTAAATCTTTCCGGTCCGTCCTGCTCTATGATCTCTGAAAGCTTTCTTTTCTCCTGTTTCTGTATCAGAAGATCCGAATCCAGAAATTCATATCTCAATGCTTTTGCAAGAATAACTCCTATTGTACTTTTCCCTGAACCGGGCATTCCTATTAATGTCACATTGTTCATGTTTATGTCCTTTCATTTTATCATACATTATCTGCGTCTGCAAATTGTGGGTTACTGTTTCTTTTTTCCGGTTTTTTTCTTCTTTTTAACGCTGTATCCAAATGTTCCCAGTTTTTTACCAATTCCCAGATATTCACCGTGAGAATACACCAGAGGTTTCGCATCATTCAGATGAAATTTCTTCTTCTCGTCCATATACTGCGGATCAGCATGAACTGCAAGCACATCCGCCAGAAACATATGGTGTGAACCCAATTCCAGAACCTGCCTTACTTTGCATTCAATACTCACCGGAGATTCTGCGATCATGGGCACTTTCACAAAATCCGCCTTCTCTTTGGTAAGCTTCATTTCTTTAAATTTATCAACATCCCTGCCGGAACGGACTCCACAGTAATCCGTTGCATATGCCAGTTTCTCTGTTGTCAGATTTATTACAAATTCTCCCGTCTTTCTGAGCATATCATAGGAAAAACGGGATGGTCGCACAGAAATAGACACCATCGGCGGATTCGTGCAGACAGTTCCTGCCCATGCAACTGTAATAATATTGTCATTCCCCTCTCCGTCAGAAACACTTACCATAACTGCCGGAAGTGGATAAAGCATATTTCCTGCTTTCCAGGTTTCTTTTTCCATTTCTTATTATCCTCAGCTATTCTGTCTGCTGCCATCAGTTGTAATCGTTCTGTCCGGCCTGTGCAGCTTCCATAAGTGCCGGAATCAGCTGTTTCTTACGTGAAACAACGCCTTTCAGATCAAATACACCATCCTTTGGCTCCATATGGAAAGCAATACGTGCCATTTCCTCACTTCCCTCACCATAATAGAGAAGCTCTGTAGATTCCTCAATAATATTGGTAAGCATAAAGAATACGCGGGTAACACCATGACGGCCACACTCGCTGACCATAAACGGAACCAGACGCTCTTTGATTTCTGCCAGCTCATCGCTGTCCATAGAACTGATCTGTCCAACACCAAAGTTGATCTCATCCTCAGCAATAAATTTCTTATAATCCTGATAGAAAATTTCTTCCGGTGATTTATCTTTCAGGTTGCTTCCTGCACGGAACATTTCGGATGCAAACTCCGGAATGCTGATGCCTGCAATGTCCGCCAGTGCCTCTGCTGCCGCTTTGTCAAGAAACGTACACGTCGGCGACCGGAACATCAGCGTATCGGAAATGATGGCTGCGCAGAGCAGTCCTGCGATGTTCGGCGCGATCTCCAGCTCTTTTTCCTTATAAATTTCATACATAATCGTTCCCGTGCAGCCCACCGGCTCATTGCGGAACATAACCGGCGCCATCGTCTCAAGTGATCCCAGACGATGATGGTCGATGATCTCGAGAATCTCCGCCTCTTTGACGTTATCGACCGCCTGTGATTCCTCATTGTGATCGACGAGAATCAGTTTCTTTCCTGCATTTCCGATCAGGTTCCGACGGGAAATCGTTCCCACATATTTTCCTTTCTTGTTCAGAATCGGGAAATCGCGGTGTCTCTGATTTTTCATAACTTCTTTGATATCATCGAGGAAATCTTCGGTGTTGAACGTGATCAGATTGCTTCTGCGCATCAGATATTTGACCGGAATACTCTGGTTAATCAGACGCGCAATCGTATACGTGTCATGCGGACTGCTGATGATCACACAGCATTTTTCCTCTGCAAATTTCTGAATCGTTTTCGTCACCTTTGCGCCAAGTCCGACGATAATGCAGCTTGCATCCATCTCGATTGCACAGAGCTGGTCCTCCGCACGGTTTCCGAGAATGACAAGGTCATCTTTTTCGATGTAGTTCTCCATCGTATCCGGATGGAATGCGCCGACAACGACTTTTCCGCGGATAAAATAACCATGTTCATTTCCGACAATAACCGAACCATCCAACGTATCCGCGATACTGCGGTATTGCGTCCTTGCCAGTGACATGACATGGCTGTCATAAGAATCCATATAGGATTCTGCGATATCACTGACCGTAATCACGCCCTGCAGATCATTGTCCGGCGAAGTAATCGGCAGTGTGACCACGTTGTTGTTTTTCATCATGGAATACGCTTTCTTCACGGAAATCGTGCCCGGTACGCTCGGCACCTCATGGATTTCAATTTCCTTTACCTGCGTTCCCGCATTCGGCAGATACCCCGGTGCGCGCACGCCAAAGCGCTTCAGTACATACTCGGTCTCCTCATTGATCTGACCGGCACGCCGCGCCATGTAGGTTTTGGTTTTATCTGTCCTGTTCTTGATATCCGCATAGGCAATCGCCGAACAGATCGAATCCGTATCCGGATTTTTATGTCCAATTACATAAACTCTTGAATTTGATTTCATAATAGTACTCCTCCCTTCTGTATGTTTGTGGTATACAGTAAGTTCGTCCCGGTAGTTTTACTTCTTTTTTTGTAACGACTACAGTTACTGCTCACTTCGTGACCAGTAACCGCCGCCCTGCACATGCAAATTCGCTCCGCGAAGTTCCGGGCGGCCACCTGAATCACTTTCTCCTGCAGCCGCGCAGCAAGTGCGCGTCTCAGTAATTTTGGTAACGACTACACACATATTACCATCCTTTTTTCATCTGGTCAAAGAAAATCTTTTATGTTAAGATAAACGCAGATAGAAAAACGTGCAAAATTGAACCCGATTTTTTCATAAATCCACAATTTTCCTCTCGTTTTCCTGTTATTCTTACGAAAAAGGGGTGTTTCATTATGTCAGAAGAAAAATTAACCATGGATGACTTCTCCGCAGAGCTGGAAGCTTCCTTCAAAAAAATTGAGGAAGGCGACATGCTCACCGGAACCGTCATCTCCGTAGATGAAAAAGAGGTGATTCTCGATCTGAAATACTACGCAGAGGGCGTCATCCGCGCCGAGGACTTCAGCAACGAGCCTGGCTTCTCCTTAAAAGACGCTGTTCAGGTCGGTGACGAAACCACCGCAACCGTGATCCGCAAAGACGACGGCCACGGCAACATTCTTCTCTCCCGCGCAGAGGCAAACGATATCCTCGCATGGGAAAAACTCGCACAGTACAAAGAAGAGAAAACCGTACTGGATGTAAAAGTCAAAGGAATCGTAAACGCCGGTGTTATCGCTTACGTCGAAGGAATCCGCGGCTTCATCCCGGCTTCCAAACTCTCCCTGAACTACGTGGAAGATCTGAATGAATACTTAAACAAAGACATTCAGGTACAGGTTTTTGACCTCGACAAAGAAAAAGACCGCCTGATCCTCTCCGCCCGCGAAATTCTCCGCGAGAAAGCAGACGAAGAGCGCAAAGAGAAAATCTCCAACGTAGAAGTCGGCCTCGTCACCGAAGGAACCGTTGAGAGCCTGCAGCCATACGGCGCCTTCATCAGCCTCGGAAACGGCCTCTCCGGCCTCGTCCACATCTCCCAGATCTGCGCCAAACGCATCAAACATCCGTCCGCAGTTCTGGCAGTCGGCGATAAAGTCAAAGTAAAAGTCATTGCCATCAAAGACGGCAAACTCAGTCTCTCCATGAAGGCACTCGACGATGTTGCCGCCGAAGAAATTCAGGAAGAAACCATCGAACTCCCGGAGACAGAGGAAGTGACAACGACACTGGGATCGCTGTTTAAAAATATTAAACTGAACTAAAGTGACTGTTCACGTTGTTATAACAGCATTTTCCAGGGGTTTTGCAGCATCACAGATTTTACCCCCATGACACGTAAACATAAAGCAGCGGCTGTACCGGATTTTTCTTTCCCGGTACAGCCGCCACTGTTATTTTATACCGGCATCGCCGCCACAAAATAGTACATCACAATAAAATGACAGAAGCTTCCACCCATCACAAACAGATGGAAAATTTCATGTGTTCCGAACTTTTTATGTTTTGCATTAAACACCGGCATTTTTAAGGAGTAAATCACCCCGCCGACTGTATAAATAATTCCGCCGGCCAGCAGCCATCCAAACGCCGGCCGCGAGAGGGCCAGAAACAGCGGATGAAACGCCAGAACGCACAGCCAGCCCATTGCGATATACAGCACCGAAGAAAACCACTTCGGACAGTTGATCCAGAATGCCTTGACGAGAATCCCGCCAATCGCTGCCGCCCACACCAGTGCACAGAGTGCAATTCCCGTCCGTCCATGCAGTGCAATCAGGCAGATCGGTGTGTAGCTTCCCGCAATCAGCACTGAAATCATCATATGATCAAACTTCTTCAGTCGACGGTTTACCTTCCCATTTACATCAAACGTGTGATACACGGTGCTCGCCAGATACAGCAAAATCATACTCAGCATAAACACTGCCATTGCGACCACATGCAGATGATCCGGCTCCCGCGCCGCCTTCAAAAGCAACGGCAGCGTTCCCACCACCGCTAGGATCAGCGCAGTCCCATGTGTAATCGCACTGCCAGGATCCTTGATTCCATTTTTTCTGATATACTTCATCCTGCTCATTCCTTTCCTGTCAGAAGCGCTGTGTATTTCAATTACCACTTTATGTAGTTTTGATTACTACTTATCA
>ERZ773194.4527-NODE-4527-length-10834-cov-19.381297_pt1 | contig 10834 bp, 9 predicted proteins | sample MGYA00511240_ERZ773194 | MGnify/ENA primary metagenome ERZ773194 (study PRJEB29015, sample SAMEA2737774) | human gut metagenome | biome: human gut; feature: human-associated habitat; material: faeces | place: China | collected 2012 ... | reverse complement strand
CAAGCACAGCGACTTCCCGCACCACCACTGCCAGTTCGATATCGACGAGAGCATGCTGGCAAAAGGCGCTGAGCTTCAGGTCCGCAGCGCTCTGCGCTATCTGAACCAAAACTGAGCATCCACACCCATCATATATTTTAGGAGGATCACACAATGAAAAAGAGAATTCTTTCCCTTGCGCTGGCCTGCCTGATGGTCATGGGACTGCTTGGCTGCGGTGCGCCGCAGTTGAAACCGGACACCTCTCTGCCCAAGCTCCTCATCGGCAGCGATACCTACCCGCCCTATGTCTACATGGACAACAACGGCGACATCACCGGCCTGGACGTTGAGATTGCCCGGGAGGCGCTGCGCCGCATGGGGTATCAGGCGGAGTTCGTCTCCATCGACTGGGAGCGGAAAAAGGAACTGGTGAACAAAGGTGACATCGACTGCATCTGGGGCTGCTTTTCCATGAATGGCCGGGAGGATGACTACCAGTGGGCCGGACCCTATATGGTCAGCCGGGAGGTGGTGGCTGTCAACGAGCACAGCGACATTCAGACCCTTAGCGACCTTGCGGGCAGGAGCGTTGCCGTCCAGGCCACCACCAAGCCGGAGGAGATCTTCCTCGTCCGTCCCACCGACGATATTCCGGAGGTGGGGGTGGTCCTGAGTTTGGAGGACCGCAGCGTGCAGTACGCCATGTTGAACTGCGGCTATGTGGACGCCATTGCCGCCCACGAGGCCGCCATTTTGCGGTATATGCAGGATTGCAATGCCAATTTCCGCATTCTGGAGGAGCCGCTGCTGGTCACCGGCATCGGCGTGGCCTTTGCGCTGAACGACACCCGCGGGCTGGACGAAAAGCTGACCGAGACCTTTGCCGCCATGCGCGCCGACGGCACGATGAAGCAGATCGTAGGCAAATATCTGCCGGACCCGGAAAAATATCTGGAGGTGGACGCCCTTGAACCGTAACAAGAAAACGTTCACGCCCAATATGCGGGTGGCGGCGCTCTACCTGCTGATGGGCGTGCTGCTTTTGCTGGCAGTGACCCTCTTCTCCGGGCGGGAGTCCATGCGCGCTACCGAGGAATACTTTGACCGCACCATCAACTTTGTAAAGGTGCAGTCCACCAGCTACGAAAAATATAACGATACCATCACCGCAAAGTCGCTGCGCCGGATGGCGGTCTCGGTGCGGCAGCTGGCCGAAAATGATACCTTGGATCTCTACGACCCCGAAAGCCTCCGGGCAGAAACGGAGCCCCTCTGGCTTACCGGCATTGCCGTGCTGGACGAAAATGGAGAATCACTGTGCGAATATACGGATGGTAATATCGGCTATGCGCAGTTTGCGGAATCGCTGCGAGAGCAAGCCGCGCTGAACGTGCTGCAAAACCCGCAAAAGACCTACCTCAAGCGCATTCTGTTACAGGATGGCACGGCGGTGGATGTTGCCACCCGCCGCGCCGCAGCAGGGGACGCCGTGCTGCTGGCGTACCGGGTGACCCCGCCGGAGTTTGTGGAGGGGACAGCCCTGTCCATCCAGAGCGTGCTGGACGGCTACCCGAAGAACATCAGCGGCACCATCTTTATCGTGCAGGACAACAAGGTGATCGCCGCAAACGACCCGAGCCTCATCGGACTGTACACCACGAACAGCCCGCTGGTGCAGGGCATCCGCAAGGCCGGTGCGCCCGACATTCTGACCCACACCCGCGACTGGGCAAATTCCGGCTGCTATTTCGGGATGTACAGCAACGGACAGAATTTTGATCTGTATCTCTATATCGACGAAAAATCGGTGTTCCGCAATTTCAGCAGCGCACTGCTGACGGCACTGATCTTCTATCTGATCTGTGTGGCAGTGCTGCAAACGCTGCGCCGCCGCTCCATGAAGCTAGCGGAGCAGCAAAAAAGGGAGCAGGAGCAGAAGTATCACGCCCAGCTGGAAGAGCAGAACCGCAAGCTGGAGCTTGCCGTCCGGCACGAGGCAGCGGCAAACCGCGCCAAGCGGGAGTTTTTGTTCAACATGAGCCACGACATCCGCACCCCGATGAACGCCATTATCGGCTTCACCTCGCTGGCGGCGACCCATGTTGATAATAAGGAACAGGTGCTGGACTACCTGAAAAAGATCTCCACTTCCAGCCAGCACCTGCTCTCCCTCATCAACGATGTGCTGGACATGAGCCGCATCGAGAGCGGCAAGGTAAAGATCGAGGAAAAGGCAGTGCACCTGCCGGATCTCGTGCACGATATACGCTCCATCATCCAGCCCAACATCAGTTCCAAACGGCTGTCGCTGTTCATCGACACCATGGACGTGGTGGACGAGGACATCATCACCGACCCGCTGCGGTTGAATCAGGTGCTGCTGAACATCCTTTCCAATGCTATCAAGTTCACCCCCACCGGCGGCATGGTGAGCATCCGCATTGCTCAGAAGCCCGGCACGCCCAAGGGCTGCGGCAATTATGAGTTCCGCATCAAGGACAACGGCATCGGCATCAATAAGGAGTTCCAGAAGCACATCTTTGAGGAGTTCACCCGGGAGGAAAGCTCCACCGTCAGCGGCATCCAGGGCACGGGTCTGGGCCTTTCCATCACCAAGAATATCGTAGACCTGATGGGCGGCACCATCGCCCTTGAAAGCGAGCCGGGCAAGGGCAGCGAGTTCATCGTGAACCTCTGCTTCCCCCTCAGCGGGCAGAAGGCAGAGATCAAGCAGCTGCCCCAACTGGAAGGGCTGCGGGCACTGGTGGCGGACGACGACACCAACACCTGTCTGAGCGTCAGCACCATGCTTTCCAAGATCGGCATGCGCCCGGAGTGGACCATCTCCGGCAAGGAGGCGGTTATCCGCACGAAGTACGCCGTGGAGCAGGGCGATGCTTTCAGCGTGTATATTATCGACTGGCTCATCCCGGATATGAACGGCATCGAGATCGTGCGGCAGATCCGCAAGGTCATCGGGGACAGCTGCCCCATCATCATCCTGACCGCCTACGACTGGGCGGATATCGAGGAGGAGGCGCGCGCCGCCGGTGTGACCGCTTTCTGCGAAAAGCCGCTCTTCCTCTCGGAGCTGCGCAAGGTACTGGCAGAGCCCTTCCGGGTACAACCGGAGCAGACGACTGCCCCGCAGCCCAAGGCAGACTTCAGCGGTAAGCACCTGCTGCTGGTGGAGGATAACGCCCTGAACCGGGAGATCGCCATAGAGATCTTAAAGGAAGCGGGCTTCCTTGTGGATACCGCCGGAGACGGCGTTGAAGCAGTGGAAAAGATGGAGCAGTCCGTGCCCGGGCAATATGACCTGATTTTGATGGACATCCAGATGCCCCGGATGGACGGCTACGAAGCCACCCGGCGTATCCGCGCCCTGCCCGACCCCCGCAAGGCGGGCATCCCCATTTTTGCCATGACCGCCAACGCCTTTGAGGAGGACAAGCAGAACGCCCTGAATGCGGGCATGAACGGCCACATCGCAAAGCCGCTGGATATCCCGCACCTGCTGAAGGTGCTGGAAGAAGCGCTGAAATAAGAATCCTCTCAGTTATCGCTGCGCGATGACGGCTCCCCCGAAAGGGGGAGCTTTTTTGTTTCTGCCGGTCAGCATCTTTCCGTTCACGCGGTTTTATCTTCCTGCATAGGATGGTGCACAGCGGAAAAGGGGAGATGACGACATGAGGCAGACAAAGCGGTTTGCGGTGGTGGGCAGCGATGCCCGGCAGGCGGCGGCAGGACGTGCACTGGCGCGGGCGGGGTATACGGTGGGCGGCGTGCAGCAGCTGCCGCAGGCAGACTGCATCCTGCTGCCGCTCCCGCTGGAACAGGCGGATTTGCCGCTGGCGCAGCTGCTGGGCATGGCAAAGCCCGGGGCACTGGCGCTGGGCGGTAAGGTGACGGACAGCGCAAGGACTATCGCCCGGGCGGCGGGGGTGGAACTGGTGGACTACTTTGCCCGCCCGGAGCTGACCGTGTATAACGCCATCCCCACCGCCGAGGGCTGCATCGGCATTCTGCTGGAACGGCGCAGCCGTACCCTGTGGGGCGCGGCGGTGCTGGTGCTGGGCTTTGGCCCGGTGGGGCGGGCGCTTGCGGTGCGTCTGGCGGCACTGGGCGCGCGGGTGACCGTGGCGGCACGCCGCCCGGTGCAGCGGGCCATGGCAGAGGAACTGGGTCTGCGGGCGGTGTCGCTGACAGACCTTGCTGCCGCAGCTGCCGCCTTTGATACGGTGGTGAACACCATCCCCGCGCCGGTGCTGACAACGCAAGTGCTGGCGGCGCTGCCGAAGGGGTCTCTGATCGTGGATCTGGCCTCAAAGCCCGGCGGTACGGACTTTGCCGCCGCCCGGCGGCTGGGGCACACGGCGCTGCACGCGCTGAGCCTGCCGACGGTCTGGGCGCCGGAAACAGCAGGGGAGGCGCTGGCGCGCACGGTGCAGACCATTTTGCAGGAGCGGGAGGAGAAGATATGACCACAGAGAAAAAGGGCTGTCTTGCCTTTGCGGTGTGCGGCAGCTTTTGCACGTTGGAGGACGCCTTGGGCGCGGCGCAGGCACTGACGGCACAGGGCTGGACGCTGCTGCCCGTTATGAGCTTTGCCGCGCAGCAGGATACCCGGTTCGGCACCGGGGAAAGCTGGCGGCAGCGCTTACAGGCCGTTACCGGGCAGCCGGTGCTGGACACCCTGCAGGCGGTGGAGCCGCTGGGCCCCCGGCGGCTGGCGCAGGCGCTGGTGGTCGCCCCCTGCACCGGCGCAACGCTGGCGCGGCTGGCGGCGGGACTTTCGGATACGCCGGTGACCCTTGCCGCCAAAAGCCTGCTGCGGGTGGGCAGCCCAGTGGTGCTGGCAGTGTCTACCAACGACGGCCTTGGCGCCTCCGGCGAAAATATGGCGCGGCTGTGCCAGCGCAAGCACTATTACTTTGTGCCCTACGGGCAGGACGACCCCTTTGCCAAGCCCCAGAGCCTGAAGGCCGACCTTGCCCTGCTGCCCGCCGCCGTGGACGCCGCTTTGCGGGGTGAGCAGCTGCAACCGGTGCTGCTGGGACAAAGGAATGTGTAAATCTCTTTTCAGCGGGGAAAAAATGTGGTATACTTCAAATGATGTCTTGTCGGCATAAAACGGATAAGCGGAGAATACCAGATGAAAAAATTTACCGCAGCACTGTGCACTGTGCTGCTTTTGATAGGCGCTGTGCTGGTGCCCGGCGCAGCAGCAGCCGGCCCGGCGCTGGCCAATACCCGGGCATACTGCATCATGGATGCAGACACCGGCCTTGTGCTGGCGCAGCAGAATATGGACGAGGAGCTGCACCCGGCCTCCATTACCAAAGTAATGACCCTTGGTCTTGCCTGCGAGAAGGCGCAGGGAGACTGGGATGACGTAAAGCTGACCGTGACCCATGAGGATGTCTACTCGCTGGCGGGCACGGATTCCAGCCATATTGCCCTGCGGGAAGGGGAAGAAGTCCCCTTGGTGGATGCACTGTACGCCACCCAGATGGCCAGCGCCAACGACGGTGCCAACCTGCTGGCGGAGTATTTCGGCGGCGGCACCATCGCGGACGGCGTGGCGGCCATGAATGCACAGGTGGAGGAGCTTGGCCTTGCCCACACCCACTTTTCAAACCCCCACGGCATCAGCGACAACGACCACTACACCAGCTGCTACGATATGGCACAGATTTTGCGCTGGGCGCTGCAGCAGCCGGGGTTTGAGGACTTGTTCACCCGCAACGAGATGTACACCATGCAGCCCACCAACATCCAGCCGGTGACCCGCTACTTCTCCCAGCAGGATAAGATCCGCATCGGCTCCAGCCGCTACCATATCGACAGTGTGCTGGGCTCCAAGCTGGGCTATACCAACACCGCCCGGTACAGCTATGTCTGTCTGGCGGAGCAGGACGGGGTGCGGCTGATCTGCGCGACCATGCAAAGCCAGCTGAGCACCGATAAATATAACGATATGCGCACCCTGCTGGACTACGCCTTTTCCACCTATAAAAGCTACACCCAGCTGCCCGGCGGCACGGTCACCGCACAGCTGGCTGTGGCGGGCGGCGGGCAGAGCCTTGGCACCGTTACCGTAGCCGACCCCGGGGTGAAGCTGCTGCTGGCCGAGGGCTTATCCGCGCAGGATGTGACCGTGGACCTGGAGCTGCCGGAGCAGTATCTGCTGGGCGCAGAGCCCGCCGTGTATGCGGTGTACACCCTGAACGGCGGCGCGCAGCAGGAGAGCACCAGCGTGCGGGTAAAGGCGGAGATCACAGGTCTGGCGGAATTGCTGGAGCAGAGCGTCGGCACAAAGCTGGAAGCCGCCAGGGACGTGGAACCGGGCAGCAGCGCATGGGTGCTGGCGGGCATCTCGGTGGGGTGCACCATAGGTGCAGCCGTGGTTACCGTACTGGTGCTGCGGGTACATTCCCGCCTGAAAAAGCGCCGCAAAACGGCAAGGCACCATAAAAAAGCGTAAAAGCCTGTTCAAAACCAGACTTTTCCAGATAAAGAAAAAGCTTTCAGAAAAAAAGAGAGGTACAATATCATGGGTAAGTTTATTTTTACGCAGACCGAGATCCCCGGCGTGGTGGTCATTGAGCCGCAGGTGTTCGGCGACGACCGTGGCTATTTTATGGAGACCTACCAGAAGGACCAGTTCGCAGAGGCCGGTATCGACAAGGAATTTGTGCAGGACAACCAGAGCCGCTCCACCCGGGGCGTGCTGCGCGGGCTGCACTTCCAGAAGAACCACACCCAGGGCAAGCTGGTGCGCGTGACCAAGGGCGAGGTGTACGATGTGGCCGTGGACTGCCGCCCCCACAGCGCCACCTTTGGCAAGTGGGTGGGCGTGACCCTTTCCGAGGACAACAAGAAGATGTTCTATATCCCGGAGGGCTTTGCCCACGGTTTTCTGGTGCTGAGCGATGTGGCAGAGTTCTGCTATAAGTGCACCGATGTCTACGACCCCACCAGCGAGGGCGGCATCCCCTACGATGACCCCACCGTCAACGTGCAGTGGCCGGACTGCGGCTGTGAGCACAAGACCAGCGCAAAGGACAAGCTGCACGAGCCCTTTGCCGCCCAGAAGTTCGAGTATTTTGAAAAGTGGTGATCGCCCGTGGCAAAACTCAAAGCAATGTGGAATGGCTTCTGGCGCTACCGCTATCTGCTGTGGAACCTTGTAAGCCGTGATTTCAAGCTGAAATACCGCCGCAGCGTGCTGGGCGTGGTGTGGAGCGTTTTGAACCCGCTGCTGATGTGCCTTGTGTACTGGGCGGTGTTCAGCAGCCTGATGGATATGCGCGGCAGCGGCATCGACAACTTTGCCGTCTTTCTGATGTGCGGTCAGCTGCTGTTCAACTTCTTCAACGAGGCTACCTCCACCAGCATGAGCAGCGTGCTCAGCGCCGCCCCGCTGCTGAAAAAGGTGTATATCCCCAAGTATATCTTCCCGCTGGAAAAGTGCTGCTTTGCCATGGTGAACTGCATCTTCAGCTTTGTGGCGCTGCTGCTGGTCATGATCTTTACCGGCGCGCCTTTCCACCTGACCATTTTTGAGGCGCTGTACCCGCTGGTGACCTTGTTCTTCTTCAGCCTCGGGGTCAGTATGTTCTTAGCGGCGGCTACCGTGTTCTTCCGGGATATCATGCACATCTGGAGCGTGTTCGTCACCGCGCTGCTGTATTTCTCCGCCATCTTCTACGACCCCACCCAGATGACCTTTTCCATCGGCGGGTTCAATATGCAGCAGATCATCAAACTGAACCCCATGTACTGGTATATCACGGGCTTCCGCCGCACGGTGATGTGGGGCATCCCGCTGGATTGGAATATGTTCCTTGTCTGCGGCATCTGCGCCGTAGTGTCCATGGTAGTGGGGCTGCAGGTGTTCCGCAAAACGCAGGACCACTTTGTGCTGCACATTTAAGGAGGGTGAACAATGGAACCGATCATCAAAGTGGACAATGTTTCCATGTGCTTCAACCTTTCCAAGGAAAAGCATGAGAGCCTGAAGGAGTACTTTCTGGCCATGGTGCAGGGGCGGCTGCAATACGACGAGTTCTACGCTTTAAAGGACGTCAGTCTGGACATCATGCCCGGCGATTTTTACGGCCTTGTGGGATTGAACGGCTCGGGCAAATCCACCCTGCTCAAGACCATTGCCGGGGTGTACAAGCCCAGCAAGGGCAAGGTGACCGTGAACGGCACCATCGCCCCGCTCATCGAGCTGGGCGCGGGCTTTGATATGGATCTGACCGCCCGCGAGAACATCTACCTCAACGGCACGGTGCTGGGCTTCTCGCCCAAGTATCTGGACGAAAAATTTGACGAGATCGTAGAATTCAGCGAACTGGAAAACTTTCTGGATGTGCCGCTGAAAAACTACTCCTCCGGCATGGTGGCACGCATCGGCTTTGCCATTGCCACCATCACAAAGCCCGATATTCTTATTGCGGACGAGGTGCTGTCGGTGGGCGATTTCCTGTTCCAGCAGAAGTGCGAAAAGCGGATGCAGGAGCTGATGGCGGGCGGCACCACGGTCATTCTGGTGTCCCACTCCATCGAGCAGATCGAGCGGATGTGCACCAAGGTGGCATGGCTGAGCCACGGCCACCTGAAAATGAACGGGGATACCCAGACAGTCTGCGCCGCCTACAAGGCGACCCAGCGCGGCGAGGTCTGATATGAATGTACGGTTGAAACGCGCCAAGGAGCTTGCCGGCTATGCCGTGCAGCTGACAAAGGACGAGGGCTTGCCCACCATGGTCAGGCGCGGCGCGGGCTTTGTGAAGCGCCGCTGCTTTGGCAAACGTGCGCGCTACCTGCCCGCCAAAAAGGTGCTGGAAGCCCAGCGCGCAGAGATGGCAGGCAAAACGGCGGCAGACTGCGGTCTGCCCACCATTTCGGTGCTGACCCCGCTGTATAACACCCCGGAAAAATACCTGCGGGAATTTCTGGATTCCTTTGTGGGGCAGACCGCGCCCAACGGACAGCTCTGCCTTGCCGATGCTTCGGACGCTGCCCACGGGGACGTGGAGCGGATCGTAAAGGAATATCAGCAAAAGAATCAACGAATCGTATATAAAAAGATCGAAAATAAGGGCATCGCGGCCAACACCAACGCCGCCGCGCAGCTGGCAACAGGGGAGTATCTGGCGCTGGCTGACCACGACGACATTCTGGCACCCCATGCCCTGTACACCATGGGCAAGGCCATCCTGCAGCTGCGGCAGCGCGGCGAACCGGACGGATTTCTGTACAGCGACGAGGCACTGTTCACCAAAAGCATCCGCCGCCCCATGGTGGCGCACTTCAAGCCGGACTACGCCCCGGATTACCTGCTGTGCTGCAACTACATCTGCCATCTGGCGGTGTTCCAAAAAGCGCTGTGGGAGCAGCTGGGCGGCGAACGCCCGGAATGCGACGGCAGTCAGGATCATGATCTGTTCCTGCGTCTGCTGGAAAAGACCGGCGGTGCCGCCCATGTGCCGCAGGTGCTCTACTACTGGCGGGTGCACGCGGGGTCTACCTCCGGCGGTGCAGACGCAAAGCCCTATGTGGCGGCAGCGGCCAAAAAGGCGCTGGCAGACCACCTGACCCGCACCGGGCGCACCGGCACGGTGGAGGACGGCCTGTTCCCCAGCACCTACCGGGTGAAGTGGGACATCGTGGGCGAGCCGAAGGTGAGCATCCTCATCCCCAACAAGGACCACACCGAGGATCTGGAAAAGTGCCTGCACAGCATCTGGACAAAGACTGAATGGGAGCACTTTGAGGTGATCGTGGTGGAGAACAACTCCACCGACCCCGCCACCTTTGCCTACTATAAAAAGGCGCAGCAGCGCTACGACGGCCTGCGGGTGGTCACCTACCCGAAAAAGGGCTTCAACTTTTCCGGCATCAACAACTTTGGCCGCAAATACGCCACCGGCGAATATCTGCTGCTGCTGAATAACGACGTGGAGGTGCGCAGCGGCGAATGGCTCACTGAACTTCTGCGCCAATGCGCTCACCCCGGCGGGGCGGCAGTGTGCGGTGCAATGCTCTTTTACCCGGACGAGACCATCCAGCACGCGGGCGTCATTACCGGGCTGGGGGGCTACGCGGGGCACAGCCACAAGTACAAAAAGGCAGGCGGCAGCGGGTATCTGTTCCGCACCGCCACGGTGCAGGACTTTTCCGCTGTGACCGGTGCCTGCCTGCTGGTAAAGACCAGCGTGTGGGACGAGGTAAAGGGGTTGGACGAAGCCTTTGCGGTGGCCTTCAACGATGTGGACTTCTGCCTGCGGGTGCGGGATGCGGGCTACCGCATTGCGTGGACGCCCTACGCCCAGCTGACCCACTACGAGAGCAAGAGCCGCGGCGGGGACGAGAAAGACCCGGTAAAGGCACGGCGCTTTGCCGCCGAGCAGCAGCGTCTGTACGAGGTGCACGGCAAGGAGAACATCCTGCATGACCCCTACTACAACCCCAACCTGACCATGGACCGGGAGGATTTTTCCGAAAGCGATGATCTGCGCGGGCTGAAAGAGGGCCGCATCACGGTGCAGTGGAGGGAATAACAGCATGAACATCAAGGGTCATTTCGAGACCATCACCCGGCACAAGCTGCTGGTGATGAAATACTGCTTTGAATGCGGGTTGTATGAGCAGGGTCTTGCCCACGACCTGAGCAAGTATAGCCCCACCGAGTTCATCCCCGGGTGCATCTATTATCAGGGTGACCACAGCCCCAACGAGGCCGAGCGCGCAGCCAAGGGCTACACCTCGGCGTGGCTGCACCACAAGGGGCGCAACAAGCATCATCTGGAATACTGGATCGATTATAGCACCACCAAGA
>ERZ773194.4525-NODE-4525-length-10835-cov-2.736827_pt1 | contig 10835 bp, 8 predicted proteins | sample MGYA00511240_ERZ773194 | MGnify/ENA primary metagenome ERZ773194 (study PRJEB29015, sample SAMEA2737774) | human gut metagenome | biome: human gut; feature: human-associated habitat; material: faeces | place: China | collected 2012 ... | reverse complement strand
ACCGCATACTCGCAGCCTTTCTGGCGGCGATCGTGATCGAGTTTCTTAAAGAAATCATCGTTCTTGTGTTTGGTCGCGGTCTCGTCGTTCTCGTTTTTCATCTCGAACATGATCGAAATGATCTCGTTGCCGCTCTCGTCACACTCGCGGAAGATAAAGTCGCCCTTGGTACCCTCGGATGCATCGTTATCCTTCTCGAAATACGCGTTGGGAAACGCCGTCATGCGCAGGCGGTTAAACTCGGTCTCGCAGTGCTGCTCGAGCGACTCGCCCACCATCTTGGTGGACAGGCGGACCTTCATGTCCTTAAGGCGCTCAATCTCTTCATCCTTGTAGCGAATCAGTTCCTCGTTCGCGCGCTTGGTCTGCGCAAGTTCGAGCTCGTGTGCCGCCTTGGCCTGCTCCTCGCGTGAATCGCGCACCGCCAGCTCACTCGTGAGCTTGGCGCGGGCCTCGTCACGCTCACGCTCCGCCGCGGCGACCGCCTCCGATAGGTTCATCTTGGCCGTCAGTTCCTGTTCGCGCAGCTGAGCACGCAGACCCTCGGCCTCCTGCTCGGACTGAGCCTTTGCGACGGAAAACTTCTCCTGAACCTTCGCGCGATAGTCAGCAAGCGTACGTTCGGCCTCGCTGCGAGCGGCCTCGAGCTCACGCTGCGACTCGGCCGCAGCAGCAGCAAGCGCCATCTCCTGGGCCTTGTCCGCCGCGGCGAGCCTGGCTTGCAGCTCGGCAATCTGGGCATCACGTGCGGACAGGTCGTTTTGAGCAGCATTGCGTGCCGCTGCCTCGGCAAGCCTGGCTTCATCATCTTTGCGCCCCAACTGCGCACGCAGGTTGTCGATCTCGCGCTGCAGTTCGGCATTCTCCTTTTGAGCATCGGCGCGGGCCTCAACCGCCGCACGCTGGCTTGCACTCTCGCGCTCTGCGGCAGCGCCCTCGAGCTTGGCGCGCAGCTCGGCAAGCTCGGCATCGCGCTTGGCAACCTCTTGTGCCAGCTCCTGGGCCGCGGCGTTCTTCTGCTCGACAAGCTGAGCATCGCGTTGAGACTCCGCCTCCTGCAGGGCAGACGCCGAACGCGAACGCTCAAGCTCCAGCGCCTGCTCGCCCTCGCGTCGAGCCGCCGCTACGCGCTCATCCAGGTCACGCGAGAACTCGGCATCGCGCACTTGCTTGACGATATCTGCATAGCCGGACGCATCGACCTTAAACACTTCGCCGCAATGCGGGCACTTGATCTCGTTCATGGCAGCTCCTCGATGGACGCAAATTTAAACCGTCTACACTCTACCGCGCCGCGCGGACAAAAAAGGCGCCGCTGCCATAATGGCAACGGCGCCAGAACCACCACAAAGGTGCCTGTCCCCTTCGTGGCGGTTTGCGAGCTACAGGCCAAAGAAATTCAGGATCTGGTCTCGGCTTACGGGCTTGTAGTTGTTGGCGTCGAGGCCCACATCGTAGCGGTAAATGGGACGTTCGCGATCGCGGTTGCGCGCGTTGACGCGGTCTCCCCTGCTGTGGATATGTCCGTGCAGCATGATGGCACCGCGCGCCTTGCCATTCCAGCTGAGCATGGGGTAGTGGCTCATCACCAGACGATGGCCCTTGGCATAGCCCGGGGCAACCTCCAGGTAATCGCGCACCTCATCCCAAATGTGCGGCGCGTCCGGATCTTCCCAATCGCCGTCATGGTTGCCACGAATGAGCGCCACGTTCTGGCATTTGATACGCTCGCGCAGGCGCACTGCCTCCGCCAGGGGCAAACGATAGGTAAAGTCACCCAAAATGTAGAGACGGTCGTCCGTCGCCACGCACTCATTGATGGCATCGATGACCTTGCGGTTCATCTCCTCGACCGAATCAAACGGCCGATCCATATCGTGCAAGATATTCGTATCGCCCAGGTGCAGGTCGGCGGTAAACCACATCATCGTCTGTATCCTCATTTCGCAACGTGTCTAACACGTGCCTAGTATACAGACGCTTTGGCGCGTCGGTTAGCCAAAGAGCCCACCGAACGGACCTCGGCGGCGTTTGTCTTTCTTTTTCGACGCGTCACCCTGGGCGTTCTTGTCCTGCCGCTTCTTCCGGTCCTGCTCCAACTCATCGTCATCGAGCAGCATATCCCACTCAAACGGATCGTCTGTCAGATCGAACAGGTCGTCGTCATCAACCATGACCGCCTCCATTGCCGACTAGCGGGCATCCACCACATAGAGGCCAACGCGCACCTGATGCCACGGGCTGCGCTCGGGAGCAACCTGCTGCACACGGGCTTCAAATACGTCCTCATGCCCGTAATACATCATCAAGGACAGCGGGCCAACCTCGCTTCCCGGAACATAGCCAAGCTTGGTGTTGCCGTAATAGATCGCAACCGCCTCGGGGTCATGGGGATTATCGCGCTCGGCACACAGCGTCAGCTTATCGCCCACTTTAAGATCGCCCAAGACCAAGGCGCCATCGGCATACTGAAATCCTGCAATATGAAACGACAAAAGAACACGTGAAGGCTCGTACATGGCAACTCCTCTAACGACCGAATAAACCGGCACTTAACCTTACTGAGAAGCTTACGGGCCCGTGCGGACAAAATTTCACCCGCTCGCACCTTTCGCCCATTTGCCGCAACGCTTGCGAGACAGAGCGCTTGCAGATAAGATAGAGGCACGGATGGCACCCGTTGCAGCGGGTCTTGCCAACTCCAGTGCACGTTTACATCGTGAGAAGTGGCCGTCTTCGCTTACGCGGGGGCGGCTATTTCATTCGGCCGATAAACAGGCCGAGTTCGATAGCCGCGATTAACAACGCCAGTAACGAAATAACATCGCTTACGTTCATACCAATTCCCTTCTAAAGGGACTTGGCCCATCCGTACCCCATAGCAGTAGTCTAACGTAAATGGCAGGTAATAGGAACATTTGTTCGTATTACCTGCCATTTTCTAATGCACGAATATGCGCACGAACTTGTGCTTCCAGCTCTCATAAGGGGCGTAGCGGAACGGCACGTCCAGCCACGTTGCCTTGTTCACGATGCTCTTCTTGTGGCTAAACGTATCGAAGCTCTCGCGGCCATGGTACTGGCCCATACCGCTCGCACCCATGCCGCCGAAGCCCATATGACTCGTAGCCAAGTGCATGATCGTGTCGTTAACGCAGCCGCCGCCAAAGGGCACGTAGCGCACAAAGCGCTCCTGAACTGCGCGATCCTGGCTAAAGATATACAGGGCCAGCGGCGTCGGACGATCTGCAATAAACGCCTCGGCCTCATCCAGGCTCTCAAACGTCAGCACCGGCAAGATGGGACCGAAAATCTCTTCCTGCATCACGGCGTCCTCAGGCGCCACGCCGTCTAGGATCGTCGGCTCAATCTTGAGCGACGACTCGCGCGCCGTGCCTCCCAGCACAACCTTGTCGGGGTCGATCAGCCCGCGCACGCGCGCAAAATGCTTGGCGTTGACGATATGACCGTAATCCTCGTTGTCGAGCGGATGCTCGCCAAACATGCGACGGGTCTCCTCCCTGATGAGGCCCAACAGCTCATCGTGTACGCGCGTATCGACCAGCAGGTAGTCGGGCGCCACGCAGGTCTGCCCCACGTTGAGCCATTTACCAAAGGCGATGCGCCGTGCCGCGACTTTTAAGTTTGCCGTGGCATCCACAATGCAGGGGCTCTTTCCGCCCAGCTCAAGCGTCACGGGCGTCAGGTTTTTACTTGCGCGCTCCATGACGAGCTTGCCGACCGAAACGCTACCGGTAAAGAAAATCTTGTCCCAGCACTCATCGAGCAGTGCTTCGTTCTCGGCACGGCCGCCTTCTACAACCGTCACCAGGCGCGGATCAAATGCCTCTTCGCAGATTTGCTTGAGCACCGCGCTCGATGCCGGGGCATAGGCGCTCGGCTTGATGACCACGGTATTGCCCGCGGCAAGGGCTCCAGCGAGCGGCTCGAGCGTCAACAAAAACGGATAGTTCCATGGAGCCATGATGAGCGTGACGCCATAGGGCACGGCCTGCGTCTTACACACGCTCACGGCGTTGGCGAGGTCGCACGGGCGCAGGCGCGGGCGACTCCATCGAGCAACATGCGCAATCTGATGACGAATCTCGGAAAGCGAGGTGCCGATCTCACACATATAGGCCTCGTCATGCGACTTTCCCAAATCGGTCTTGAGCGCATGGGCAATATCGGTCTCGTGTGCCCGCACCGCCTCGCGCAGGCGCACGAGGGCGCGACGTCGAGCATCGACATCAAACGTGGCGCGCGTCTTAAAGTAGGCGCGCTGTTCGCCGACAATGCGCGCGATTTCCTCGGTGTTCATGGGCCCTCCTAGTTCTCATCCTCAAACATACCACCCGCGACGACCTCGTACATACGCTCGAGCTCCAAACGGTCCATCAAAAGTGGAACGGGGTATAGCGGATTGGCCTCGGCATCGGCATGGGCCGCCATTTGCGGAATATCGGAGCGGCGAATGCCCGTCACATATTTGGGAATGCCCAAGGCGGCATTCATGCGGTCGACCCAATCGATAAAGGCCTCGGCCGCAAGACTGTCCTGCGCGTTAGCCGGCGCGATACCGGCCATGCGAGCAAGATCGGCAAGCTTGGGGGCGGCGGCGTCACCATAAGCGCGAAGCATGTGCGGCAGGATGATCGCGTTGGCCAAACCGTGCGGAATTCCGTATCGGCCGCCCAGACTGTGCGCGATGGCATGCACGTATCCGACATAGGAGCGGGTAAATGCAACACCCGCTTTATACGCCGCCGAAAGCATATTGCGACGAGCGCGCATGTCGTCGCCATGCTCATAAGCCTCGGGCAAATTGTCGTGAATGAGCTGGACCGCCTGACGCGCCATCTTGCGCGTGTAGGGCGTGGTGCTACGGCCGATAAAGGCCTCGACGGCATGCGTCAGGGCATCCATGCCCGTCTGCCCCGTAATGGAGGCGGGCAGGCCGCGTGTAAACTCGGGGTCGTGCACCGCAAAGCGCGGGATAAGCACAAAGTCGTTAATGGGGTACTTGTAGTGCGTCTCGTCATCGGTAATTACCGCCGCGAGTGTGACTTCGCTTCCCGTACCGGCGGTAGTGGGAACCGCAATAAGCAGCGGCAGGAGACGGTGGACGCGCAACAGGCCACGCATCTTGTTGATGGGCTTATTTGGCTGTGCGATGCGTGCGCCCACACCCTTGGCGCAGTCCATGGCCGAACCGCCACCAAAGCCGATAATGGCCTGGCAGGCGCTCTCGCGATACAGGGACGCCGCTTCCTCCACGTTTGAGACCGTGGGATTCGCACGCGTTTCGGCATAGACCGTAACGCCAATCCCCTGAGCCGTAAGCGCACGCTCGAGTGATGCCGTGAGTCCCAAACGAGCAATACCAGGGTCTGTCACGATAAGGACCTTCTGGATCGAGCGCTTTTGAAGCACTGCGGGCACATCCTCGGCATGCTCCAAAATGCGCGGCTCGGTATAGGGCAGGATCGGCAATGCGATGCGAAAAACCGTCTGATATGTTCGGCACCAGGCGCGGCGGGCTAGATGCATAAAGGAAACTCCTTCATTTGTTGATAGGTCAACATTTGTTCGACCGATTGTACTCATCGGCGTCCGCATATGGCTTGCAAATCGTTAATCAATCAACATCTTCACATGCCGAAAATTGTTTTATTAAAAATCATTCCTAATAGGCTTCACATTCGGTCGCATTTATGGATAATAGAACTCGTCAAGACGCACGTCCGGAGAGGGCCCTTACGGGACCGGACGAGCGCACCATCGCCATCGATCGAAAGGATCGAATCATGAAGTTTGTTTGCCCCGTTTGCGGTTATGTGGAAGAGTTCGACGGCGACCAGCTGCCCGAGGATTTCAAGTGCCCCCAGTGCGGCGTTCCCGGCTCTCGCTTCCTGAAGCAGGAGGAGGGTCAGCTCGAGTGGGCTGCCGAGCACGTCGTGGGCGTCGCCAAGATGGAGGGCGTCTCCGAGGACATCGTTGCTGACCTGCGCGCCAACTTTGAGGGCGAGTGCTCCGAGGTCGGTATGTATCTGGCCATGGCTCGCGTTGCTCATCGCGAGGGTTATCCCGAGATCGGCCTGTACTGGGAGAAGGCTGCCCACGAGGAGGCCGAGCACGCCGCCAAGTTCGCCGAGCTGCTGGGCGAGGTCGTGACCGACTCCACCAAGAAGAACCTCGAGATGCGCGTTGAGGCCGAGAATGGCGCCACCGCCGGCAAGACCGATCTCGCTAAGCGCGCCAAGGCCGCTGGCCTCGATGCCATCCACGACACCGTGCACGAGATGGCTCGCGACGAGGCTCGCCACGGCAAGGCTTTCGCCGGTCTGCTCAAGCGCTACTTTGGCTAAGCCAGCCGCCTGAGAGATAATCTCTAGCTTGATGAGGCCCGGACCGTATTGGTTCGGGCCTTTTTCGTGCCTCACGAACTTGTTAACGCCCTGAAACAGGACCGCCTTCGGCATCGGCTTCTCGTCAAAAACTAAGTGAGTAGACTTTTTTGAACTTGCCGAGCAGGCCATCCATATCACTTTATAAAGCCGCAGGTAAATGCCTTGTTACAAAACGGCCTGGTCACCAAAGTGCCAAAAGTCTACTCACTTAGAACCGCAGCCGTCCACGATCGAGCTGTTTTGTGTCTAACGGGCATCTTTCCGTCGATTACTCCCAATTTTGTCCAGTCAACGAATAGTTCGGACCGGAGTAATGTCTCAGCCCTTTGCTCATCTGAACTTTTATCACGATATTCAGCATCGAGCATCCTGCATACGGCCTTAACGATCGCGCGGAATTTATCCTCATCGAATATCTGTCTGTGTGTCAGGAGAAGTACATCGTAGCCCATGGCCTGAAGGGCCGTCATGCGGTCAGCGTCACGCAAGCCATCCCCTGCGCGTCCGTGCGAGGCCTTTCCCTGACATTCAATGGCCACCTGTTGCCTGCCGTCCGGCGAAGACAGAAGTAGGTCGATATATACACGGGACTTTCCCACAATCGCTCGAGCACTTGTGCTTAGCGTCACTTCGACATTGAGCTCTATGCCGCAAAAACCTTCGCCCCCTAGTGTTCGCGGCAGTGCAAACAACAAATACGCCTCGACCTCAAAGGGCGATGCGGCGCCCAGCGGAACGAAACGCGACACCGCCATAAATCGCTTGCCGTACCGCATCCCGTAAACATCTGAACAAAAACGGTCGAGGTCTCCGCTCAAAACCAAAGCGTCGCGACGCCATAAATCTGAAGCGACGCCATCCTCGGACGGACAGCGTGTCCAGCCCGAAGTTGTCGGAATCGCGCCCGAATCAATTGCACGCGAAAGCTCCGCCTCGAGTGCCGCCGGCAGGGCACACACCGCAAACAAGCCACACATCTCCGCCAATACCAAAAGAAGCTGAAGATCCGTCAGATGCCGCAACATGATGAATGCCGTCAGTAGAGGAGACGTAATCAAAACCCCATGCTCCGTTTCCAGCACGGATTCCCTGGGAAGCTCACCAAGAAACAGCCGCTGCCTAATGCTGGCAGGACAAGTCCGTTTGTTTCTCGTCCGAACCAATGTATACAACGGAAAACCGAGCGCGACCGCAGCCGTCGGGTTGCGGGCGAGATCATATCGCTGCCGGTCTTCTTCCGGTCGTGGAAGCGGCGGACACAAAGCGAGGGCTTGAGGAGGCAAACGCCAGTACCTAAAAGCCGATATGTCACAAAGTAGATCCTTCATAGGCACAGGAAAACACGGATTTCAACCCGGGTACTCCCGCATTGGCGCGAACGTACCGAAAAGGGCGCCGAACGGACTGTTAAGTTTTCAACAGCCTTCCCCAACTGGCCAAAAGCTTGCCAAGAACTGGACGGAGTCCTGTTGAAAACCCGCTATTTCTCTCATGCGGAAGCTTTGCACAGCAAGTGAGTAGGCTTTTTGGAAACTCCCGAGCAGGCAGGCCATCTTGTCTTGCAAAGCCGCAGGTAGACGACTTGCTGCAAAACGGTCTGGTCGGCATAACGCCAAAAGTCTACTCACTTAGGCTAGAGGGCACCCCCATTAGCTGTGATTCCAGGGTGTTTAGCGCATTTGGACTCAAATCGTCATACTGGACAAGGATTCGAGCCAAGTTTTTAGGGACAGATGCGCCATCGGCACACCAAAAGCAGTCACCGATATCGATATAAGGGATATTCGAGTGCATAAGTGCCCGCGTAAAAGAGCTTCCGCCCGCGCCACGCTCCGCAACCACGATGCAGTAAAGGCCCGCGTCTGCATGCTCGATCGAGACCTCTCCTGCCGGAAATGTCTTCCGCACAAGCGCCGCCAGGCCATCACGCGCCTCGCGAGCACGAACACGCACGCGGTTCACATGTCGCTCGTAATCACCCGATTCCAGCAAACGAGCCAAAGCGACCTGGTCAACAGAGCTCACCGACGAGGCGTAAAAACCAAGGTTGTGCCTAAACCGCTCCATTAGCTCATCGGGCAACACCATGTACGCTAGACGCAACGCCGATGACAGGCTCTTCGAAAACGTGTTGGTGTAGATAACCGACTGGGCGGCATCGATCGACGCGAGCGCGGGAATCGGCTTGCCGGCAAGGCGAAACTCACAATCAAAGTCATCTTCGATGAGATACCGACCTGGTCGCTCGGCGGCCCAGCTCAGCAGCGCATAGCGACGCGCAATGCTCGTCACAAGGCCGGTCGGATACTGATGGGACGGCATCAGGTGAAGGACATCGGCCCCGGCTTTCTGCAGAACGCTCAAGTCCACGCCCTCATCATCCAACGGGATATGTCGAACTTCGCAGCCCATAGCCTGATAGATGCGCGTCAGGCGCAAATAGCCCGGATCTTCAACGGCATACACCTTGTCGGCTCCAAGCAACTGAACCAACATGGTATCGAGCAGCTGGGCGCCCGCACCGATGACGATGTTGTCGGGATTAACATTCATGCCCCGTGTCCCGCGCAGATGGCGAGCGATTGCGCGTCGTAGCCGAGCGGTGCCCTGTGCCGGCGCAGTCGAAAAGATTTCGCGTTCATCTTCAGATGCCAGCGTCGCCCGCAGCGCGCTTTGCCAAAGCCGCGCCGCCTCCAAAGCGGAAGGAGAAAGCGCATCGAATCGCTCGACCTGTCCGTTGACATCACGCGCACTGGGGCCCGCAGAGACGGCATCTCGGTCGATGCCCTCCGCAGCCGAAGCCAAAACCGGTGCATCCGGAAGCTCGCAAGCGTAGTAGCCACGACGCGGCATTGAGCAAATATAGCCCTCGGCAAGTAGCTGGCTATATGCATTCTCGATGGTAATGACACTGATTCCCAGATGGCTGGCAAAGGCGCGCTTAGACGGAAGATGCTCCCCCGCCGCAATACGTCCAGCAACGATATCATCTCGAATTTGCTGGTAAACATACTCATAGAGCGATGCCTCGCCGCGTTGTTCCAAATTGTAGTCAAGCATGAGTTTGTCACCTGACCTTATCGAGTCATTCAATCTGATATTAGTCTGACCTTGTTATTATCTTGAAAACTGAGTATTTCGCCATACCCAGCTCCCCGATAGGATGTTCCGTCAAGCAATGCACATGCCAACCAAGGGAGCAACCATGGCAGAACAGACCAGCAAGGCCGATCGCGTCAAACTCAACCGCGAGCTCGCGCAGATGCTCAAGGGCGGCGTCATCATGGACGTCACCACGCCTGAGCAGGCACGCATCGCCGAGGAGGCAGGCGCCTGCGCCGTCATGGCACTCGAGCGCATCCCGGCCGACATCCGCGCCGCCGGCGGCGTGTCGCGCATGAGTGACCCCAAGATGATCAAGGGCATTCAAGAGGCCGTCTCCATCCCCGTAATGGCCAACGGCGACATCTTCTGCGCCCAGGACGCCCCCCGTATTTTGCAGCACACCGGCGCGGATATCGCGATGATCGGCCGGGGCGTATTCGGAAACCCCTGGCTGTTCGCCCAGTGCAAAGCGGCCCTGGAGGGACGTCCCATTCCGGAAACACCCCCTCTGGCCCAGCGGTGCGACACCGCCGTCCGGCAGTTCGAGATGGCCGCCGCCATCAAGGGGGAGAAAATCGCCTGTCTGGAGGCCCGGAAGCAGTATGCCTGGTATTTGAAGGGCGTGCCCCACGCAGGGTATTACAAGGAGCAAATCGTCCGTATCACAACATTAGAGGATGTGTATCGCATCACCAAGGAGATCAAGCGGGACCTGTGTTAAGTCACCCGGTCCCGCCCGGAGGAAAGGAGGGGATCGCCGTGACCGAACAGGAGCTGGTCGCCCGGGCAAAAGCCGGAGAGCAGGCCGCCTTTGAGCAGCTGGTGCTGGATAATCAAAAACGGATCTATACCCTCTGTCTGCGCATGACCGGTGATCCCGGCGACGGAGAGGACCTGGCCCAGGAGGCCTTCCTTCACGCCTGGCGCGGACTGCCATCCTTTCAGGGGGACAGCAGCTTTTCCACTTGGGTCTACCGCCTGGCCAGCAATGTCTGTCTGGACTTTCTCCGCAAGCGAAAGCGGCGGCAGAATGTGGAGGGCGGCCCCTCTGTGGATGACCAAGACAGCGGCTGGACCGAGCCCAGCGACCCTGTCCAAGACCCGGAAGGGGCGCTGCTCCGGCAGGAGGTCCGGCGGGCGGTGGAGCAGGGGCTGGCCGCCCTGCCCGACCACCACAGACAGGTGCTGGTCATGCGGGCCCTGTCCGGCATGACCTATCAGGAGATCAGTCAGGTGCTGGAGGTTGACCTGGGCACGGTAAAGTCCCGGATCGCCAGAGCGCGGCTGGCCCTGAAAAACTATTTGCAGCAGGATGGGAAC
>ERZ773194.4524-NODE-4524-length-10835-cov-4.004453_pt1 | contig 10835 bp, 5 predicted proteins | sample MGYA00511240_ERZ773194 | MGnify/ENA primary metagenome ERZ773194 (study PRJEB29015, sample SAMEA2737774) | human gut metagenome | biome: human gut; feature: human-associated habitat; material: faeces | place: China | collected 2012 ... | reverse complement strand
GGTCGCCGCCGCAATCGGAACTCCGATGATGATTGCCAGATTGATTGCGACATCCTTGAAGAAGAACAGAGAGAAATTTCCCGTAACCAGCGGCAGGAGCCCCAGCAGGGATATGCTTACTCCGAGATTGGTGATGACGAACGCCGCAACGACATAACTGACGTTTCCGCCCAGGAACCGGATGATGACCGGAGCCGCGTTCGCAGTCGGCGTGATTGCGGTGAAGAATGCGACTTTGGCAAGTTCGTCCTGTCCGCAGAGTTTCAGGATTCCCCACAGAATCAGAGGGACGATGATGTTGAACGCGAGGATTTTCCAGTGGCTGAAATGCGGTTTGAGCTGTTTGAATCTGACTTGCAGGCAGACCAGATAGAGCATGATCAGCAGGAGAATGCGGATCATCCAGTTGAATTCATGCGCCCAGGGGCAGCAATATCCGGCAATGAATGCCGCACCGATCATAAAAGGACGAATCAAAGCTTTCAGCATGGCGGAAATCACACTTTCTGATAAAAAGAAGAAATATACTTCCGGTATCTTGTAAAATCAATGGGGGCATGTATATTATATGCCTTAATTCAGAGAAGGACGGGACCGCATCCGGCGGAAACGTCTGTCCGGGTCAATCGTGGAACTGCTGCCGTCCGATTTCCCTTTGTAAGAATTTCATAATCTGTGTTGTTTCAGGTTTGCCGTTTCTTACGTGACATGGTTTTGAACGGCATGGCAAAGGTAATGATGAAAGAAACTTCCAGATTCCGCCTGCTCGGTATTTCCGACAGAATCCTCGACGCTCTCGACAAAAAAGGTTTTGAAGAACCTTCCCCCATTCAGGAACTTACGATCCCGCTGCTGATGACCGGCTCCAAAGACGTCATCGGCCAGGCTCAGACCGGAACCGGCAAGACCGCCGCTTTCGGACTGCCGATACTCCAGCAAACCGAACATTCGGCCGACGGGGTGCAGGCCCTCGTCCTCGTCCCGACGCGCGAACTGGCCGTGCAGGCCGCCGAAGAGCTCCTGAGCTTCAACGCCGGGCGGCGGCTCTCGATCACGGCCATCTACGGAGGAGCCGCCATGAGCGAGCAGCTGCGCCGTCTGTCGCGCGGCGTGGACATCGTCGTGGGGACCCCGGGCCGCGTGCTGGACCACATCCGCCGCGGCACGCTCAAACTCGACAAGGTCCGTTTCCTGGTGCTGGACGAGGCCGACGAGATGCTCGACATGGGTTTTCTCGAAGATGTCGAAGAGATCATGAATCATACGGGCGCCGACCGCCGCGTGCTGCTCTTCTCGGCCACGATGCCCGAACGGATCGTCCGGCTGTCGGAGGCTTACATGCGCGATACGGAGATGCTGCGCATCGAGTCGCAGCACCTGACCGCCGATCTGACGAACCAGATCTATTTCGAGGTGCGCGAGGCCGACAAGTTCGACGCTCTGACGCGCATCATCGACATCGAACCGGATTTTTACGGCATCGTCTTCTGCCGCACGAAGATCGGCGTGGACGAGGTGGCGACGCGTCTGGTGGCCCAGGGCTATTCGGCCGAGGGGCTGCACGGCGACGTGTCGCAGGCCCAGCGCGAGAAGATTCTCCGCAAGTTCCGCGACAAGGCGGTCAACATCCTGGTGGCGACCGACGTGGCTGCGCGGGGTATCGACGTGTCGAACCTCTCGCACGTGATCAACTATTCGCTGCCGCAGGATTCGGAGAGCTACGTCCACCGCATCGGCCGTACGGGCCGCGCCGGCAACCAGGGTACGGCCATCACCTTCATTTCGGGCGCCGAACTGCGCCGTTTCAACTGGATGATGCGCGACATCAAGGCCGACATCAAGCGGGAGACGCTGCCTTCGCCGCAGGACATCGTGGCGATGAAGCGCGCCAAGATCAAGGACGATTTGCAGGAGATCGTGGCCAATGAGAGCTACGGCGACTACGCCGACATCGCGGCCGAACTGCTCGAAAGCTATGCGCCCGACGTGGCGCTGGGGGCCTTGCTGCGGCTGGCTTTCCGCAGTGAGCTGGATCAGAGCAATTATCCCGAAATCCGTTCGTTCTCGGTTGACCGCAAGGGCAAGGCGCGGCTGTTTCTGGCGCTCGGGGGCCGCGACGGCTACACGGCCCGCCGGATCGTGGAGATGCTCAAGCGCAAGTGCGGACTGCGGGACAAGAATATCGACGACGTGCGTGTCTTCGAGAACTATTCGCTGGTGAGCGTGCCGTTCAGCGACGCCGAGGCGGTCGTGGGGCAGCTCAACGCCTCGGGAGGCCGTCGCCGCATCGCCAAGATTGACGGTTCCGATGCGGAGAACGGCGGCGGAAAGCGGCGCCGGCCGGCTACGGAGGGTCGCAACGGCGGCGAAGGCGCGTCCGGAAGCGAATCGGCCGGAGAGCCTCGTTCCGAGACGCGGGGCCGCAGGAAGGCCGGGCAGCCCGAGGGCGCGGAGGAGTTCCGCTCCGAAAGGCGGCCGCGCAGGGAAACCGCGGAAACGGCGGACGACGCCGGGGAGCGGCGTTCCGTGACGCGGAGCCGGAAAAAGGCCGAGAACGACTGGAACGCGTCTCCGGCAGGCGGCAACGACGGGTTCGACTGGGAGGCTTTCCAGCGTTACGACGATGCCGCGGCATGGGAGAAGCCCAAGCGCGGCGGCGGGACCAGGAGCGTCCGCCGCAGCGGCCGTCCCGTCACCACGGGCCGTCAGGCTGCGCCCAAACGCATTGCCGCAAAGGGCCGCAAGCGCTGACGAAGGGCCGGAACAGACCGGAAAATTGCGCCGCCGTGCCGGGATGCAGCGATTTCGCGCTTCCGCAGGGCGGCGTTGTTGCATGTTTTGACGAAATCTTTTCGGCGTTCCGCATAAAATGGTTATATTTGCGAGATTTATATGCTCCCGCACATGCGGGAACCAAAAACGTGTACTGAAATGGCTACTGAAAAACCGACACTTCCTGCTCCCGAAGAGCCTGTCAGCCCTGCGGCTGAAGATGCGCAAGCGAATCCTGCCGTGACTGTCCGAGTCCCTGAACCCGAAATGCCCGCCGCAGGACCGGCTGCGGAGGCGTCCGCCGCTGCGGAAGAACCCGTTGCGGAGGTTGCGGACGCGCCCGCGGAATCCGCCGTGACGGAGACGCCCGCCGCCGAAGCGTCTGCCGGGGTTGCCGAAGCGCCCGCCGCAGAAACGCCTGCGGAGGAGGCCGCCGCGGAGCGGATTTCCGGGGAGGAGGCTGCGCCGCGCGCCAAACGTGCCCGGATCAAGCCTGCCGCCGGGCCGGAGGTTGCGGAATCGGAGGAGGACGCGTCCCGGGACGTGCAGGTGGACTTTGCCGATGAGGAGGCTGCGCTCGCGGCGCAGAATGCCGGGCTGGAGATCGAGGGCGCGACGCCCGAGGAGGAGGCCGCGGAGGAACTCGCCGCGCAGAAGCCCGAGGAGGACAAGTTCGCCGGAAAAGGCAAGGAGGAGTTGGTGGCCCTGTTCGCCCGGATGCTCGAAGAGCAGCCCGTGCAGTCGATCCGCCGGGATGTGGAGGCGTTGAAGATCGCCTTTTACCGCATCCGCCGCGCCGAGGTCGAGGCCGCACGCCGCCGCTTCGTCGAGGAGGGCGGCGCCGAGGAGGATTTCGCTCCTTCGGTGGACGGCGCCGAAATTCAGCTCAAGGAGCAGTTCAAGGAGTACCGCCGCCGCCGCGACGCGTTCATCGCCAACCTCGAAGCCGAGAAGGAGGCGAATCTCAAGGTCAAGCAGGCGATCATCGAGGAGCTGAAGGAGCTGGTCAATTCGGACGAGACGCTCAACCATACGTTCAACAAGTTCCGCGAGTTGCAGCAGCGCTGGAAGGATACCGGCATCGTGCCGCAGCAGCATGTCAAGGATTTGTGGGAGACCTACAACCTGCACGTCGAGAATTTTTACAGCTTCATCAAGATCAACAAGGAGCTGCGTGACCTCGATCTGAAGAAGAACTACGAACAGAAGGTAGCCCTCTGCGAGCAGGCCGAGGCGCTGGTGCTGGAGCCTTCCGTCGTCGAGGCGTTCCACAAGCTGCAAAAACTCCATGACGAGTGGCGCGAGACGGGTCCCGTCGCCAATGAGTACAAGGAGGCGCTCTGGGAGCGTTTCAAAGCCGCGTCGAGCCGTATCAACAAACAGCATCAGGAGCATTTCGAAACGCTGAAGGGCGAGCAGGTGAAGAACCTCGAACTCAAGACCGGGCTGTGCGTCGCCACGGAGGAACTTTCGTCCCAGCCGCTCACCACCCGCAAGGAGTGGAACCGCGCGAGCGACCGTCTGCTGGAGATTCAGAAGACCTGGAAGACCATCGGTTTCGCGCCGAAGAAAGATAACAACCGCATCTACGAACGTTTCCGCACGGCGTGCGACCGTTTCTTCGAGGCCAAGCGGCAGTTCTATGCCGGAATGAAGACCGAGATGGAGCACAACCTTCAATTGAAGATTGAGATCTGCGAGGCCGCCGAGTCGCTGATGAACAGCGAGGAGTGGAAGAAGGCCACCGACGAACTGATCGCCCTGCAAGCCCGCTGGAAGCAGATCGGGGCGGTGTCGCGGCGTCATTCGGATGCCGTTTGGAAGCGCTTCCGCGCCGCCTGCGACAAGTTCTTCGAGCGTAAGGCGTCGCACTTCGCAAGCGTTGACGGCGAACACGAGGAGAATTTGCAGAAAAAACTCGCCCTGCTGGCCGAAATGGCCGAGGCCGACGTGAAGGCCGGCGGTTACGAGGTGATCCGCGAGTTCCAGCGCCGCTGGGGCGAGATCGGATTCGTGCCCATCAAGCAGAAGGACAGCATTCAGAAGAAATACAAGGCTGCCGTCGATGAGCTGTTCAACACGCTGCGCGGTTCGGAGCGCGACCGTTCGATGGGCCGCTTCCGCGAGAAAGTCTCGTCGTTCAAGGCGTCGGGCGACCGCCGCCTGCGCTCGGAACGCGAACGCCTCTACAACAAGGTGCGTCAGCTGGAGCAGGAGATCGGCCTCCTGGAGAACAACATCGGCTTCTTCGCCAAGTCGAAGAACGCCGAGGCGTTGGTGGCCGACGTGCGTGCGAAGATCGAGCGCGCCCGCGAGGAGATGGCCTCGACGATCGAGAAGGTGAAGCTGATCGACAAGCAGGACCAGGACGAAAATAACAATGCCTGACGATCGGATCGCCCTGCCGCTCCGGACGCCGGCCCACGGCGGAACGCCGTGTATACAGGTTTGACCCGCCCCCGAACCCCCGCCTTGGCGGGGGCTTGCGGAAAAAGGCGCTGAACGGTGTTACAACGAATTTATAAATAAAACAGTAATGAAACTTTCCAAACCCAAGTACATATTCGTAACGGGCGGCGTGGCGTCGTCGCTCGGCAAGGGTATTATTTCGGCTTCGATCGCCCGCCTGTTGCAGGCCCGCGGTTACTCGGTGACCATTCAGAAACTCGACCCCTACATCAACGTAGATCCCGGAACGCTCAACCCCTACGAGCACGGCGAGTGCTACGTCACCGAGGACGGCGCCGAGACGGACCTCGACCTGGGGCACTACGAGCGCTTCACGAACCAGCCCACGTCGAAGTCCAATAACGTCACGACGGGCCGTATCTACAAGAGCGTCATCGAGAAGGAGCGCAAGGGCGAGTACCTGGGCAAGACCGTGCAGGTCATTCCCCACATCACCGACGAGATCAAACGCCGCATTCAGCTGCTGGCGCAGACCAAGAAATACGACGTGATCATCACCGAGATCGGCGGCACGGTGGGCGACATCGAGTCGCAGCCGTTCATCGAGTCGGTGCGCCAGCTGCGCTATTCGCTGGGTTACCGGAATACGGCGCTGGTTCACCTGACGCTGATCCCCTACATGGCCGCTTCGGGCGAGTTGAAGACCAAACCCACGCAGCACTCGGTGAAGGCCCTGCTGGAGAACGGTCTCCAGCCCGACATCCTCGTGCTGCGCGCCGAGCATCCGCTGTCGACGGCGCTCAAGCGCAAGGTGGCGCTGTTCTGCAACGTCGACGCCAACGCCGTGATGGAGTCGATCGACGTGCCGACGATCTACGAAGTGCCGCTGAAAATGCACGAACAGCATCTGGACGAGGTCGTGCTGGACAAACTGAACCTGACGGCCGACAAAGAGCCGGACATGGCCGCGTGGAGCGCATTCGTCGAGAAGGTGAAACACCCCTCGAAGAAGATCGAGATCGCGCTGGTCGGCAAGTACACCGAACTGCCCGACGCCTACAAGTCGATCTGCGAATCGTTCATCCACGCCGGGGCGGTCAACGACTGCAAGGTCAAGCTGCGCTATGTCAATTCGGAGAAGATCACCCGCGAGAGCGCAGCCGCGCAGCTGGGCAAGATGTCCGGCATTCTGGTGGCCCCGGGCTTCGGCAACCGCGGCATCGAGGGGAAGATCGAGGCCGTGCGCTTCGCCCGCGAGAACAACATCCCGTTCCTGGGCATCTGTCTGGGCATGCAGTGCGCCGTGATCGAGTTCGCGCGCCACGTGCTGAATCTCGCCGATGCCAATTCGAGCGAGATGGAGCAGACGCCGCATCCGGTGATCGACCTGATGGAGGAGCAGAAGGGCGTTACGGCCAAAGGCGGCACGATGCGTCTGGGCGCCTATCCCTGTGCGCTGAAGAAAGGCTCGAAAGTCGCTGCCGCCTACGGCAAACTCAACATTTCGGAGCGTCACCGCCACCGTTACGAGTTCAACAACGACTATCTGGAGCAGTTCGAGGCGGCCGGCATGAAGGCCGTGGGCGTGAATCCCGACACGAATCTGGTGGAGGTCGTCGAGATCGAGAACCATCCCTGGTTCGTCGGTACGCAATACCATCCCGAATACAAGAGCACCGTATTGAGCCCCTCGCCGCTGTTCGTGGCCTTTGTGAAGGCCGCGCTGGCGTATGCGGAGAAGAAGTAATCACCCTCTGAAAAGATAAAAAGGAAGACAGTTTAATGGATAAAAAATCAATCATAGGCATTGCCGTCGTAGCGGTTCTTTTTCTGGGATTCGCCTATTTCAACAGCCAGCAACAGAAAGAGTATCTGGAACAGAAAGCCGCATACGAGGCCTATGTCGATTCGGTGGCCGCAGCCGCGCGTGCGGCGGCTCCCGTGGCCGATTCGCTGGCGTCGGGTAACGGCGTGCAGGCAGAAGTGGCGGCCGCAGAGGCTGCGGCAGCGGTACGCGAGCGTCAGGTGGAGACGCTGGGCGAGTCGCTGACGGCGGCCCGCGAGGCGGAGGCCGAAGAATTCATCGTGGAGAACGACGTGATGGCGGTGCTCTTCTCCACCCGCGGCGGCCAGATCAAGGGCGTCACGCTGAAGGATTACACCCAATACGGTCCGCGCGGAAAACGCGACCGGAAAATCGAGATGATGGACCCCGCCACGGCGCGTTTCGGGCTTTCGTTCTATCTGAAGAACGGGCTGAAGAACGTGCCGGTCAACACGCTGGATTACGTGTTCACGGCCCAGCCCGTAGTGGGGGAGGCGGACGGAGCCAAGAGCGTCGTGATGCGCCTTCCGGTGGCGGAGGGGGCCTATCTGGAGTACCGTTACCTTATATATGATACGGAGGCTCCCGAGCGCGACTACCTCGTCGACTTCGACGTGCGGCTGGTGAATATGGCTCCGGAAATGGCCAACCAGACGCAGATTCAGATCGACTGGGCGAACACCACCTTCCAGAACGAGAAGGGTTTCCAGAACGAGAACATGTACACCACGCTCTCGTACCGTTTCCCCGACGAGACCTCGATCGAGGAGCTGGGCATGAGCGAAGGCGCAAAGTCGAAGAATATCTCGACGCAGGTCAACTGGGTGGCTTTCAAGCAGCAGTTCTTCTCGTCGGTGTTCATCGCCCCGGACAACGTGTCCTACGCCAACCTCGCCTTCGACACGGCGGCTCCCGAGTCGTCGTTGCTCAAGACCTTCACGGCGCAGATGGGCGTGCCCTATACGCCGCAGACCGAAGGGTATGACTTCGCATTCTATTTCGGCCCCAACAAGTACTCGATCCTCAAGAAGATCGGGGAGCCGGGCGGTGCGGATATTTATCTGGAGCGTCTCGTGCCGCTGGGCTGGGGCATCTTCGGATGGGTCAACCGCTGGTGCGTGATTCCGGTCTTCGACTTCCTGCGCAACTACATCGGCAGTTTCGGCATCATCATCTTCATCCTGGTGCTTCTGGTGAAGCTGGTGATCTCGCCGCTGACCTACAAGAGTTACGTTTCGATGGCCAAGATGCGTCTGGTCAAACCCCAGATCGACGAGCTGGCGAAGAAGTATCCCAAGCCGGAGGACGCCATGAAAAAGCAGCAGGCGACGATGGAGCTTTATAAAAAGGCGGGCATCAACCCCATGGGCGGCTGTATTCCGATGCTGATTCAGATGCCGATCCTGATCGCCATGTTCCGCTTCTTCCCCGCGTCGATCGAGCTGCGCGAGCAGCCCTTCCTGTGGGCCGACGACCTCTCGTCGTACGACAGCATCGTGAACCTGCCGTTCTCGATTCCCTTCTACGGCGATCATGTTTCGCTGTTCGCCCTGCTGATGGCGGTGTCGCTGTTCGGATACTCCTGGTTCAACTACCAGCAGACGGCGTCGTCGCAGCCCCAGATGGCCGGCATGAAGTTTATGATGGTCTACATGATGCCGATTATGATGCTCTTCTGGTTCAACAGCTATTCGAGCGGCCTTTGCTACTACTACCTGCTGTCGAATATCTTCACCATCGGGCAGACGCTCGTCATCCGGCGCATGGTCGACGACAACAAGATCCACGCGATCATGCAGGCGAACGCCGCGAAGAAGTCGAAAGGCAAGAAATCGAAATTCCAGCAGCGCTACGAGGAGCTGATGCGTCAGCAGGAGGCCCAGCAGCGCGCGAAGAGAAAATAGGCGGAACTCCGCTTTGAACACGGGCCGGAGCGGATTCCACATCGGGAACGCTCCGGCCCCGTTTTTGCCGGAGGCCGCATAAAACGATACCGTTATGAAACGAATTTTGATGCTGGCGTCGCTGCTGGCGGCCGGAATGCCGCTCGGGGCGCAGAATTTGGGGTCGGAGTACCGGCTGAAACGCGTGATTCCCGTCGAGGGACGGCAGGGTGTCGCCGCCGATTCGAATTTTTACTATGTGTCGGGCAGCACGGCGCTCTACAAGTACGACAAGCAGGGGCGGCTGGCGGCCAAAAACGAGCGGCCGTTCGAGGGGCTGCCGCTGGCTGCCAACCACATCGGCGACATCGACGTGTGGGACGGGGAGATTTACGCCGGGATCGAAACCTTCGACGATGGCCGCGGGGAGAATATCCAGGTGGCGGTCTACGACGCCAACACGTTGAAATGGAAACGCTCGATCGACTGGGAACCCTCGTCGGGGCAGGTCGAGGTGTGCGGGCTGGCGGTGGACCGCGACGGCGACATGGTCTGGATGGCCGACTGGGTCGACGGACGCTACGTCTACGGCTACAACCGGAAAACGGGGCGGTATGTCCGCAAGGTCCACCTGCGTCCCGTACCCCAGTGGCAGCAGGGGATTTTCATGGTCGGCGGACGCATGCTGATCTCTGCGGACGACGGGGACGCCGACCTCGATGAGCCGGACAACCTCTACGTTGCGGATCTGCGCGACGGAAAATCGTATGCCACGGTGCTTCCGTTCCGCTTGATGGCCGATTTCCGCCGTCCGGGCGAAATCGAGGGGCTGGCCGTCGATCCTGCGACGGACGATCTGCTGGTGCTGGCCAACCGCGGGGCGCGGATCGTGCTGGGCATGCCGCGGGGCTTCTATCCGGGCTACGACGGCGAGGTGCACGAAGTCTACGTCTTCGAGAAGGTGAAATAAAGAAAGGTCCCGGATGTCCGGGACCTTTCTCATGGGAAGCGCGGTTATTTGCCGAATCCGTTCGAAACGAATGTCAGCGCGTCGGGCAGCACCGTCTGCCAGTAGCGCCAGGTGTGGCCGCCGTCGCGCATGCGGTATTGCAGGGGAATGTTGCGCTCGTGCATGAGCGTGTAGAAATCGACGTTGCATTTCCAGAGGAAATCGTCGTCGCCGCAGTCGACCCACCAGCGGACCGAGCGCACGCCGTCGAGCTGTTCGGCGGTCATTCCGCGCAGCAGGGCCACGGGCGAGTTGTCGGCGACGGATTGCTGGAAGGCGTTGTCGTAGCTGCGGCGGCCGGGGAACATGTCCAGCAGGCCGCTCATCGAACAGGCCGAGCCGAACAGTTCGGGGTGGTGCAGGGCGTAGACCGCCGTGCCGCCGCCGCCCATCGACAGCCCCGCAACGGCGCGGTGCGCCTTGTCGGAGGCGATGCGGTAGCGTTTTTCGACGGCGGGCATGAACTCTTCGAAGAAGAACCGTTCGTAGTCCCAGCCCGGAACGTCGAAATAGCCCATGTGTCTGCCCGTGCGTTTCGGGCCTTCGCCCGAGGCGTCGGGCATGACGACGATCATCGGTCGGGCCATGCCCGCGGCGATGGCTTCGTCGGCGATGCGGCGCAGGTCGCCTTTCTGTGTCCAGTCGGTGTGGCAGCCGCTGGCGCCGTGCAGCAGGTAGAGCACGGGGTAGGACTCCTGCGAGCGGTCGTAGCCGTCGGGCAGATAGACCGTGCAGCTCTTTTCGGCCCCGAGTACCTCGCTCGGGAAGGTGTAGACTTCGGTGCGGCTCTGCGCTCCGGCCGTCAGGGCCGCGGTGAGCGCAAGCAGGGCGGTAACGAGTGTTTTTTTCATAGTAGTTTCAATTAAACCCCTCCCTGGGGGGGGGAGTCGGATTTGGAAACGCTGCCGCAGGCGGCGACGGCAGCCGGCAGCGCGGA
>ERZ773194.4523-NODE-4523-length-10837-cov-4.102486_pt1 | contig 10837 bp, 8 predicted proteins | sample MGYA00511240_ERZ773194 | MGnify/ENA primary metagenome ERZ773194 (study PRJEB29015, sample SAMEA2737774) | human gut metagenome | biome: human gut; feature: human-associated habitat; material: faeces | place: China | collected 2012 ... | reverse complement strand
GGCGTGGGTCTGCAACACCCTGATTCACCGGTTCAAATCCGGTCTGCGCCTCTTGAGAGATCCCGAAAGACTAATGTTTTTCGGGATTCTTTTTTGCAAAAGGCGAGCGGCACAACTGTCTTGTCATTTGTAAACTCAAGTGTTATAATGAGCATCACGACAGAAACAAAGGCGTATGGATTTCATGCGGGAAAGGGTATACGAATGACGATTAGAGAAGAGATCGAACAGTTGAAGAAGGAAAAAAACGCGGTCATACTGGCGCATTATTATGTAAGACCGGAAGTTCAGGAAATTGCAGATTATATCGGCGATTCTTTTTACCTGAGCAAGGTGGCAGTAGAGTTGGAGGAGCAGACGATTGTGTTCTGCGGCGTTTCGTTTATGGGCGAAAGTGCGAAAGTGCTGAATCCTCAGAAGACGGTTCTTATGCCGGATGCAAAAGCGGACTGTGCGATGGCGCATATGGCAGATGAGGAGACGATCCGTGCGATGCGGAAGAAGTATGATGATCTTGCGGTTGTCTGCTATATTAATTCAACGGCAGAACTGAAAAGATTATCGGATGTATGCGTAACTTCGGCAAATGCGGTTCGGATTGTAAAGGCACTTCCTAACAAAAACATTTTCTTTATTCCGGATAGAAATCTGGCGCATTTTGTGGCGGAGCAGACGCCGGAGAAGAATTTTGTATACAACGAAGGATATTGTCCGATTCACGAGACGGTAAAAATAGAGGAATTAAAGCAGGCGAAAGCGGAGCATCCGGAAGCGGAAGTGCTGACGCATCCTGAATGTCCGAAGTCGCTTCTTGATCTTTCGGATTATATCGGAAGCACGTCCGGCATTATTGATCGTGTGGGAAAGAGCGACGCTGAGGAATTTATCATCTGCACGGAAAACGGTGTGAGATATGAGCTTGAAAAAAGATATCCGAATAAAAAGTTCTATTTTACAAAAACAGAACCGGTCTGTGAAGATATGAAAATGATCACTCTGGAAAAGATCGCTCATGTTTTGAGAACAGGTGAAAATGAAGTTCAGATGGACGAAGCTCTTCGTGCCGAATCAAAGAAACCGTTGGAAAAGATGCTTGATCTGGCAAAATAACAGGTGAAAATGAAAGATATAATTAAGGAATAGTAAGGTAAGATTAGGGGCGCTAAGGGAAGTGGATATGGAAAAAATAAAAGAAAAACAAGATCAGGTCGATGTGGTCATTGTCGGAACAGGAGTCGCAGGATTATTTGCGGCATTGAATCTGCCGCGTGATTTTAAAATTATGATGATTACCAAAGCGGATCTGGAGAGCAGCGATTCATTTTTGGCACAGGGCGGAATCTGCGTTTTGCGCGATGAAAGTGATTATGACAGTTATTTTGAAGATACGATGCGTGCGGGGCATTATGAGAACCGAAAAGAATCGGTCGATATTATGATCCGCAGTTCGCAGGAGATCATCAGGGAACTGATCGGGTACGGCGTTGAATTTGAACGCAGGACAGAGCATAGTGATGATGTCATCGGTGACAGTGATATTTCTCGTACATATGAGTATACAAGAGAAGGGGCGCATTCAAGTCCGAGGATTTTATTTCATGAGGATATTACAGGAAAAGAAATTACGGGAAAACTTTTGGCGCGGGTGAAAGAGCTTGACAATGTAGAGATTTTTGAATATACGACAATGACGGATATTATAGAGGAAGGCGGAGTATGCAGAGGCGTTGTCATGCAGGAACAAGACGGAACGAGCCGGGCAGTTCGCTCAGCGTATACGATCGTTGCAAGCGGCGGAATCGGAGGATTGTACCGTCATTCCACAAATTTTCCGCATTTGACGGGAGATGCTCTTGAAATTGCGAAAAAACACGGAATCAGACTGGAACATACCGATTATGTTCAGATTCATCCGACAACGCTTTATTCTAAGAAGCCGGGGCGGAGATTTCTGATTTCGGAATCAGTGCGGGGAGAAGGAGCTGTTCTGCTTGATAAAGAGGGAAATCGTTTTGTAAATGAATTGCTTCCGCGGGATGTCGTTACAAAAGCGATTCGCGAACAGATGGAAAAAGACGGAACAGATCATGTGTGGCTGTCTATGGAGAATATAGGAACAGAGTCGATATTGAGTCATTTTCCGAATATATACAGACGTTGTAAAGAAGAAGGGTACGATGTGACGAAAGAGCCGATTCCGGTTGTTCCGGCTCAGCATTATTTTATGGGAGGCATCTGGGTGGACAGCGATAGTCAGACTTCTATGGAACGGTTATTTGCGGCAGGAGAGACGAGCTGCAACGGAGTTCACGGAGCAAATCGTCTGGCAAGCAATTCTTTGCTGGAAAGCCTTGTGTTCGCAAAAAGGGCGGCGCAGAAGATCGGAAGAGAAAAAACGGATACCGCCGCAAAGCAGGCGGGAGAGAACGAAAAAAGGAGTGGAAACGTGAATAAAATTACAATGAAATTACAGGCCGATCATTTGATCATGGAGGCATTAAAAGAAGATATTTCAAGTGAAGATGTCAGTACAAACGCAGTGATGAAAGAAGCCGTTCCGGGAGAGGTTGACCTGATCTGCAAAGAGGACGGGATTATTGCTGGACTGGACGTATTTTCAAGGGTGTTTGAACTTTTAGATGAAAATACGAAAACAGAGCTTTACTGTAAGGACGGAGATGAGGTAAAATCAGGACAGCTTATGGGAAAGGTGAAGGGCGATATCAGAGTGCTTCTTTCCGGCGAGCGTGTGGCTCTTAATTATCTGCAAAGAATGAGCGGGATCGCAACATATACACATTCTGTGGCAAAACTTCTGGAAGGTACGAAAACGAAACTTTTAGATACGAGGAAAACGACGCCGAATATGCGTGTTTTTGAGAAGTATGCAGTTACGACAGGCGGCGGATATAATCACAGATATAATCTGTCGGACGGAGTTTTGCTGAAGGATAATCACATCGGAGCGGCAGGAGGAGTTGCACAGGCTGTAAAAATGGCGAAGGAATATGCGCCGTTTGTCCGCAAGATTGAGATTGAAGTGGAAACTCTCGACATGGTAAAAGAGGCTGTAGAGGCAGGCGCAGATATTATCATGCTTGATAATATGACGACAGAAGAAATGCAGGAAGCAATCAGAATCATTGACGGAAGAGCTGAAACGGAATGTTCGGGAAATGTAACGAAAGAGAATATTGCACGTCTGACAGGTCTTGGCGTTGATTATATTTCAAGCGGAGCTTTAACACATTCTTCTCCGATACTTGACATTTCGATGAAAAACCTGCATCCTGTTAAGGAGGATGTCAGATGACAGGCTCTGACAGAAGAAAACAGATTGTAGATCAGATCAGAAACAGCACGACGCCTGTTGCGGGGAAAGTTTTGGCGGCGGCATATGACGTAAGCCGTCAGGTGATCGTGCAGGACATAGCGCTTATACGGGCAGCCGGATATGATATCATCTCTACGAACAGGGGATATATTATCAATGAGCCGGCAGCAGTAAGCCGTGTGTTCAAAGTGAAGCATACAGATGCGCAGGTTGAAGAAGAGCTGACAGAGATCATCGATCTGGGCGGGATCGTGCGCAATGTGATGGTCAACCACAGAGTTTACGGGCATATGGAAGCTGAGATCAACATTACATCCCGCAGAAAAGTGACGGAATTTATGGATGATATTCAGAACGGAAAGTCGAGTCCGCTGAAAAATATTACTTCGGATTATCATTACCATAAAGTAGAAGCTGACAGTGAAGAGACATTGGATCTGATTGAGGATATGTTGAGAAATAAGGGATTTCTTGTGGAGGATCGCGGTTAGATCATTGAAAGCGAATACGGGCAGAGGTTGGAAGATGAAAGAAATTTTTGAGTTGCTGAAACAAGTTTTAAACAGAGAATTTATCCGTGCGGTGCTCAGCAATCCGAGGACGAAGGACGGCGTCGTGAAAGCGAAAGTCCGTCCTCTTGAGAAAAACGGCGATTTCATGTTTCAGGTAGAAAAGTTTACGAAGACGCAGGCGTTTCATGAAAACATAAACTGCAAAGATGCAGCGGAAATACTGGCAGGTCATATGGAAAATTTCCGGCAGATGCAGATCGAGACTGTTCAGGCGGAATATACGGTTCTTGTGAGCAAGAAAGGAAAAATTTCGATCAAGCGGAAAAACCGAAAAAGCGCGGCGCCTCCGGCAGAGCTTTCACATGACAGGAAGAAACGCTATATATTAGAAGAAGGAACTTTTGTTCCGTTTTTAAATGATCTCGGAGTTATGACAGAAGAAGGGAAGATCGTTCGGACGAAAACGGATAAGTTTCGCCAGATCAACCGTTTTCTTGAATTTATAGAAGATATCCTTCCACAGCTTGACAAAGGACGTGAATTGACAATTCTCGACTTCGGCTGTGGAAAATCATACCTTACGTTTGCGATGTATTATTATTTGAAAGAACTGAAAGGGTTTGACATTCATGTGATCGGACTCGATCTGAAGGAAGATGTGATTCGCCGGTGTAGCGGACTTGCAAAAAAATAAGGGTATGAGAAACTGCATTTTCTCGTAGGAGATATTGCGGATTATGAAGGAGTGAACGAGGTGGATGTCGTCGTGACGCTTCATGCATGTGATACGGCGACAGATTATGCGCTTGCAAAAGCGATCGGTTGGAATGCCAAAGTTATATTATCGGTTCCGTGCTGTCAGCACGAAGTGAACGGACAATTCGCGAAAGCGGATAAGACGCAGTGTTATGACGGATGTCTGGATCCGATCATGGATTACGGACTTTTGAGGGAGAGGTTTGCGGCGCTTGTGACGGACGGATTGAGAGCAAAATATTTAGAAGCTGCGGGATATGATACGCAGGTACTTGAGTTTATCGATATGGAGCACACTCCGAAAAATATTTTGCTTCGGGCGGTCAGAGCGGATGAGAAAAGAGTTACGAAAAAAAGCGCGGGAACAGCGATTGAAAAATGTGAACGTTTTTTGCAGATAGAGCCGACGTTGGGGAGATTGTTGGCAGATAAAGGGGAGAATTACAAAGAATGAAGAAAAAAATAATGAAAGCAGGTATTTTGATCGTTGTTTTTTGTGCCGCGGTCATTATTTCAAGCCTTGTGATCAACAAAGATGTGTCGGATGAGGCCGCCGACATGGGGGCTGCATCTCTGCCTGAGATTTCTTTTTATGTCGGAGAAACAGAAGTGAATCCGCTTTTTGGTTATGTAAACAAGATGGAGATACCTGCTGTACGTGATACGATCACTCCGCTTAAAAGCGACGGTTCATTGACTGTAAAAGTAGAAAAATACGGAAATAAGATCGATAAACTTAAATATGAGGTATATTCGCTTGACGGAACGAAGAAACATGCAGAAGGCAAAGCGGATATAGTGAAAGAAACTTCGCAGGCAGAACTGGACTTGAAAGGGATCTTGTCATCGGAAGAGCCGGAGGCAGTTTTGAAAGTGACGCTTGATACGCCGCTGTCTCAAAACGGAAAGACGGCGGGATATTATACCCGCATTGTACGACCGAAAGAAGTCACGACTGATCAGTGCCTTGCATTTGCAAAAGATTTTCATACAAAAGCGTTGAATAAAGAAGCGACAGAGGAACTTACGGCATATTTAGAGCCGGATGAAAAGAGCGATAATACGACATATCAAACGGTAAATATTCATTCAGATATTACGCATATACAATGGGGAGATATGAAGCCCTCCGTGATCGGAGATGTGGAGTGGGATATAAAAGAAAGTAATACGGTATATACTTCTATACTCGCAAAATATAAAGTTTCCTGTACGGACGAAGAGGGAGCGGAAAGCATCTATAACGTGAAAGAGTTTTTCCGGGTGAGATTTCTCGTAGATACGATCTATTTGCTCGACTATAACCGGAATATGGAACAAGTATTTGACGGAAGAGAAAGTGATTTTGATGAAAACGGAATCATACTTGGCATTATTCCGAAGGATATTTCCTATGAGATCAATAAAGACCAGACTTCCGCCGCGTTTGTGCAGGCTGGTGAATTATGGCTGTATGAGTCGAAAAAAGGAAATCTGACAAAAGTATTTTCCATGCCAGATCAGGAAGGCAGAGATACGCGGGGAGAGAATGATCAGCATGCGGTGCGTGTGATCGGCATTGATAATAAAAATAATATTACGTTTGCCGTTTACGGGTATATGGCGCGCGGCAGCCACGAAGGCGAGGTCGGCGTCGGCATTTATTATTATGATGCGGCTGAAAATAAGATTGAGGAAAAGGCATTTATTACAAGTACGAAATCGTTTGCCATCGCAGAAGATGAGCTTGGTAAGATGGTATATTATAATCAGAGTACTTCCCTTTTGCACGTTCTTGCAGACGGAACTTTATATCGGATCGATCTGAAGAAAGATGAGAAGAAAGTGCTTGCGGAGAATCTTACTGACGAACGGTATGCCGTTTCAGATGACGGTCATCTTATGGTGTATCAGACCGGAGGGAAAACAGATAAGTCCGCGACGCTTCATATAATGAACTTAAAGAGCGGAGAGGATTATACGATCAAAGCGGAAGATGGGGAAAACCTGCGCCCTCTTGGGTTTATCAACGGAGATTTTATATATGGAAAGGTAAATCCTGCCGATACAGGGATCACGGTATCAGGCGAAGAGATCACACCGATGTATGAAGTGCAGATCAGAAACTCTAAGAATAAAGAAGCTGCGCAGTATAATTTCACAGAACAAAGTATTTATACGACGGATGTGCTCATCGACGGGAATCTGCTGACTTTTAACCGCGTTATAAAAGACGGAGAAACATATAATTCCACAAAGCAGGAATATGTTACGAACAATGAGGAACGTAAAGAGTCGAAGATTGTTTTTGAAACATATGTATCGGAAAACACAGGAAAACAGATGCGTTTTACATTTGCGGACGGAGTGAAAAAGAAACAAAAACAGAATGAAAAACCGATATATCAGCCGGGCAAAAAAACGCTGACGATTGAGCTGAAAGGGAAAGAGAAAGAAGAAAAATATTATGTTTACGGCATGGGAGAACTGGCGGCTGTCTATAACAAAGCAGGGTATGCGGTTCAAAAGGCAGAGCAGGTTTCGGGAGTTGTAATTTCTTCCGAGCAAAAATATGTATGGGAGAAAGGAAACCGGGATCTTGTTTATTCAACAGAAGCAGGTAAGTTTCAATGTGAAGAAGGAGAAAGTTCTCTTGATGCGTGTGAGCGTTATATGGAACAGTATCATGCACAGCGGCTTGATCTGACAGGCTGTTCTCTCGATCAGATGTTATATGTGATCAATCGCGGGTGTCCGATGATCGCGATATTGGAATCGGCACATGCGGTGCTTTTGACAGGATATACGATGACGGATATCACATATGTAGATCCGAGTACAGGAGAATCATATACAGTCGGCATGAGCGAAATGGAAAATATGACAGAAGCAGGCGGAAACACATTTATCGGATACATCAGATGATAAAAGGAGAACTTTCCTCAGGAAGTTGATTGGCGCGGCACATACCGGAAAGGTAAATATAAGTGATAAAAATATCCGTGGGATGCGAAAAACGTATCTCACGGATATTTTTTGTATCGTATGTTAGCAGCGCTTCAGATGTTTGGCCGCAATAAGCGCGGAGTGCGTTTTGCGAATGAGTTTTGCGAATGACGCAAGCTGAACTGCCGCATGCTTTAGAATATTTTATGATATGGAAGGTTTAAATAAAACCCCTTTATATTTATTCAGTGCTGTGTACAGTATCATTCCGAGAACTCCGCAGGAGATCACTTCCCCCAGACCTACTGTCAGCATCATAAACGGGATCGGAAGAGGAACTGCATAACCGTATTTTAAAATAAACGGAACGATGAGCGCGTTTGCGATGATCGGAGGAACCGGCGCTAAATATTTGCTTTTATTGCGAAGCTGCCATGTAAATAAAGCTCCGATCAATGTGGCGATGCTTCCGAAAATAATATCCGGCAAGATTGCTCCGCCTAATATGTTGCTGATAAGACATCCTAAAAATACTCCGGGAATTCCCGCAGGTGTGATTGCGGGCAGAATTGTCAGCGCTTCCGAAAAGCGGATCTGCACTTCTCCGAATGCAAAAGATGCGCCGAGCATAGTCAGTACGACGTAGATTGCGGCGATCATCGCCGCCTGTGCCATGAAAAGCACTTTGCTTTGTTGAGTTGTTTTCATTTTTCAATTCTCCTTTAGTTTTGTTTTACGTGTGGAAGGTCACGAACACACGATTCATTTTCCGCGAAACAATGAGCCATGTGGAGGTGCTTGCACATCCATTTGGCGAATGTCGCGAGAGTCAAATACCGCAGGTATTTGGCTTACGCCGGAAATCGGCGAAACCCTTGTAAGACCTTATTTTTCGGGTTTTTGTAACGTGGGTTAGTATAGCACGGAGAGCGTTGGAATTCAAGCTGTCCCCAGCATTCTGTTAGTTAATTTTCCAATCATCAGCATCTAATGTAAAAGAGGTATCAAAAGTGCATACCATTGGTAGAATTAATAAAAGCATATATAGTTGTATAACCGAAGATATCGTAACGGATGAAGTTATTATTACAGATAATCAGCTTCAGCATATTTTGGATAGACACCCAGAAGTATATAAAGAAGTTACAGATTATTTGAATGATATCATATCTGCCCCGGATTTTATTATTAAAGATAAACATAAAAATACAGGGCTTGTGGTTAAAAGGATAAAAACAAAAGAGGAATATGCTCAAATGGTGTTGCGAATTTGCGCATCGTAAGATAATGCTGGATATAAAAATTCGGTTATATCTTGTTGGGAAATAAGTGAAAAACGTTTACAGAATTACCTCAGAAATAAAGAAATCCTTTACAAAAAGGAATAAATACTATATACTTTAGATACAATAAATAAGAAGTTGTTCGAGGTGGTAAAATTCGTTGCAACCACGCACCCATTGGGTCAAAAGAGATGCAGGAGAGGCGACGCCTGCCGAGTAACTTCTTATTTTGTAAATATCGACGATTCACCATCAGCCAGTTTGGTTGGTGGTATTTTTATATTCAGAAAGTAGGAAATGCCATGAAAGCAGTATGCGTTAAAAGTTATTATGACAAGTAGCTGAAGAGGAAAGTCACAGTTGGAGATGAACTGAAACTGACAGAAGAGCGGTTTAAAGAGCTGACCTCGGAAAGTAACGGCGCAAAGATAGTGCTTGTAAAAGCAAGGGCTGAGAAAAGGGCGGTTGTAAAGAAAGGATAAGGTGTAGTTAAAAGCAGATCTTTTGTCGGCGACAACGAAAGAACATGCGGCGGTTCTTGATGACGTAAACTGGATGATGGTGGCATCAGCCTCCGCATTGGCGGCTGTGCTGTTAATCCTGGTCAGTATTGCTTGTTTGCTGGAGACACCGAAAAACAATAATTCAGAGGGTGAGTAACATCGTCCCTTTTTTAATTCCATAGGTAGGGTGGAAAAAATTTTTGGAAAGCCTCTTGACAATTACGCGTAACAATAATATATTATGCGTAACGCGTAACATATGGAGGTGAGAAGAATCGCGGAGAAAAGTAGAGCCGATTACATGAAAGCCAGACGCGAGAAACAAAAAACATTTAGTGTTGCTGTGGATAGAGAAAAAATGTTGAGATTTGAGAAAAAAATATCTGAACAAGGAAAAACAAAATCCGAATGGCTTAATGAAAAAATCGACGAAGAACTAAAAAATAAGAAGTACTCGTAATTCCATCAAGACTACCGAGTACTTCAACTAAGAAGTTTCCTTCTGTAAATACTATAATGTAGAATGAGACTTCTTTCAAGACGAATTTTAAAACGAGAATTTTTATTATGCAGAAATTAATGATTTTTGAAGGTCATTAATTTAGGTCATACTGTTTCCGAAAGGAGTCGATGAAAATGGAAATAGGTTCTGTAATTCTTTTAGGAGGTATTTTTCTAGTCGTAATTTATAGGAGCGGTTTATCAAAAGAATTTAAAGAGAATAATTTAGAATTTTATGATTTAAAAAAATGGTCCTCTTTAAAAACGGCAAGTTGGCTAATATTTTTGGACTGGAAATACCTGAAGATATATAAAGATTTAAAAACTTGGGGAAAAGAAGAATTAAGAGTTACCAAAGCGTTATGTCAAAAGAAAATTCCACAAAGAAATATATGGAGTGAAGCAATTCCTGTCGTAGCGATAATCATAAGCTGTGGCTCTGTATTTATTTCAATATTAGGAATAGTATTTGGCACATTATCGGAAAATCAAATCATGCAGGAGATGGCAGAAAGTGAGATTCGTTTTGATGAATATGCAGTGATATTTATCTTAATAATTGGTTTGGCTACTATTTTATGGTTTATATCAACAATACAATACATTGTTGGCAACAAATATAAATCGCTTTTATATATGGAAGATCAGCCGGAGAAAAATGAAAACGGCTGCAAAAGACAGGAACTGCGCAGGCACAGACGCGCGGCAAACTACTGATTTTTTAGCAGGGAAAGCCGAAAGAATATTATAACTGCTTTGCATAAGCGCCGTACATAGCCGTGACAATTGAGTCAGCGGCATTGCCGCATCTGTCACGGCTATGCTTCAAATAACCTGCGGGCTGAAATATCATAAAAATACAGCATCGGTAAATTCAGATAATTTTCAGTCTTGACAATCGGGCGGCAATATGCAATAATCTGCTGTAAGTAATTTTTTGTAAATAAACCGGCGGCCGGCAGGCTGCGGGCACGTGATTTGGAGGAAAAACCATTAATGGAGGTTGTTCTGTTTACTCTTGGC
>ERZ773194.4518-NODE-4518-length-10856-cov-2.666512_pt1 | contig 10856 bp, 6 predicted proteins | sample MGYA00511240_ERZ773194 | MGnify/ENA primary metagenome ERZ773194 (study PRJEB29015, sample SAMEA2737774) | human gut metagenome | biome: human gut; feature: human-associated habitat; material: faeces | place: China | collected 2012 ... | reverse complement strand
TTTAGGAAAATACTCAGATGTTGGTTTATGCGTACAAAGTTCAAAAGGTTTGAAGCAATCTCCAGTCAAACCATATGATATTGCAGGGCATCCTCGGCATGCAGCTCCATATTGGCATGTCCCACATTGTTCTAAATATTGAGGATATCTTCTGAATTTTCTTAATAAGTCAGATTTTAAGAAGATATCTTCAAAGCTGTCTTTCTTTAGATTGCCAATAACAATTGGCAAACGTCTACAGGGCAATACGTCGCCATTTTGCAAAACACTTACCCCGTCCCAGCCAATATGGCAACCTGATATCATAGGGTATTGATAAACTGTCTTAATAGGTTCATTATTTTTTGAGTATTTATAGACCCTATATTCTGATGGTTTCAACGAAAAATGTTGTTTTTCATTAGAATTCTTCTGAGAAAAAACATAGTATTCATCTAATATTCCTTTTACTTGTTCAGTAGAAATATAATTTTTTACATGGCCTGCATTGCCAATTGGAACTACAAAGTCATATGAAAATGAAAACTCATCAAGATTTTTAACTAAATACTCACATAACGATATAAGCTGATAATAATTATCTTTTGATAAAGTAAACATGATTGTAGGTCTAATTTTTGCGTTATATAGTTTTTTACATGCTTCAATAGTTTTATCAAATGAACCTTTTCCACGGATTGAGTCATGTGTTTCCTTCAATCCATCCAAACTCACCTGATAGTTTTTTATATTATACGAATGCATAAGCTCGATGTTCTTATCATTTACCATTTCAGGTATATCAAGTAATGTTATAAATTTTGACTTTAAATGCAGCAGTTTCAAAATCTTTTCACAGTCCGGATTCATAAATGGCGAGCCACCCGTTAAAGTAAAGTATGATACTTCCACAAAGTATTTGTGGCAAAAATCCTCTATATTTGACAACATCAAACAAAAATCATCATAGGTACAATCTTCCGCCACATAATTTTCATCAAACATGTAGCAATGCTTACATCTATTCAAACAGTTTGAGGTGATGTGCCATTGAAACGATAAAGCTAAATTTTTAGTTTCCATAAAACTGTTTTCATCCTTCCTAACATTCAGTTTTGTTATTAACGTTTTCATATTCTTCAAGGGCATGCCTCAAACAATATAAGTGTCTTTCCATAGCATTACATTCTGGATACAAATTAGGATCACGATATACTTTTAGAAAAATCTCAAATAAACACTTAGCTTCGGTGTCATAATATTCTAAATCAAGTCCGTCATAACAGATCCTATTATAAAAATCATCATCTTTGTCCGGCCAAAAACAATTTAAAATCGGTGCATTTCTGGTAAAAAATAATTTCTTTTCATCATATCCGTCTTTATATGAAAACCAAACATCTGAGTATTGTTCAAAAAAATGAACTGTTTGCCATAATTCACTCTTTGTTGTTCTTGGATCAAACAAAATATAGCCAGGCTGGCATTTAATATTTACATCTCTCAAAATTTGTAAAGCTTTATGATTTTGTTCGACAGTAACACCCTTATGATATCTGTCAAGAACTGATTGTGCTCCAGTTTCAATTCCTATAAATACCTTATATAAACCTGCCTTTTTTAATAAGATAAAAATTTCTTTATCAACATCATCTGCCCGGCATTCTATCGTAAATCTCAATCGCAGTTTTCGCTTTATGATTTCATTGGCAATATTAATAGCACGCTGTTTTGCTATAGTGCTGCCATCAACAAAAAAATTATCATCACAAAATGAAAATACTCGATAGTTATATGATTTTATGACATACTCTACTTCATCGGCAACCCTTTTAGGGCTTTTTGCTCTATATGTATTATCAGGACTACATGCCCGAAAAAGATTGGCTGCACAAAAACTGCATTTACCATGGCAACTTCTGGATGTAGACATAACACAAACTGGATATTGAATTTGCTTGTTTCCTAAATATTCATATGTAGGATATGGCAGAGAGTCCAAGGGTGGTTGCTTATTACTAAATTTTGTAATAATACTATCTCTATCTCTATAGGCTATCCCTTTAACGCTGCATAGCTGTTCCTTTAATTTGCCATAATCATTACACGATGCACATTGTTTTAAAATGTTGTCAAAAACAAAATCTGCTTCACCAAGGATTACAAAATCAATAGGATAATTATTTAAAATATACTGATATTCAACTGAAGCCGTTAGCCCACAAGCTACAGTAATACCACCTAATTTCCGACACTCTTTAACTGTTTTTTTGAAATGATCTGAGAATATATCATGGCGCCACTGGACAGGAAATAAGTATATATCAGCAAATGTATCGACAAAATTGTAGTGTAAAGAAAAATCCACTTGATTCTTATTGCAAATCGCAGCCAACTCACTTGCTAACATTTCATTGTATCCAGCTGTTGCAGAATTTAAAGAGATAAGCGGAATAACAATTTTGACATTCATAAATACTGCCTCCTTCACGCAATATACTAAATTCACTCAGAAACTTAACCATACAATCAGTGAATTAACTCTTCAACATTTATTAAAATAGTAAACTGTATAGACATTTTTTATTGACTGTTATTAAATGTATTATTAAAAAAATACCGAATTAAATTAATGTCCCTTTTAACAATTATGCTATTAGATACATTTAACCCTACATATGTTTTAATATCTTTGTTTTCACTTGAAAAATTAATTTTACATTTATAGAATGTTCCGTTACTGCTCATTAGAGGCTCCTTATATAATGTATCAACTACTCCATCAATCGTGCCATATTCTTCATAAGGATATGCATATAAAGTAATAGATACCTTATCCTTTTCAAAAACATAAGGAAAGTCTTTCTCACTTATATAACCTTCAATGTAAATATCCTCGGAATTAATTATTTTCATAATAACTTCATCCTTTTCTAAGCGTTTACCAACTAATTCCATTTTTTTTGAATTGGAATCAGTTTTATTCTGTGTAGCCTGCCCATTACCTAAAGATACTGTCCCATTGCAAGGCGATATCATATATACTTCTTTATTAGCTCCATTTTCACCGTTTAATAGAGTTTTCAAATATTCAAGTTCATTATTATAGTTGTCTATTTCTTGATTAATAAAGGTTAGCTCTTCGGTGGATTGCTTTTCGTAATTACTTTGTTCTGCTTTAAGAATATTTAACTCCTGATTTTTTAGTTCAATTTGTTTGTCATAGGCCGCATCATTATTTTCTAATTCATTTAGATATTCATTTAATCTCTTGAGATTAGATTGAAGCAAGTCTATATTTACTTGGCTATTGTTAATCTCATATACTTTTTTATTGTTCTCAAATTCAGCTAGTTGTGCTGTAAGATTAATAACTTCCAATTCGTATTTATCTAGTTCCTCAGCAGATATGCCACCTGATTCAAATAGAATTTTATATTTATCAAATTGATTTTGAGCATTTGCTAATTTTATTTTACAGTTATTTATATTATTATCCAGCGTTTTAATCTCGTATGGATATGCTTCCTGCTTTCTTTTTATATCATTCAGCTCATTTTCAACATTACTAATTTGATGCTTTGTGCTTGAAATTTCGTTTTTATTATTAAAAATAAAATCTTCTTTTTGAACATTTAATTGTGTAATTTGTGTGTTTAGTTGTGTAATACTTTGTTGAAATTCGAATTTTGTTTTATCAATAGAAACTTTTTTATTGTTTGCTTCTATAATTTTCGATTGAAGATTCTGGATATATGTTTGTATACTTTCTGAATCATATGTGCCAATTACTTGTCCTTCACTCACTTCTTCTCCATCGACAACAAAGATATCTTTTATGTAAGTACTGCAAGGACTTTGCACAAATTCAATTTCATTTGATACGACACTTCCATCAAACTTTATAGTTTCGTTGACTCGAAAAACATACATGAAGAGCAAAATAAAAAGTAACAAAAATGCAAGACTTATAAAAATTCTATTTACATATTTTGATCGTGTTATCCTTAGCATCAAAAACAGCTCCTTATCGCATACTAATCTTCAAGCGTATTACTCAGTAGCTTTATTAGCTCATCATTTGCGTGCAGATCACTTTTTAAATATTCTCGTTCTATAACACCCTTGTTTAAATATAATACTTTATCAGCATATACAATATTTCTTATATCATGAATAATAAATAGAATCGTACAGTCTTTGAAAGTAGTCTCAAAATGACTATAAAAATTTAAAGAACTCTCATAATCGAGTGCTGATGTCGCTTCATCAAAAATAATTATTTTAGGCGCTTTCAAAATTAATCTTGCAATAGCTAACTTCTGGAGCTGACCTCCAGATAAATTGTATCCTTTTTCGCCAATTACAGTGTCATACTGGTCTGAAAGTTTTTCAATAAAATCATGCGCCCCTGAAAGTTTACATGCTTTAATGATATCCTCTTTATTGCAAAAATAATTGCTAGCTCTTAGATTATCTTCAATAGAAAGGTTGTAGAAATTAATTTCCTGCGTTACTATACCAACGTTTTTTCTTAGATAATTGACCGATAACTTTGTAATATCAATCCCATCTATCGAAATACTACCGTTTTTTGTATTGTATAATCCTAATAGCAAATTACAAAGAGTTGTTTTTCCACTTCCATTCTTTCCCATCAGAGCAATTTTCTCGCCTGATTTCACCTTTATATTAACGCCTTTTAAAACTGCGTTTTCATTGTAACCAAAAACGACACGGTCATATTCAATATCCCCCCGAGTTATCTTTTGATGGCTAATTATATTGCGCTCAGGAGGCATATCAAGATAGTGTGTAATCCTATTAAATGAAACAACAAAATCACGAATTTCTCCATTCATACTTCCCAAGCTTTGGATGGGGCCAAACAAATAAGGAAGAAAAGTATAAAAAGACATAAATCCACCGATAGATAGTTCAGCCGTATATACCAACTTAATTCCATACCAAATTACAATTAAATATCCTACTAAAGAAATAATTGATATTATTTCATAAAGCAAACTGTTTGTAACCATCGTTCTAATGCTGGAATTAATTAAACGGCTTTGCACAGAAAGAAATCTTTTTAACATTTGCTTCTGGCATGCAAACAATTTTGTTAACTTAATATTTGAAAACGTATTTTGCAACAATCTATTTTCCTCTGTCACAATTTGTCTATTTCTCTCTGAATTTTTTTGTGTCGCCCCTTTCACAGATAAAAAAGAGAAACAGTAAAATGGTAAGACCATAAAAATTAATAGTGCTAACTTCCAATTGAGAAAAAGTAGAATAGTTGCTGTAACAAATATACTAAATATATTTTTTAAAATACCTAATAGACTTGCAGATAACAAATTTGTTATAGTATTTACATCTCTAGAAAAATTGCTGATTATCTCCCCCATGCCGGTTTTATTAAAAAAATCCAAAGGCAAATTATGCATATGAGTAAAAACACGCTTTTTCAGATCAAAGGTAAATAACCGTGCAGTAAGGGCATTCATAAATCTTGTTAAAAACAGAATTAAGTCTCCTATTAAAATGGATGCCGCATAGATAATCACCATAATTATAAGCATTTTTTCATTCTTATTTATAATGACATCATCTACTAAGATTTTTATAATCAAAGGATATTGAAGATTCAGAATAGCCCCCAAAATTACACATATTAATATAGTAAACTGATCTTTTGCGTACGGCCTTAAAAATTCTATAATCTTCTTTTTCGATATCTTCGATGGTTTCTTCAATCTAAAGCCCTCCAGACTGATATAAATAATAAAAAAAACTTTATTAGAATGTTTTAAAGCAATTTTTACATCTCGTTCTTTAAAAATCTTGAAAAATACCGCATCAAATTCTTAATTCTTTTCCACGAAAGTTTCTTTCTATATTGATAATGGAAAATCACCACGGATATGTATATTGTAAAACATGCAATTGGTAAACTAATCGGTGCCCACTCGAGAATAAAGCTCCAATTATTAAAAAAAACTGTTGGCAAGCAGTAAAACAGGATACTATAGATAAACACAGGAAAAACTTTAGTAATTCGATGTTTGAATCTACATTTTTTTTTGATAATATGATTCCTATCAGGTTTTTGAAACAGGTTACGAATAGACAAAACAATAAAAAATATCCCAATTGCTATCACTATCATGCATATGTTGTCCATATCAATGTTAGAGTCATACAAAAGCTCTGGGGTCCGTCCTCTGCCATTAATAAAATTCATTAATTCTATACCTATTACATCAATATATTCTGAATTCATATTAGACAAAACTGCTATTCCCAAATTGTCTTGTGGCCTGAATGCAATATAGGAAGAATAATTTGGGTTATTGCCACTATTAAATATGTCGATCCATGTACTTCCTCTATTAATTTCCCAGCCATTTTGATAGTAGGAATTTCTTTGAGCAGTTTCAATTTGATGTGACTTTTTAATGAGTTTATCTAGAATGGTATTTGTCTGAACTGTCCCTAGTTGCAACATCACCCATCTAGCCATATCATTGCTGTTTGTTAGAAAATGTTCGGCTGAAGTATTTCCCCTATAAATAGATGTATTAAATTCAATCGGAACACCAAAGCCTATTTTATATCCTTTTGATATTACATATGTAGCTTCTTTGTTTAAACATGTATTATTTAATGCTAAGGGCTTCAAGATGTTTTCCTTTATAAATCTTTCAGGTGTTTGACCGGTTATATTTTGTATAATTAAACCAAGCACATCATAATTGACTGAAGCATACTGATATCTATCTCCTGGATAATAATCCAAAACTATCTTCTGAACCTTATTATCTAAGCTCATATTTTCTGAGCCTATCGGATTTTTAAAAAATGTTTTATAAGGAATTCCACTTGTATGATTTAATAATTGTTCTATGGTTATATCAACTTTTTCTTCTGAATAATTTGGAATAAATTTTTTGATAAACTCTATGGCGGAGTTATCACTTTTCTTTTTACAGCTTACTTCAAACCATGGTATATAACTTTGCACAGAATCACTTATATTAATTAGCCCTTGTTCTTCTAAAAGTAAAATGCCCAACGCAGTAAAAGCATCACTATTTGAGCCTAATTCAAACAAAGTGTCTGCAGTTACTACCCTTTTTGTTTTCTTATCAGCATACCCATATTCGTTACTATACAGTATTTCATTTCCACTTACAATTACGATAGATAAACCTGGTATCTTACCATAACCCATTTGTTCTCTTACAAAATCATCTATTTTTTTCGTATCTTCTGAAGATAATCCACTTTCAGCAACTAATCCTATAATCTGTTCCGCGCCGCCTTTAGCTTCATTATCAGAGATATAAAAATCCTTATAATTATCTGTATAAAATGCAATCAGAGCAAATAATAGTAATGTTATTGTGAAATATATTACAAACGATTTATAATTAAATTTCATCATCTTATCCCTAATTTATAGATAATATTAAACTGTCTGGCCTTTTACATTTAGTATTAATAATGAGAGAGAATTAGTAAAATCCTATTGTAGTTTAATTCCTCATATCATTTATTTGTTTAAAGGATTTGTAAGGATATCATAAATTTATTAACTATGACAACCACGGCAAATCGCTTTCACGGTGTAGTTTTACTAGTTTGATTCCTTTCGCTTCATATTGGCAAAGACTTTCGTAAATTTCATCACCATATTTGAATGAACAAATAATTATAATGTCCGGATGAAATTCCTGGATTGCTTTAGGTGAATATATCGGTATCCCACCTGACATTTTTCCCCACAATTCTGGGTCACTATTAAACTGTATCCAACGAAAATCCGTTTTTCCAAAAAACTTATTATATAGTTTAACAACTAAATTGGCGGTATCTCCACTTGGATATAGGCCCACATGTAAATAACCTTTACCAACCAATAATTCTGAAAGACGTTCTTTGTGTGAGGCAAGAAGAGATTCTACTTTTGAACTGTTGTTCGATTCAAGTAGCTTATTTGTAAATGATATTATCTTAATGCGTTCACTTGGAGAAAAATTCAGCATTTTATATCCTATATTATTTTTATGTAATATTTTAATAAACTGACCTGCTGCTCTAATCAATCTATCACTATATGCTTCGTTCATTTTATATTTTACATTGATATCACGTGATAAGATGAGCTCATTAATACTTAAAGTTTTCATTATATCAATTAATGAAGCAAAATCTTTAATATTATCATTAATACCAGGGAGGATAATGTATTTCAATTCAATTTGATTATTTCTGCGAACCAATTTTCGGTACTCTAAAAGATTATTGATAATATCCTTAAAATTATTAAAGCCTTTAATTTTGAACCATGTTTCAGGTGTACCACAATCAATAGAAAGATTTATATTGGAAAGAGGATTGGATGAAAGATTTTCCCCAATTTTTTCGTCAAAGTTAAAACAGTTTGTCAGAAAACTTGTCGTTTTGTTTTTAACAATATCCAATATTTTATTCTTAAATGGATGAATGGTGATTTCACCAGATGAAATTTGCCAAACAGCATCTACTGCTATTAATCCAGCTTTTTGAGCATAATCCAGTGTATCGAATACTTTTTCATAATAATTTAATATACTCTCTTTATTAAAAGTTTTTACATCATTTTTAAAAACGCAGTAAATGCACTTGCAATTGCATGGGGCAGGATATATTGATAGATTAACATAGTGTATTAGTCCATCGTTTTTCCACCTACTTTGCCTATAGTTGACACAATTGCTACACCCATTCGCACATGAATGAGATGTTTTTGAAGATATGCTTTCAGAAATTAGGTTTGCACGCATACTCAAAAAATGTTCTATGGTTGCCTTCCCTGTTTCTTGTAGTGCTACGGTCGGCCTGTTTTCGATTGGTTCACAGCATAATGATATAAACTGATTTCCAGTGTCAACACGTCCGTTAAAAACTAAATGAAAATTGTTTATCTCATAGCAGCTGTAATAAAATCCTAATGTATTTTCCATAATGTTACCTCTTATTTAGAATTGAAGAAATTTGACTACATTAAGAGAAATAATGACGATATTTTTCTATCCAATTATTTCCAAAATAGCTGTTATTTGATTGAGTAAGTCTTTCCCTTTCTTCTTTAGTACATAAAACTTCTTCAATGACACAAGACAGAGATTCTGGAGACATTTCACAAATCCTACCATTTATTCCATCAGTTATCTGATCGTAAACAGATGTGAAATTAGTTGTTACAATCGGACAATTTAACATCCGTGCTTCTTCAAGAGAAAGGCAACGCCCTTCATATATAGATGTCTGAACATACAAATCGCAATATTGATAATAAGGAAATGGATTGGCCCGCTCGCCAAGATATACAATTTGATCCGTAACATCTAAAGAATTCCCAAGTTCAATACACTCTTTATAATACTCATTGGAATGGAAGCAACCAAGAATAAACCAACAAAAATCAACGACATTTTTTAACTTATGTGCAGTTTCTAAGAGTAATTTTATTCCTTTTTGTTTATGCACTCGTGCAACCGTCAATATATTCGTTTTATCAGAATAATATTCAAGAGGATAGAACGCCGTTGCCTGATTAAGCACATCATTTCGGTTATAAACATTTGCTAAAACATCTGTTTTTTTAAAAAAATCAGGAAAAATATTAGTAAAGCTCCGTACATTTTGTTCTGTAAGGCAAAAAATATTATCCATTTTTGAGTAGTAGAATTGTTCAGCAAGAACTGCATCTTTTAAACGTCCACCTTTTTCAATCTCAGCATTTAAATCTAGATGAACAAATGCATACTTTTTTTTAGCAAATACTTTATCAGCAACTATTTTAAGGGGTAATGTGTTTGTAAGCGCTACAGCAAAATCATATCCGTAATAAGAAGGGCATATGGTTTGTAGACGATCCCAGTTAAGATTATCACGCATACCTTGCGGTAACTTTTTATAGTCTTTATCCAAGTTCCGATAATGTATAAAATCCTTCACCTCTGCCATATGGGATTTCTCAGAGTCTCGAAGTTCTTGCATAAGCTCAGGCGTCCAAGTAGAATATTGTTTCAAAAAAGGTAGAATCTGTACATGTTTTGGAATCATATCAAACATTTTGCTATGGTCTTGCTTATCATTAAAAAGCAATAAATCAATCGAATATTGCTCTTTATCAAACGCATTCAAAAAATTTAATAAAAATCTTTCAACGCCGCCGCAGAATTCGAAAGATGTATATACAACTAGTATTCTCTTTTTCTTGTTCACACATCTTACCTCACTCGTTTTATTTTACTATTAATAAGCAATATTAATCAGTACAAAACCCCTACAATGATTCGAAAAGAATATCTAATACTACGCCTTGCTCTTATTTGTATTATATCTTTTTAAAATTTATTTTCAATTACACATTGTTCCTTTTACTCATGCTAATAGGGGTAATCGTTCTATCCACATACCCTTCTTAATCAACATCCGCCTGAGTAATGCATTCCCATTGGAACTCCGAACTGTATATACGCCCCTTTAATAGGCTTATCATAAATTCATCCTTTAAACGTTCTTGTAATTCAGTATTGTAAATGACTGTGAACTTTGCTGATTCAAAAGATTTACGAAGTTCTTCCTCAATTTTTCCCATAGGGAAAACCAATAAAATATCCTCTTCGTCTAATTCTAAAAATTTCGGTTTTTTAACATTTATCCCATTCCCTGCTATATCCCATAGTTCTGTGGGATTTAAAGAAGTCCCATCTAAAAGAGGTAATAGTTCCGATGCTGCCTTTCCTAATGCCCCGTAGCCTATTATCTTCCTTTTTGGCAGAGGCCAAACAAGCAATTGACGTCCTGCCAAAATGGATATG
>ERZ773194.4505-NODE-4505-length-10868-cov-2.658652_pt1 | contig 10868 bp, 11 predicted proteins | sample MGYA00511240_ERZ773194 | MGnify/ENA primary metagenome ERZ773194 (study PRJEB29015, sample SAMEA2737774) | human gut metagenome | biome: human gut; feature: human-associated habitat; material: faeces | place: China | collected 2012 ... | reverse complement strand
TTTCGCCAGGGTGGATTTTCCCGAGCCGTTGTGACCCAAAATTACCGTAAAGCTGCCGCGCTCAATATTGAGCGATAAATTTTTAACCGCGGCAAAGGTCTTTTCCTCGTCGGTATATTCATAGGTCACGTTTTTAACTTCGATTATTTTGCCCATAAACGCCCCCGTCAGATGTAGTACAGGAACTTGTAGTTCTTCTTCTTATAGATAACGGCGCCCAGCACCAGCGCGGCGAGCGCGTATCCCGCCGCCAGCAGGTGAAACGTCCACTGCGGTATCTCGCCCTCAAGGATTATCTTGCGGAAATACCTGATGTAGACGTACACCGGATTGAGATAGAACAAGTACTGCTTCTCAAGCGGGTAGGCGTCTATCGAGTAGAATATCGCCGAAACGTACATCAGCAGGAGCGTGAAGATATCGTAGAGGTACTTGAGGTCCTTGAACATGATGTACAGCGCCGAGAGGATAAGCCCCATTCCAAGGTTGAACGTCACCAGACAGCACACCGGGTAGATCAGCAGAAGGAACTTCCAGGTAAATGTCACCCCGTCGAACAGACAGAACACGAAAAGCACGCACAGGTTTATCCCGAAATTGATGAGCGATGAAACGTTCTTCGACAGCACGAACATATATTTCGGCACGTTTATCTTGGAAAAGATCTTCGCGTTTGCCTGGAGGGCGGTCATGCCGCCGTTGGTGGATTCCTTGAAATAGCTGAACAGCAGGTTTCCGCAGAACATGTAGATAACGTAGTGCTCCATGTTCCGCCCGAAGAACTGCGTGAACACCAGAGCCATTACCCCCAGCGTCATCAGCGGGCCGAGTATGCTCCAGAGCATACCCAGCACCGTGCGTTTGTATTTTTTTGTAAAGTCGCGCTTCACCAGCTCCTCGAACAGGAAGCGGTTCTGCTTTATCTTCTGCTTTATTCGTTCCAGCATATATGTCTGACTTCCTCGCTTCCCAGATAGTGCCGGCGGGTCATTCGACGTCCGGCTTTGTGAAATACTCTTTCAGCTTTCTGTTCCATAGCGCCCTGCCGCCCTTTACCAACAGAGTGTTGATTATGCAGAATGCCACAGTGAGAATTATCATCCACTTTAGGCACATTTTATAACTTCTGCCGGGAAGCACTGTACTAACTATACCCTGAGCAATTCCATGATTTAGGTAGATTATCAGGGAAAGCGGTGCAAAATGCCTCATCCATTTAAATCTAAACAGCTCCCCAACATAGCTTTTACCGCTGAATGTGACTGCAAGCGGCACTGGGAGCATTATCATAATGGACATAACGACAGCGTTATTCTGAAGCCCGAACCATGCTGAAAAGAATATCAGATACATAATCACTTCAGCAACCGTCAAGAAAAATCGCATATGCTTGTTTAAACTTGCATTTTTAATTCTGACATATATTGTATAAGCGCATATTCCAGAACACAGACCACACATTCCGCGAATTATGCTGCCCATCAAAATGCCGTACATATCTACATGATAGATGAACTGGAAATTGTTTGTCTGACACATATAACCAAATGTCAGAATGGACACCAATGGAGCTATGACATACAATGTGAGATCTCTTTTGGCATATAGCAGATATGCAAGCGGAAGCATGCATATCAGCATTGCAGATAAGTACCATGTTGCTGCATTGTTATTGTACCATACACCGGAAGCATACACACAGAATATTTCGGGAAACATTCTTGCCAGTCTGACCATAATGCCACCGTCGGAAAACACTACCTTCGCCGTGACGCCAATAAACAGCGCCGCAAAATACTCAGGAGCAAACGACTTGAATTTATTAAGTACAAATCCGATTGACAACTTGGCGCAATTTCCTGTCACACCGCGCTTTACTATGCTGTTTGCCATAAACATTCCTGAAAGAATGAAAAAGAAATGTACCGCTCCCGCTCCAAGATCGGGTGGCAGAACTACTCTTGTATTTTTGCCAATAAACGGGTTTGTATGGTATATAAATACCAGCAGTGCAAACACCAGCCGGAAAAAATCCAACTCGTAGTTTCTGCCGCCCTTTTCTGGGACGGCCTTTTCCTGCTTAACTGCTTCGATAGCGCCTGTCTGCATTCGTCAACACCTCATTGTTTTGTTTCAGTCTGTGTATTTTCTGCCTCCACGTCCGCCGGAGACTTCGTATCAGTCACTTGCTTGATAAGACCAACTATACGTTCGCTCGCGTGACCGTCGTCTACGCACTCCTTCTTCGCGAGGAAATCGTCTATACGCGCCTGGTATGCGCCGTCGTCGAACGCCAGGATATTTTCAGACAGTTCGTCCGTGTTCTGCGAAATGGAGAACGGCGTTTCCGTCAGCGGATAATAGAACCCGCGGCCCTGGTCGTACTGATCGAGGTCGGTGGCGTAGATGAACAGCGGTCTGCGCGTCAGCACGTAGTCGTACGCCCAGCTTGAATAATCGGTGATTCCCGCGTCCGCAACCGCAAGAAGCTCCTGCATGTCCAGATAGTCGGTGACATCGATTATCGAGCCGTCGAAAACGTCCTCCGTGACGCTCTTGGCGCGGTTCTTGAAGTGCTTGCGGATAAATATTACCCAGCTTCCGCCGAACTTCTGCTCAAGGTCGGTGCGCAGACGCTCAAAATCGAGGTCGCACCAGTCGAGGCTCCCATCGTCGCGGAACGTAGGCGCATATATCATTATCTTCTTCCCAGGGGAGACATTATAGCGGGCGCAGATCTGCTTTCTCAGGCCGCGAAGGTCAGTACGGAACAGAATGTCGTTGCGCGCATGGCCGTATCTCAGATACGGAACGTCCTTCCAGAACGTGTCGCTGTAGACATCCTCCTCGAACTTGCAGTTGGAGATACAGTAGTCGGTAGCCTTGTTGCAGAGCTTCGCACGGCTGAGCCAGTGCTTGTCGCCATTCAGCCGCTTTATGCCCATGCTTCCGTGCCAGGTGTTGATGTACACCTGACCCGGCTTCTTCTTCATGCCGTTGTCCCAGACGCAGTTGAGCGCATTGTCCAGCCACACCTTCGCGGTGCTCATCTCGTAGTACATCTCTTTGCTCTGGTACTTTATAAGGCGCACTCCGGCGGGATAGTCCCTGCGGTTTATCTTGCCGTTCGCGGGAATTACCCACACGATGTCCAGCGGAAGCTCCTCCCGGAGCATTTCCTCGATGTACTTCAGGTTGCAGTTATACCGCTTGTCGAACGTTATCGCGAATACCTTGTTCTCCTGAAGCGGCAGCTTGCTGAACTTCCTGCGGAAGTGCGCGCGCTTCATCTTACGGTACTGGTTCAGCGCCTTTCTGAACAGGAATCCCACCGGGTTATTCTTCTTAGCCGCCGCCTTGAATTTGCGCTTGAATTTCACCTTGAACGGGTCAGTTTTGAGGTTTATGCTCTTAACGGCGGCGTCCGTCTTGTCGAGCCGCTTGTCGAGAGCCTTCTTATTCGCGTCCAGGCGTTTGCTCAGGATGTTTATCTGATCCATCAGCGCTTCGTAGCCTGAATCTGTCTGGGCGTAGACCTCGGGCTTTGCCGCGGGAGCGCTCTCCGGCTCCTCGTCCTCGAAACACTCCGCCATGCGCCGGAACATCTCGCCAAGCGGAACATGCGCCGTCCAGCCGGCGGATCTCAGCTTTGAAATATCCATCATCAGGAAGCCGTCCGGGCGGTAGATGTTCTTCTTTCCGGAGTTATCCTGTGCACCGCAGTTCGTCAGCACGGAAACCGCGCCCTTTCCGAGAACCTCGGCTACTGTCTGCGCCATCTCCTTTACGGAGCAGTAGCTCTCCTCGTTGCCGACATTGTACACGCCGCCGCGTTCGCCGTTTACGAGCAGGAACAGTATAGCTCCCACCGCGTCGGCTGTGTAGAGGTACATGTTCTCCTTTGAGCCGTCTGTGTTCAGCCGGATATCCTCGCCGCTAAGGGCGCACCTCGCCGCATAGGCGAACACGCGGCCGTCGTCGTACTTCACGCCGGGACCGAATGTCTGAACCAGTCTTGCAGCGGTCACAGGTACGCTATACTCGCTTGCGTAGGAGCAGCACATGTTCTCCGCGAAGCGCTTTCCCTCGGGGTAGCTGCTGCGCGGGGAGGACAGGTCGATATAACCCAGGTCGTTTTCTGAGAGCGGTCTGCGCTCGGTGGTGGTTCCGAAAACCTCCATGCTGGAGAGGAACACAACGCCTGAGACATTCTTCTTACGTGCAAGATCCAGGACGTTTTTCGTGCCGTTTACAATGGTGTCTATCGTCTCCACCGCGTGGTCAACGAAATACTGGCTGGAAGTCGGGCAGGCGCCGTGTATTATGTAGTCTATCTTCCCGACTATCTCCGGGAGGTACTCCACGCTGCCGCGTATGAACGTGATATCGCAGCCGTCGGCGATCTGGCGGCTGAACTTAGCCTCTGCCCTGCCTACATCACGGACAAGGGCGACCACCTTTATCCCCGCGTCATGGAGCTGATCATAGCGCAGCAGGGCGCACACGGCGGTATAGCCGATCAGTCCGGTCGCGCCGGTGATGAACACCGTGCTGTCCCGCAGGTCGTCCCACGGAATATAGTCATAGGAAGTGAGCCTGTCGAGGTCCTCCCTGAATATCGGATTTTCTGTCCACATAGCGCCTTATATCCCCCAGATCTGCGAATTTTCCCTTGCCTCGGAAATAGCCCTGAACACATAGAAATCCGAAGGAGTGGTTATCTTGATGTTCTCCACCGGACCCTCCACTACATGGAGCGTCGCGCCGTAATGCGACATCAGCATCGCCGAATCTATCATATTCAGCGCGCCGTCCGCTATCGCCTTATTGTGAGCCTCAACGATATCGCACAGCCGGAACGTCTGCGGCGCACGCGCCATTCTGCACTTGCTTCTGTCCATTATCTGGTCAACGCTGTCGTCCTCGGAAACGGTGATTATCGTCTCGATGGCCGGGGTAACGGTTATCGCATTGCCGTACTGCTTCGCGCACTCTATGCTGCGTGTGATGATATCCTCATTGATGAGCGGACGCACGCCGTCGTGTATCAGCACCAGCGAATCCCTCGGGATATCCTGATCGTCCCAGAATGCAGTCAGGCCGTTCCTTATCGACTGCTGACCGGTCTCGCCGCCGGGTACGACGTACTTTACCTTCTTAATGCGGAACCGCTCCAGCAGCTCATTGAGATAGCCTATCCAGCTCTCAAGGCATACCACTGCTATCGCGTCTATCTCAGGGTGGCTCTCGAAAAGTTCGATGGTATGTATAATGATGGGCTTTCCGTTCAGCTCAAGGAACTGCTTGGGCTTGGTCTTGGAATTCATTCTCGTGCCGGTTCCTCCGGCAAATATCAGCGCTAGATTCATGTGATTTCTCCCTTTATATATTTGTTATTTTTTATGCGAGCTTCTGCGTTCCGCGACAGGTGGAAGCTCCATATAATTACCGTAATTTCTTCTGAGATACTCGTCCCAGCCCTGCGGGGCATCGAACTGTACGCCCTCGAACCCCACCTTTGCCGCCCCGGCAAACCACTCGGCGGGGAAAAACTCCTTCTCCGCAGAGTACGCCCCTCCCGGGGAACACAGCGTACTCCGGCTCTTTTCGTCGTATATCCCGGCGATGAGCCTCCGCCGGAGCCTCCGCAGACGCGTCGCAGAAAGACAGTTCATCATGCGGAACCCCGCCCGCGCAAGCGGCTTCTTGTAGGGTACGAACTCCGTCCAGCCAAGCTTGACCTGCAAAACATAGTCCGAAACGCTTATCATGTCGAAGATCAGCTTTGTACGCCGGCTCAGCGCCCTTGCGGGGATAAGCGGGAAGATGTCGATATAGACCCCCATGGGGTGGTTATCGTAGCCCGTGTCGTAGGCGTACCGCGTATCGCAGAGCTTCGCGAACACAAACGGATAGCGCGGGTCGGTCTCCTCCGACTGGAGTGCGAAGCTCCCGGGAAGCTCCCGTGCAAGCTCCGTGAATTTCCGGAAATCGTCCAGCGGCATGGAAACATCAATATCGTCGTCCCAGGGAATGAACCCCCGATGCCTTACCGCGCCTATGAGCGTCCCGCCCACGACGAAATACCGCAGCCCGTTTTCTTCGCAAATCTCACTGAATGCGCGCAGAAGCCGGAACATCTGCGACTGCTCCTCCGTCACCAGCGGTCACTTCCCTTCGTTTGTGCGTACTGTCAGCCGCTCCTGCCGGAACTCTCCGGCCCGCCGGACCTTCCCAGCAGCTTTTTGAGGCGCTCGGTGTTCTTCTTACCGATGACCTGCGCCACCTTCCTGTGGAACCTCTGCGAGCCTGTCTGCCAGGACGCTTCGAACCAGTGTATCGCATATGTGTTTCCGGTTTTCGTGAGCTTTCCGGTCTCAAGGCTCCTGGGGGAAAAATACTCCGCCGGGAATATCTCCATGCCCATTACGCTCTGACGCGCTCCATCAGGCTCCAGACCGTTCCGCCCGAGCAGACCGGTGAGTATCTCCACGTTAGTGGTGAGATCAGGCTCCCCTCCCTCGCGCAGGAACGTCCTGCCTTCATAAAGCTCCATAGCCTGCCGGAAGAACCCGTGTTCCTTCTCAGCGCCCAGCACGCAGGTGGCGACATGCTCCGCGTCCTCGAATCCTGCAAAACCGCTCAGTTCCAGCAGATCACCGAAAGGTCTGAGCAGCTCCACGTCGGTGTCAAGGTACACCCCGCCCTGCTCATACAGCGCCTTCAGCCGGAAATAATCCGACACGAACGCCCATTTTCCGCTCTGGTAAGCACCGCGGACGTACTCGTTGGCGTTCATGTCGCAGTTGGTCTCGTCCCAGCGGATAAATTCGAAATCCGGGCAGAGCTCCTTCCAGCGTTCAATGTACCGGAGCGTTCTCTTATTCAGCGGATTCCCGCCGAACCAGCAGTAGTGGATCTTCTTCGGAATTGCCATTTCTCACCTCACAGCTTATCTCCGCTCTTCGCCGCACGCTTCTCCTTGAGCCGCCTGAGCGTGTTCCGCGGAACCAGCCACACCGCCCACGGCTTCAGCGCGTATGGCAGCGCCTTCGGCAGAAGTCCCAGTGCGGAGAATCTCGCCCAGCGCGTACGCACCTCGTTCGTCCTGTCGCGCAGGGTGCGCGTGGATATCCCGTTGTGCGGCAGCGAGTACCTGAACAGGAACTCCTGCATGTTCGCACCGGAGTACCCCATTTCGTACAGCCGCAGCAGAAGGTCGTAGTCCTCGCAGCGGTCGCAGCGCGGCAGCGTGGAGTACCCTCCCGCGGCTTCCAGCGCTTCCCTGCGGAAAATAAGCGCCGGGTGGATAAACGGCATGCTGAACAGGAAGTCCCGCACCTGCGGATTCTCCGGGAAGCACTGTGCGCCAACATCGCCCCCGTCCTGTATCAGCCGGACGTTACACCCGACAAACGCCGTTCCTCCGTGCGTGCGGAGATATGCGAGCTGCTTTTCGAACCGCTCCGGCTCGGAGTAGTCGTCGTCGTCCATTCTGGCGATCCAGGCTCCCCGTGACTGCCCAAGACAGATGTTGAGCTGCTCTGAAAACGAGCCCGCTCCCGAACCGTCGATGACCCTCACCCGGGGATCCCGGGAGGCGTAATCCGCAAGCAGCTCCTTCGCCAGGTGAGACGAACCGCGCTCGCATATCAGCAGTTCAAACTCAGCATAGGTCTGCGCAAGTATAGAATCGAGACTTCTCCTGAGCGTATCAAGCTCGGGTCTGCAATACTTTATTCCCATTATAACAGATATTGTGTCCTCTGGAAGCATTTCAGTATCTCCATTACGTCTCGATTTATCACAATTTGTGTAATAAAATCACCTGTGGGCATAATCTCACATAGTAATCTATTTTACAATTATACCCCATCGGCAGGCATTTGTCAATAGATTCAATCTAATTTCAAAATCAGGGAAGGTTTTCCTTTATTTTTGCCTTTTTTGCAGAGATTTGCAGTAAAATACAGTTCATAATACAATCACAAGGCGAACGCCTTGTTCAATATATATTTTACATAGGAGGACAACAAAATGGCAGTAAAAACAGCAAAGTTAACCGGAGCAGAAGCCGCAGTCACCGGACTTGACGGCTCCATCGCCCACATCAGAAACGACGGCGCAGGCGTAGTACTGGCGTCGTTAAAGGCAGGAATAACGGAAGGTGCGGACGGAGTGCTGTCCGTTCCGGCGGGGACTTCTGCGGCGCTGACCGGAATCTCCGGTGAGCTTCATCTGCTCGGGATCGGCTCTGTGGTGATAGTTTCCAACGACTACGCAGAGTGCCCTTTTAAGTCAGCCGTGACGCTCGGCTCGGTCACGGACGAGATATCCAGAGCCGCAGGCGGTTCCAACCTGCTGATGAACCCGGATTTCAGGATAAACCAGCGCGGAAAGAGCGAATACTCAACCGGCTATACAGTAGACAGGTGGTACATCTCCACCGATAAGTGCAAAGCCGCTCCGGAATCCGATGGAATCCGCCTGACCGCTTCGGTGGCGCTGGCTTCCAACACCCACGCATTCTGGCAGAATCTCGAATTCCCGCCTGCGGGAGGCGAATACACGCTTTCACTGAACGTTCCGGAAGTCTCCGGAGTCTGGTCGGCGAGAATCCGCACTGTGAACGCTTCTGGAGATTACATCGACAGCTATTACACTTCCTTGCTTCACAAGGGGGTAAATAAAGTATCGGTTGACCTTTCCGGGGGCGAGTACATCTCCGCAGTGTCCGTAGGAATTAACAAGGGCACCGAGGCCGGAAACTCCCTAAAACTTGCATGGGTCAAGCTGGAGATTGGCGGCGACGCAACCGCATTTGTACCACCTGACCCGGCAACGGAGCTTGTAAAGTGCCAGCGTTATTTTGTAAGGTTCGGAACGAGATACGGATGGTTTGGTACTGGGTTTACATCATCAACGAACAGGGCAAGGCTTTCGCAGACACTGCCTGTTCCGATGAGAGATGGGGTGGAACATCCCACTGTGACGGTTCACGGAACGCTGTATCTCAATACGCCAAGTAAGCTTGGTGCAGACGCATACGCTTTAGGTGATTTGATAGACAGCCCTATCCTCAGCGAAAACACAATATGCATGGGGCTTGTTATAAATGATGGTGCAGGACTGGTTGAGCCGTGTTACGGTCAGCTCCGTGACGCAGACAGCTACATCGACATTTCGGCTGAGGTTTAAGGAGATTAATCATGGATGAATGCGAATACATAGTTTTTGCAAAAGTGGACGAGAACGGCGTGATAACAGCAATCAACTCCAGCGCGTTTGTTGACGGTATAGGCTGGACAGTGATTGATCGTGGCGCAGGCGACAAGTATCATCATGCGCAGGGTAATTATCTTGAACGCGGACTTGCCGATGAGGGGATTTATAACTACAAGCTTGTTGGTGGCGTTCTGACGCTCCGCTCCGACGATGAAAAAGCCCCGGAACGTGCGAGGGTTTCGGCGGCAATCGAGATTTCCGATCTTAAGGAGAAACTTGCTGAAACAGACTACATCTCCGCCAAAATAGCGGAGGGGGCTGCGACCCGGGAGGAATACATGGACAAGCTTGCGGAGCGTGCAAGCTGGCGCGCTAAGATAAACGAACTGGAGGCAATGATATGAAAGACGGAATTTGCACCGCAATTGGCGTTGTAGGAAGCACTATTGCAAGTTTTTTCGGTGGCTTTGACGCCGCGCTGATCACGCTGCTGATATTCATGGGCGTTGATTATGCGACAGGTCTTATTGTCGCTGGAGTATTTCACAAGTCTGAAAAGACGGAGAACGGCGCATTGGAGAGCCGTGCAGGCTGGAAGGGACTTTGCAGAAAAGGAGTTTCTCTGCTCGTTGTTCTTGTTGCCTGCCGGCTTGATATGATCATGGGGTCTAATTTCATTCGGGATGCGACTGTCATTGCATTTATTGCAAATGAAACTATCTCCATAATCGAAAATGCCGGACTGATGGGTGTACCTATTCCCTCAGTCATTACAAAGGCAATTGAGGTCTTGAAAAAGAAATCAGAACGTGAAGATAAAAAGGATGGTGAGGAATAATGGCTAATAAGTATGCAGGTGTTGACATCAGCTATTGTCAGCCCGATGTCGATTATGCAGCTCTCAAGTCCGGAAAAATCCTCGGATATCCCGTCAAGTTCGTTATGGTTCGAGCGGCATACGGTACTAGCATGGACAAGTACTTCCTGCAGCACGTTCGTGGCTGTTTGGCGGCCGGCTTATATGTTGGTGTGTACCTGTTCAGCACCGCCAAGAATACCGCGCAGGCTAAGGCAGAGGCCGAGTGGCTGATCAGCACGATTAAGGCGAACAAGCTGGACGGCAAGATCACGTATCCGATAGCCTACGACCTTGAGATGGAATCGCAGTACAAACTTGGGAAGACTGTATGTACGGCGATGTGCAAGGCCTTCATGGACACGATAGCCGCGCATAACTATCAGCCGATGCTGTACACGAACGTCAACTGGATATGCTGTCATCTCAATTACGATGAGCTGAAGGATTATCCCCTGTGGCTTGCCGCGTATATTTCCGAGGCAAAGGTCAAGAAGTACATTACCAAGTACGATATGTGGCAGCACTCGGTTGCTGGTCATAAATACTACGATGTGCAGGGTGTCGGAGCAGTTCCCGGAATCATCGGACAGTGTGACTGCAACTGGGGTTACACGGGGTTTGCCTCGAAAATCCGCAAAGAAGGCAAGAACAAGCTCCCTAATCAGAAATACCGCGTCACTGCCACAAAAGTAGTCACGAAATCTGAACTTCCGGCCACTACTGTTCCGCTGAACGCGATGGGTTTTACAGTGAAAACTGAAGAGGTATAATTAAATAAGTGCGC